>Ga0123341_1002846_pt1 | contig 14531 bp, 9 predicted proteins | sample Turbeapinknodule_FD_89959 | JGI IMG/M metagenome (GOLD analysis project Ga0123341, IMG submission 89959) | Root nodule microbial communities of legume samples collected from Mexico - Turtle bean Mexico pink nodule | ecosystem: Host-associated > Plants > Roots > Nodule | place: Mexico: Nepantla... | reverse complement strand
CCTTTTAAACATATTAAAATAAAACCAAATTTATTCTATCACATCAATTTATTGCAAATTTCTTTCTTTCCTTTTTCAGTCTTCCGTAAGTCCAAACAAAGCCGTAATAAACCATTACAGAAAATGTTTCTAACTACGCAACATGAAAATTTAATCTTTGGTTGCATTGAATGGAAAAATAATAAAGTGCCATATAAAGCAGATTATACTATTGTCATCATGTCCAACAAGGTTGAAAATATGAAATGAAGGAATAGGCACATGTGGCTATAACCCATATATCAATGCATTACTTCTACTCTAAAGTTAATTGAGACTACCATGATAACGCTTATTCAGCTCTTACTAAAGATGGGTCAGGTGCAGGAAGAAACAGAAAATAAAAAGGTAAAACAGCCAAAGGAAATAGAAATGGACCAAATGGTGCGGCAGGAAACTATATTTATGCTATCGGGTTATACTGAGGCTGACAGGTCTCTTTTACAACATTACATGAACTCTGCTACACCATTCCACAGCTCTCACATAATTTGACAACTACTGACTGAACAAAATCTGGAAGCAATTAAGATGAACAAAAAAAAAGTCAACCAACTATACCCTGTATACACTCACTAATCCAAAAATCTTATGTACTGATACAGTGCAGCGATGATGATCAATGACCTCAACTTGAAGAACTTCCACAGTTGGAAGTAGTAAAGCTCAACGGGCTGTGGTCAGCAGATAGTGTTGAGAGCAATGTCACTCCTTTTGACAGAAAGAATTACATACCACAATTTTAATATAAAATCTGCAGAAACCACCTGGATTGCTGATCTCACTAGTTGGCCTATACAGAGTAGCTTTTGCTGTTTCCCTGTTTTTACAAGCCCATAGATGTAGAAGAATGCCAAATTCATCCCACGCAAGACGAGAGCTCGTCAATACCAAGTTTTCTAATTATAAATCTTTACTGGCTTCTCAAATGTATGGCGATTCTGAAACAAAACCCAAGAAATTTGAAATGGTGTAATCAAACCAGTTTTCTTAAACTTCAAAACTAAACTCCAGTATTATCAGAATAGTGAACAAACTCAACAAAAATAAATAAAAGACAAAAAATGTACTTAAGAAATTAGTTCTTGCAGACAAGGTTACTAACCTGGTTGACAGCATATGATCTTTTTGGAGCATTATCAGTATGCTCCAAGCCAAGATACTGCTCCCAAGCACCATAAACATCTCTCCTCTATATCACAAGATACATTAATTCAAATACATGCAAATGTTACAAAAAAATGAATGGAATTAACACAACTAAAAATAAAAGGAATTAGCCTATAAATGGATGTACCTGAAAACGACTGGATACAATGTCAGAATCCTGAAGGTACTCAGGACGCCCTAAAGAAAAAAAAGCAAATTTCCACTGGCCAAACAAAAAATATAATAAAAAATTAGATAGACTAACATCAAATTTAATAATATTTATGGACAATGAAACTTCCACAAAACAAAAGAAAGTTACCCAAAAGGGAAGAAACAAAATATAACCACATAACACACAAAAAAAGGAGGAAATACCTTTGCAAACTCATCATCAGGAACTTGAAGTTTCTTTTGTATTCGAACTTTAATTTCTGTCAAAGTCTCCCCTTCATGTATGACCAAGAAAAATGGTTCCCCAAAGTTCTGAATTTGCTGTCATACCAAATCAAATGGGAAAAACATTACAATTGATTTAGCATACAACTAAGTCAGAATGAAGTATCAAAGCCCATTACGATATTACAAACTGCACTAAGCAAAATGGATCAAATACAATTATATACCATTTGGTTCTGAGCCGTATCTTTAGTGAAATGATACACATGGATTAGGCGATCATGAGGACCCAGATTTTTCTCCTCTTCTGGAATCTGCAAACCACAAGAACAGCAACACATTTATATTGTCACATAAACTGAATACGGTAATTAATTATGCATTTAGAAAAATCCACTGATGCAATAATTTCAGTAAATTAAAGCATGAACACTTCATGGACTAAAAGCTAACACCTCCCTTCCCAGCCCACTACAAACAGAAAAAGACTACTACCTCCTCTGCACGTAAAGTCCAGTATTGATCATTAATGTTTTCAATCTTTTCATTGGGAGGGAAAACCTGCACAAGCAGAGAGGCAGGGTAACAATTAATTGCAAGATCACAAGTCAATGTAAATTTAGTATTGTATTGAACCGAATCATCTTTTTTTGTCAGAAAAATATAAAAGAATAAGCAATAAATCCAGGATCAGTTAAAATAGAGGTAACACAAGACCTTGTATATCTTGTGATAGAAAACTTCAAGCAACCTAAGCTCAGCTTCAGGGTCGGACAATTCCACCTGTGAACAATAATAAATGAGCACAAGACTTACATTCAAACAGTCGCTACTCTAATAACAACCTGGAGCACTCAACAAAAACATGCTTCACATATCTATTTTTTTAAAATAAAGGAGATTGATGATATGATTTCAGTGGTGAGTAAGAATACAATTTAGACATGTTAATGAACTGAACAATACTGAGGCAAAATCACCTTTGTTTTCAGATCATCAAGGACATCCCCCACAGTGCTCTGCTTTGGAAGTCTGGTGGTATGAATAACCACCTGAATAAAAATTTAAAAAAGGGTCAGAAAAAATCTAGATAAAAACCAAAAGAAAATCAGATCACTATATACTCACTTCATCCTTGGTAGCATGGTGAAATGCAACTTTCAGAGTTTTCAAACCTTGTAATTCTGGCAGAGGGATGTCAAGTACTTCATAGTACAATATGTCCGAAGTCTGACATGCATGAAGGGAAATAAGATGTTTTGATTTTAAATAAGAAACAAAATGAAAGATTGTGCATTAAGTCAATGATTACCTGATTATAGTGAACCAGCATTTCAGACAAATGCTCCACACCCCTATACTTAACCGGCTGAGGTTTTGGCTGCTGAGAGTAACAATTGTGAGGCGTAAGCCTGATTATGGATGGATCATCCAAACCTAGTTGTTGAGCCACTCTCTCCACTACATCATCGTATTTATATAACCTTGACCTAGAAATTAATGTGCAGAGAATATCGTAAGGATGTAATTCCAAGAAAAATAATAAGTACTTAATGTTCTCTCTGCTACTACAATATAATAGATCTAATGATTTGCTCCAATAAATTACACAATACTTACATCTCCAGACAGAAGTCATCTTCCTTGGGTTTATCAAGAGATCGAAAGTGAACAACCTAAAATCCATCAATTGGATATTAAAAAACTAGCTAACATCTTACACTAAAAATATAATGAAAAACACATGGTACATTGGTTACAAACATACAGATATGTGCAGGCATGGACAGAGGAGGAAGGTGCAGAAAATCAAACATAATACAATTGAATGTTGGGTGGTGATCATTTTTGCATCACATCAATCTATACATATTGCCTTTAATTGAACCAAAAAAGGAAAAGTACCTGGCGGTTGTGCACATATTCTAGGTATGACGGCACATCTGGATAGCGTACATGTTCCACATTGTATATAGCAGGAGCTTTCTGAAAGCATATAATATCTCCATCTTCTAACTGCAAATTTAGAAAACAAATCAATGAACCAATCAACAATAGTAGCACGAAGTGCTCCAATGGTGTTTATAATTTACCTGGCTAGCTCGAAATGTCAATTTCTTATCAATAGGTTCACACATAACATTTGGCTCAAACTTAATTTCCTGCACAATAATAGTGGGCAGAGTAAATTTACAAATGATACGAGTAAAGTCACTCATTGAGATCAGATCCAAACTTCTCTCGGAACATGATGCACTTTATTATCATCAATCATCAGTAAGTGTAGTTGTTAAACAAATATATAGTGTTTAGATCATACAAGGATGAAGTGCAATCTAAAAATATTAAATGAGAAGACAAACAAACCTCATATAGTCCAATCTCTTCATCAGGGTCATAACCAGCCATTTTGTTTAACTTTGTCAAGATTTCCAATGGCTTACCAGTATTCTTCACAAATAGCCTTCCAACATAACTGCCACAAGAGGGAATACATCTGATGTCAACAAAAACTCGTGTTTTACCACAACCAGACGTTAAAATATAGATATTACTCAGTACCGTAGCTCCTCTTTCTCAGGATCATATAACTTGAAGAAAAGTAATATATCATCCTTTGTCTTGTCAGGTGGTGCAATGGGACGTAAATCCTAAAGATTGATGTAGTTTGTCAGAAAGACAGAATTTGGATATTCATGTTTATGCAATCAAAGTGGAATACAACTTCCATAAACACAAATGTTACCAGCCCAAGCTCCACTTCCAAAAACAATTTCAATTCTGCATTGTGAACCTTGTTTGATACCTCTCTCAATTGTCCAACCTGCAATGCAAATTAGATTAACAAAAAGTTTGAACTTCAGATAACACAGAAAGACATGGCAGAAATTAACCAAAAGCAGAAAGATAAAAATAACAATAGAATATCCACCACTCCCAACACAAAAAGCAAACCTCAGGGTCACAAAAATAGTTTAAAAGATGTTTACAGATGCTTTCCTTATTCATTTTCAGAAATAAAATAAAATAAAATAAACTACCCAACCATGGGAGAAATGAAATGATTGAAAAAGCAAAGCCAACACAGAATTAACTGTTGGTCCAGCCCAAGAAATAAAATTCAAAATAGGCAAACAGCCAGGACAATTACGAAATAGGCATATTGATTGGACATGAAGCATAAAACACATTCAACATACAAGTGTGGGGCAACAAGCAATGCATATTAAGCTTGAAGGGGAGTATATAAGCAAAATAATACAGAAAAGCTTTAATCAAGCTCATGAGCTTACAGATTGTGCTTCTTCCATGAGTGTCAACGGTCGGTTTGGACGGTATGTATGGTTTTGCCGCTTTGCCCATAGCCAAAAGCGCTGGAATTGGACTGGTATGCCAAACTCTTTAGCAACCTCTTCCTGTTTATCACACGGATCAACCAGTGATCAGATAAAAAAAATCAAACTAATGAAAATAGGATGTGTTTTGAACAAGCATATAGGAAAGCATTGATACTTCTTAATAGTAGTTGTAATGTCATAGTTGTGTTAGATAAGTATCCATGCTGAACACTTCATAAATACTTCATATACTTTTAGTTGCATTTTCTATTATTTTTAACCTTTTATGCTATATTAAACTAAAATACCATAATAAGTAGATAACACTGTTTAGTCAACAATAACTTGAGGTCATTTTTAAGACATGTACTCTTTTTTTCATTTAAGACTTTTCAAATTTGTGTGCTTATGTCCATATCAATCAAATCTGTGTCCAGCGTCACTTTTGGCTTTTCTTTATATCATCTTCAAATTCAAATAGAAAATCAAAGATCACAAAGTTGCATATGCGATATTTTTCATTCAGCTAAAGCATCATAAGTTTTATATTTTAACAGTGTTCTAAAAATAATTATCATCTCAGAAGAAGCAACAAAACTAATGATTTTTCTTTAGTAGACAAATTAAACTTCTAGTTCCATAAATCACAAGTATAAAAATTTTAGTAGTAAGAAAAACTAAGATACTAACAAATCCTACTTGGATTACAACATATTATCAGTATTCCCACATCCAAAATCCTACGTGGGTTATATTCAGTCAAATGATATCTAGACAACTCATCAACTGTGAACATAATTTAGTGAAAGGAAGGGGCAAATTCCATATGCCACTGAATCCCTCTCCCAAGAAAAAATAAATAAAATTATGTAGTGTTGCCCTTTCTTAGAAAAATAATTCTACTGAAAAAATACTCCTTTTTCAATCCTATTTTGATTTATTTTTCCATTCAACAGCATTTATAATAATATAATTTTCTGTCAATGGACAGTTTATAATATCCGCCTCAAAACGACATAAACAAACAAGGCATGCTGTCGGAAATGTAGTTTGTCCTGAATTCCAATTTTTGGAGAGACTAAGAGAGATTTACTACAGAGACCAGACCAAACCAGACAAGAAATGAAAAAGATATGCCAAGTCAAAACACATCTAGCAGGAGAGCTAAAAGTGCAATTAAAGATTATACCTTAAAAAAGTTAAAAGAAATCTGTTTTTGAACACGGAAAGACCTCACTTTGGCATGGTCTACAAGATCAAAATATATATCCTTTCCAAGCTGCTCTCCAAGGTCTTCGTCTCGTGCCACCTAAGAAGTATGACATGCTATCAGGTTATATCTAAATACAATTTGATTAGGTGGCCTACGGCATATATGTACAGACACAACACAAACAGTATTAAATTCTGAATAGCAAGTTAGAAACTAGCAACAAGGAACCTTTATAATAGTGTAAAGGTGAGCCTCCGCCTTTTCTTTCTTTTTGTGCTCCTTTTCTTCTTGTTCTTTCTTCAACCTCTCCTGCATTAATCCATTGAAGAAATTCAATGCAGATTTTCCAGAATAAAAAAATAGAAATTTAAATCAATTTGTTTGATTTTGGCTTGAAATATTTCTAAAAAACTTATCACGTACAAAAAATAACTTGTTGGTTTAGCATGACTTATATTGAGCCCAAAGTAACTAAGAATGATCACTTACCCTTAAATGTTCAGCGATGTCTTTCTCATCCACGTTGCATATTACTTTGTCTTTGTCAGCTTCACGTATATACACCAGCATATAAGCATTTGAATATTTGGTGAATTTAAAAGGAGTGTTGTTAAACCCAGGATTTGTCTGTGGTAGCTGTTAAAATAGTTTAAACAATGAATAAGTAAATGTTCAAATAAGTGGATCAATTTCACAGCCAATTGAAAAAACAATTACCTCTTCCTCACCACCATATTGCTCCTCTAATGCCCGTTTAGTGTCTTCTTTAGTTACCCTCTCGTCATCAAATTTATACCTAATAAGTCATATACATTCTATTAAAGCATGCAGTGAAGAGCTCAGTAAAAAAAGCAAGAAAAGCAATTCAAAATAACAAAAAAAGGTGAAGGGACTATCAGAAAATTGTATGCTATATCCAAGTTCATTGACAACCATTATGAATTATCAATCTAACAAAAAGTGCAAAAAAAAAAGATTCAGCATTTCAACTGTTTACCTTTGCAACACATTCATTTGAAATGTAAGATATGACCTACTCTTCGCACAACTAATAATGGTATCATTTACAGGCTACACATATAAATCAATGAATTCGAATTTTCAGTTTATGTTTAACTCACTGTTACCATTTACAAAATATATTCCTTATCGACGTCATCTCAATAACATGTATACTTTATTATTTTATCTGTTATAAGAAACTCTTTATTTTGATTTATTGTGGTTCTGACTTTGATTTTTTAACTTTGATGGTAATGCTTTAGCTCACATGTGAGCTGGTTATTAAATACTAGCTTCAGTTTTAAAATATTTGCTAACAATCCTATAAAATATGTTATGTACAGTAATTTGACTAAGATTATATACTACAGATAAATATTAACAAAATTAGATTGTGTATTTTAAAACCATGTATTCATGTTCATAAATTAATATATACTTATCAACAATCTGTAAACACATAGTTATCACATATCCTATGCAGTATTTATAGTAACTCATAATAACAGGGTACTATCAATAGAACACTTAAAAATCAGTATTTATCAAGTTAACTAAAGTATGTTACACAAAGATTACATAGGTTAGTATGAGTTTATGGAAAGTTACCCGTATAAAATATGAATGTGAATTTTAAAATTAAGTTATAATGCTATCTTTTACAGGATATTTTCCTTCTATGTCATGTTTATCACATGTACATTCTATTTTATCAGTAATTGTGCATTTTGGTAGGATCCTATGAACCATTACAATGAATGCAGCAAAATCAACATTTAAGCATGTTGGAATGTGACCCCTGGTAGTCATCATCACAAATGCACAAAAGCACCTAGCTTGTATGGCACTGAACAATTCAGACCTGGTAATTCTAGTATATACATACCACTGCTCAGAGAGAGTTGGCCGGATAAAAGCGTAATAATGTCCACCATGTACACCACCGCTGTGAACCAAAACACTGTGGAAAAAATTTAAATCTGTCAAAAAATATGCATTTGGAGAAAAAGTTGTAATTTCACAGTAATGGAAATCATCGGCATTGAGAAAGAAAAATTACAAATTTGATGGACTTTATTAAATTTTAATATTAACGATACAAATTGTATGTTCCAAGATGATTTAAAAATTCAATGCCCCACTTTATTTGGAAAATTCAGAAAGCTTTAGACAGTGAACCCCAAGATAAATTTTTTTGTTCTTTTTATCCTCTATCCTCACAGCATTTTCTCCTTATTTTACTTAATAAATTTTTTTTCTTTCTTTAGATTGTAGAAGTCATTGATTGATTGTACTTGACTCAAGTATATGGGTAAAATTACGATAAAATATATAATGCTGCCATTACCACAACATTACCTATGATAAAACACACACCATGCACCAATCACAAACAACAAAATAAAATATCATGAAACAAGCACAAGTACTAAATAAGTCATGAAAAGATTCAAAAAAATCACTAGAAGACCAGTCCCAATAAAAAACCATGTAGTCTTGCAACAAATACTGCTGCAATTACCACAACATTACCTATGAAGTGTGTAAAGATTGCGGACATTCCTATCAGCCTCGGGTGATAAATATTTTCCATTTTCACGATCAAGGTCGAGTTGCATGGGAAACTCATAACGGTCATTAATCTACATGGAAGAAGAAAAAAAATTAAACTTCCATTTATTGAAAAGAGAGTTTAACCATTCCATCAAATGAGAACCTATGGACAAAAACGTAAACTAAGTAATGCCCATGATCCCTCTAGCAGAAAATATTCCTTCAGGTGATTGTTTCAAATGAGGTACACAAATTTTAAATACATGGATATACACATGCAAACAAAAGAACCAACCAAAAGATTTCCCACCCAGAGCAAAGAAAAGCAAAATAGCAGTTTACATTTCAAAAAGGTATTAAGAAAAATGCTTGCAGAAATTCTTCATTATTTTCAACATCTTGGGGCACTATTGTCCCACACAAGATGTGCTGAATCACTTTCTTGCATGAAGTAACAGTATTGTAGATGAATACATACCACAAATAAAGAAGGATATCACAGTAGATAGTCCAGCATAAGGAATTAATTTAATCGAAATAATCTTCGATTGGCATTAATAGTTGAGCTACAGGAAATTGTTTGAACCTTACTCTGACTGAACGCGAACTAAATCAAATGGCAGCAAATAAAGCACCTAGAGAGAAAAAATATCCTATAGAGCAGAGTCTGTTTGACTACCAACCTTTACCATGGTATCCCGCATAAAGTCATATTCAAATCTTTTCAGCTGAAGCTGAAGAACAGGAGGGAAATCAATAAATAGGACACCCTTCTTAGCATCCTGAAAAAAAAATGAAAAATTGTCAGTTTATATATAAAACTATATTGAAAACTTGTATGTTTGAGTGCAATCAGACAGTAACTATAAAAAACTAAAAGGATTCAGTTCAGAACTTAAAATTTGAAAACAAAAATTAATCTTTTTAAGTCAAAATATAAGAACTAAAGATTTAGAACTTCTACAGATGATTTATTACAATCAGACTCAGAAATTAACGATTGCAACCAACCTGCAAGCCATATTGTTCGGCATGATATTTGTTGTCCCCTTCAAGACGTTCAACTTCAACATATTTGTCAAAGGAAGCATATACGTCAGGACAGCCTTTCACATCAAGCTGAAGATCTGCAAGCATATGAAAAACTAAATTAGAATCAAGTGGCATGGTACAATTAAACAAATAATTAACTTCAAAATGAACACGGAAGTACCATAAAACGACTCCTTTCTAGTTGATTTATAGTCCACATTAATGCATTCAATATAGTTCATATGATGTCCTTCAAATAACTTCTGTATAGTTCCCTCAACAACAGTTCCCTAATGACAAAATAAACATAATCATCATGAATTTGAGAGAATAATCCACAAAAAGTTGTGCACAAAACATCCAAATGCCATCCATTACCTTCATTTTGTCTTCAAGTTTTTCAGAAAGGACTCTGTTCAGTTCTTGAACATCATGCTGCATGAAAGAATCATACGTGTCCCATCCAAAAGATTTAGTGAGCTCCTTTGTTGCAACACTGGTGTCACTATACTGGAGCTTGTAGAATAAACTTTGCAATGCCAAAGGGATGCTTGCAGAGGGCATGTCATTCTCTGTTGTTGGCATGTGGTACACAGCCTGAAATATTACCACCAGGACCCAAGTCCCAACTTCGTCATCACTATCAAGTCAAACAACTAAACTTACAAGAGAAAAGAAAAGAAAAATAGGGCCTGACCTTTCGAAAATAAGGAATGTGATATAAAGTTTGGAGTAGAGAATTCATATAACATGTAGCACCCTGGTTCTTAAGTCCAACATAGCCAGTCTCTTTTTTTGAATCATAAGTCCAGTAATCAACAATTCTACGGACAAGAACCTCGGCTTCAACTACAAGAGTGTCATTCACAAGATACCCTCTGGTAGGATCATACAATTCACCAAGTGGCATAAAGGACGTGAAACCCCAATCACTTTCTCGCGCATTGAATTGGTGTTGTGTGTCTATATCATGTAAAACAAAGTTAGAACACAACATACGAAATAAGTATACCCAAAAACCATGAGCATTTTCACTTTCTTCCCTTATTACTTTTATTCCATGGTAAATTAAAAAAAATAACAAATTATTAAATAAAAGGTCAAACACTTTAAATTCCCAACACATTACATGCACTAAATAATAAATACTTACCATTTATTTCTTAACCAATAACCAGTACCATTAGAGCATTCATTTGCAAAAGCCTTGTTTTATTTAGCATGTTAATGATGACAGTTCATTCAAGAGGTAATATAATATATCTAGATTTAGATACAATTCTACAAGGAAATAAATACACACATGTATAAACTGTTCTTAAATTAATTGCAACAAAAATCCCACCACTTTCTATAACTTTAGTTCAAGCAATGATCTTTTCTACATACATACATATTACATCATCTTGTAACAATAACAATTGCAAGGAACAAACTTAAGAGACTACCTTTTCTGACAGAATATTTATTATGGATTTGATTAATAACAGCCAAGCTAAACTGTGCGTATCTACTCCAGCCATATGGCAAATTAGATGAATCTGCAACATCCAAATACATGGACAAATAGTCCACATTGTTCCCTTTTGGGAAAATAAGTACACGCCTGCTCAGTAAAGACAAGAATCAGAAGAGATCATTAAAGATAAGCACATCATTAATCAACTAAGCCAATGTGAAAACACGATTGTCGTTACCATTTATATCCACCAACAACAAATATTTCTGAATAGAGCTTCTTCGAATTCATTCTAGAAAAGTTGTCAATTTTCCATGTGAATCTTGTCGATGAAGGATCCTCGACAGGCTGGCTCTCCACAGTGTTGGCAGCATCAGGTTGTGCCACAACTAACGATCAATAAAATCAATGAAAAAGAACAACTAAGTATCTGCTTTAAATGCTGAAACCAGGGCAAGAAACAAAAAATGAACTAGGCCATCCACTTGTTCAAAAAAAAAAGAGTAAGACGAGGAGAAAGAAAGACATTGAAAATACACAACATCCCTAGAATGTAAACTAACAAGAAATCACTTTTTGTCTAGAAAACCTAAAACTCTTGGACGAATTCGTCACTTAGTCCTTCTCTCTCTGTCTCTCTGGCAATCAAAAAATGCACGAAGTGGCTCCCTGTACTCTAACGGGAATACCAATCGATCACATAACAGCCAATAAATAGAGTAACAAAAATAGCGGGGGTTTCTCGACGGATCAAAAGAGTGAGAAAGCAACAAGTACCTTCCATGGGTTGGTGATTATTCTCCGGCAAATCAGTGTGTGGGACAAGCATCTCCTCATCCTCCTGCTGCTGCAAGAACCAAACACCCAACAAAAAATAATCACTATCACCGTACTTCGGATCCAGCGAAGAAACAAAACCAATTAAATCCCGAAAATCCGAGCACGAAATGCATCGCCAAATTGAAGCAAATTCCAGTCGCGCAGATCAAAAGCACAACCCCTGGACGAAACCCCATCAGTCCCCGCCAACCCAACCCTCCCACCAAAACGACAATCAAATTGACACCATTCGCCGGAAGAGCAAAAGGCACAAAATCATGCAAGCAGATAAGATAAAACGAGAAACGAGAAGCGAAATTGAAAAGGCGCGAGTGAATGGAGGCGTGAAAAGGAGCACGGGGAAGTTGCGGAGTGAGGGTAAGAAACGTACGTCAATGGGAGCAGGAGTCATGACAGTCATGGCGATTACGCAATTGACCTCGCGTTGCGTTACTTGTGGTGTAGCAATGGAAGAGAGAGAAAGATAAACAGAGAAAGAGAAAGAGAAAAGGGGGAAGAGCACTGTGAAAAAACGAGATCACCAGAAGCTATTGCTGTGTTCCTATTGCTCGAGACGAGAGGGAGAAATGTCTTTGGTTTTTATTTGGGGGGTTTACCCACTTTCGGTATTTCACCCCTCACTTTCTTGGACAAATTTGTATCTTCTTCTCTCTTCATTGTCTCTCTGCAAATTAAAATATCGAATTTCTTACACTTTTCTTAACACCTCTCTCATCATCTATAATTACTCTAATTCTAATTCATTTTCTGCTTTTACTTTTACTATTCCCTTCAATAATATATATATTATATTAATATAATTCTTTCTCACACCTAGTTTTGAAAAAAAAACTGGTCATTCTTTAAGATTATTATAATTCTTTTTTTATCTTTTTGATAAAAGAACATGACAGTGTTTAGTACATTGTCTTAAATACTTACCTGAATTAACTACAGTTAATTTTACTCATACGTGTGAACATATTAAAAATATTCCATCTGAAGGATAGAACAAAACAAATTATTCAATTGTTTAATTAACAAAATTGTTTTTATAACAAAATAATTAATAAAAAACATATCATTATGAATTTTTTTTCTCTCATTTATATACATGCGACAAGATATAAATATAAATATTTATTATCACTATTATAGTATAGATTAAGGATTTTAGCTCCTTTAAATGAGAAAATGAATTTTAGATAATAGAGTGCAATATTAGTTATTAATTAAAAGGATTTAAACTTGTTAAAAAGTATATATATAAAGAAAAAATTGGTTTCTAAATTAGTTTATATTATTATTATTATTTAAATTCTAAATTTGGTAGCAAAATCTTTGTTGCTAATTAGATACCAATTTATAAACCATTTAACAATAATAGAAATTAATTTAAAAACCAAACTTTTTTTTAATCTTTAAAATTGTTTTTAATTTATTTACTATAACAATTAAATATTTTTTTCTCTAAAATTGATTTTTATTTCATCATTTTTTGTTGTAGTGTAACAAAATATAAATCTAATTCATTTTGTAATAATGATCGTTATGGTTGCATTCTCTTCACTTTTAGAAAAGTCATGAAGATAAACCATTTTAAAATAATAGTAACATAAATTGTTAATACATGCAATCCATTAATAGCATTTATTGAGCATTTTTTTTTTTTAATGTTTTACTTCCTTCAAGTTATCCATTTCTATGTTAATATGCTATAGGCTAAGTAAGGAACATAGATCACTTAATTAAGTAGAATGGTTTAAGTGTCTTCCATTTTTACTAAACCCCTCAATCGGCAAAAAGTGAACGCACTGAAACAAAGGCATCATATATAAGTCACTCTAGTGAGTTTTTAGTCGGATACACTTACATATGTGAGTTGTCTTCACTCTAGTGGAGTTATAGTTTGATGCTCATACTCTAATTAAAGAGGTCACTAGCTTCATTAATTATCTGTTACATAAACTAGGACATTAGGTGACGAGAAGTTGGATGATAATTTATTGCATATTTAGCACGCTACAAGTCCCATTATAAACTCGTATCCATTGAAGCAAAGTGTGAGATGCTTATATGAGAAATGTGTTTGTCTCTAATATGACTTTTTCAATAGGAGTATTTTTGAAAAATGTGAATAAAATACATATATGTGTGCATGTGATGAGCATATGATGATTTGTAACAAATTGTGAATTTTGTAGTGGATGCAATAATATCAAATTCTAGTGTCTTCATGTTCTTTTTTTACAAATTGTCCTCATGTTTGTTGTCTGTGTGCTTGACATGCTATAAATGTATTGTGTACAAAATAAACCCAAATACAAACTTTGGGAACTACGTTTGGTGGTGCGTATGAAAACATGTGTAGATATCACCATGGAGTTTTCTACTATATCAGTGGACCGTCCTTTTATGTTTTTATTTCTTTTTGTTGTGACCAGTTTAATTTTGGTGTATATGAATTTGTTACATCAACTTTTTATTGAATGTTATTCTTTCTATAGTTTTTTTTGTTATATTATAT
>Ga0123341_1002844_pt1 | contig 14538 bp, 7 predicted proteins | sample Turbeapinknodule_FD_89959 | JGI IMG/M metagenome (GOLD analysis project Ga0123341, IMG submission 89959) | Root nodule microbial communities of legume samples collected from Mexico - Turtle bean Mexico pink nodule | ecosystem: Host-associated > Plants > Roots > Nodule | place: Mexico: Nepantla... | reverse complement strand
TTCACCTCAAGAACCTGCAAAAGACAGAACGGCGCCGCTGCGGCCGATCGCGCTCCGACGCCCAAGTCAGCGACTGAACCACCAAAATACTAAGAGAAAACTAAGAACTTCAGGAACCGTGCACTATTCTCTCTCAGCGTACTCAAGTTCTCGCAAGCGTAAAAGAAGTATTCTAAAATGCGCGTACCTCAGAAGTTCGTTAGGATCCCTTATATACCTGTGCGCTTTCTCTCTCCTGACAGTTACACATCTGGACACGTGGCTCGCATCAGCTGTACACGTCTCACCATCTGAAGCATTCTTGACTTGAGCGTCACCTCTTACTCTTCAGGCTGTTCGACTAAGTTACTTATGCAGGAAGCAACTCAGCGTGTAGCTGCCTTGGAGCGCGATCTCTTCTATGTGGCGAGTACGGGTGTCTTCATACACACCTTCCCTGTGGTCTCGCCGGCCGCCATTATACTCTACTTTACTTACTTCACTGTGCATGCTCGGGTAAGCTATTCCCCGACCTCAACCTCTGGCCAGCTGGGAAACGACTATCTGACAATTTCATCCTTTGCTTCGAAAGCCTGGAACAAGCTTTCATGATCCTTCGGCGATGTCCTCCTCTCGGTGATCTCCGATCGCCTTGTCGCCCGGGTTCACACTCGGCGACTACGACACAAACTTGGTGACCGCCGGTTTAGGTATGCTAGAGATCAGGGCACGCCAACTTAACGACTGGCAATCACACGAACCCCCCGACGTCCTTCCCTTTTGCCAGCCAGGTGTCCCGTTCAACACGCTTATACTATTGCTTGCGGCCACGTCATCAATTCCGACTACCTAGGCGGTACAATCCATAAGAGCTCTCTTATCTCTTCATCTTTTCTTTTCTACATCATGCGCCATTTCCATTCCCTCTTATGAATTTGTGTTCTTCTTTTTCCCTTTTTTGTTTTTATATTGTTTCCTCATGTAAGACTTTTTGTGATAATCTTAATGTATTTTATTGGCTGCCGAATCCTATAATACATTAAAGGACAAAACACTTTACTTTTGATCTTTAATTTATGGGAGATATACTTACGACACGAGCCATTGAAGTTATACACTTACCAGCCCAATAATATGATATATGAAGAAACAAATTTATAAACCTTAATTTACACATTTCAAAAGCAAACTTATAATCACTTTTCCCAAATACAAAAATTTAAGAGGATAAATATAAAGTCACTTGGATTAACTTCTTTTATAAGTAGGCCCTATTTTTAACATCAAACTATATAAACTTGTTTTTTTTCTGCTTTTCGTCTCTCTTTACCCTTTACATTTTTTTCTTGTGCATGTTGAACGAACACTCCATCTCCACACCACTACACTGCATCTTCACTCTTCAACTCTCTTCTCCGACTCTTACTTCGTTGTGTTTCACCAAGAACTAGAAAACCATGTCTTTCGTGCGTTCACCTTCAAAGTCTCAAGTTCAAAGTCCTCAAACCACTCATGTAGTTCCCCCGAACTGTTCTCCAAATCTTCTCAAGCGAATGCAGCAAGACAGCTGCTTCATTTGTAACCAACGTGGACATTGGTCTTGGTACTGTCCTTCCAAATCCCCCAATTCTAAACCCGTTTCACCCTCTCCCAAGCAAGGTTCCCAAGTTTCCTCCAACGCTATACAATGCCGTTGTGGCCATGGTGCGTGCGAAATCAAAGCAGCACGCTGTGGGAGGGAATTCTATACCTGTCCCATCAAAAGGGTACGCTTCTAACACTTTGCAATTTCTTTTTATCTTTCTCTTGTGATTATGGTTTTAAAGATGATGGTGGTGGTTTATGTTTAAGGGGGTAAAATGTAAGGACATTGTTAAGTGGTGCGATGATCCTGTTTCTGAGAGAGATTTGCAGCCTCCAACGATCAAGTATCCTGAGTGTCCATGTAAGGCTGGAGTTTGTAGAAGGGTTAAGGGTAAAGAGACAGATGACGTTTTTAAGTACTATTTTACTTGCCCTGTAAAACAGGTATGGCTCATGACCTTTATTTTCTAATTGTTGCTATGGTTATTTTTTTGCGTATGTGTGTGTTATTGGGTTTTTGGGGAAAGATTTATGTTCCGTACCAAAAGAGGAATCATTTTGGATTTTTGGTGCCTCTATAAGCTGCTTGATGTATATGGCAAGTATCCTTTTCGGTCATCTAGAAATTAATGGATCATTGAACGAATTATTGTTAAATAGGGTCATGGATCTTGTGGATACTGTGTGTGGGAGGATGAGATTAAACTGCTTGATAGAACAAGCATTGTTCCTATCCAGCGAAGCAGGCAAAGGACTCTTGGTGAATTTTGGAATGGATGCCAAACTGATGATGAGCTGGGTGATGAACTCAATAAAAGGATGAGAGTTACGGACTATTCTGAGGATCCCTCGGCTGTGCCTTACATTCCCGACAAAGAAGATGCTGGTGTAGCACTAACTGTAGCAAATTTGAATCGCAATGGTTTTCCAGATTTGGTGGTTGATGATGATGATGATTTCGACTTTACAAACCCGGTATCGTGGGAGACTATTGAGGAAGAAGCATTTCTATTATTATCTCGTGTATCAACACCTTCAAGGATCCGTTGGCGACAAATTATGTTTGAGAGGCACATTTCCTCTGATGTTTCATTTGGTAATATTTTCTTTGTTCTCGAATATCTGTTTATTTCTTTCATGTTTCCTTTATTTTTCTGCTGCCACTTTTGGAGCAAAGTTACATTACTTAGATTTTTTTACTTGATTCTTTGCAAATGTAATCACAGGTCATTATTGATACAATCAATTTAAGTTTGAACTTAAGAAAATAGATTGTGTCATGTTTGAAAGTAGTTTAATCATATTTAGTCTTAAAACTCTATTTGAGAGAGAAAACCTGTGAAATTATCTTGATCTTATTGCAGGTTCTTGTCGAATGGGTTGGCTTGGCCGTCTTCTTTTCTTCCATCCAGCTCAAAGTTTGAAACTCCCCCTGCCTAAGCCATTTTTCTGCTGTATGAGTTCATTAGTTTTATGCGTTTGCGTCCACTTTAATTTGAATTGTGGTTGATTGTGTTCCATCCTTACAGGCATTTTCCCATCCTTTAATCCAATAATTGTCCCTAAGCACAGGAATGCTTCTGATGGGCCTTGCAACCAGCTTGCTATCAAAAGTGTTAGTCAACAACATCCCCAATTTTCAACTGGTTGCCATACTGAGGTTTCTGGACATGTAGTTGGTCCCAGCAAAGTAGAAGACGGTGAAAGAAAGTCAAAGGCATCAAGGCATAGAGTGATCTTGTTTACACAGAAACAACTTCTCGCTGATCTAGAAACCTTGGCTCTTCACGAGCTTGAGTCCATGAAAGAGGCAGCAGAGACCGCTTTTGCAATATTAAATGATTTACGGGTTGACTATAAAATTTTTTCTGATCATGTCTTGGACTATATCAATTTTGCATCATCAATTGCAGAAATAGATAAGTCTAAGGAAAACTTACTTACTGTGGAGGATCTCAACAAACTCTTCGAGGAGGAGAAAATGAGATTTGCTCAACTCCAAGATGAGCATACCAAGACCAAAGCTTTGCTTGTAGTATCAAAACGACAAAGACAATTGCTTTGTGAACAGGTCTCTAATCTCGAGGCTATGCTCAATGAAAAACAAAATCAATTAAAGTTTTGTGAGTTGGAGACCATAAAGATTGAAACTCGCCTTGGTGATTTGGAAAGGAATATATCGGTGACAGATATAGCTCTGCAGGAAAGAGCTGAGCAAACAAAAGTGGCAAAGAAACAAAGTGACGAAAGACATGCAAAGCAAATTGCAGCTCGGGAAGCACTGCAGAAGGCTAAACTTGAATTGGAAAATTGATTACTCAGAATTGAAGTGTATGTAGTACACCTTTTGTGAATATTGTAAGGTATGTCTCGTGTTTGTATCAGGTGTTACAATTGTAGGCTTTTGCTTCTAATACTGAAAATCTTTTATGTTTTCAGATGCTTTCTATAGTAATTATTTCAACAAAAGTATTGTGTTGAGCGATACAAGTTGGGCCAAGTTGCCAAAGTAACCTTGTTTAGCATCATGCCCCGTGTCTAATGTACTTGTCACTCCTTCCACTTTTCGTGTTCTTTTACTTCTATTTCACAAATGTCATTTCCTAAGCCTTCTTCTCTATACGTGTTGCTCTCTCCTTCAAATCCAACCCTTGTGCCTCCTGCAGGCTGAAATTGTTAAGCATTGCACCCCTTAAGCTCTTGTGTTTTTGTTTCTTCTCTTCAATCTAAAATTACTCTTTATTTTGATGGACTATAACTAACTTCTAAATTACACAACACTCAAGTGAGGTTTAAAACTTTGCTCGATAAATTGGAAATTACTCATGCATACCGTTGCATGTTGTGCAGTTTTCGCAATCTTATAACTCAACTTCTTTTTCTGTTGTCATTAAGTTAGGAAAAACACTGCATTTTTTTTTACAAAACACTACAAATGGTTGTTCTACAGAAAAGGAATTCTACTATCATGACCAAACCATAATTAAGTTTATGACATTTCCAATATCTTTAATGTCTACTTTTTTTCGTGTGAGTTCATACTCTACTCTTGCTTTTTGGTATGCTATTTTATTGTCGTTGTTCTTGTTCAAAAGTAGGGAGCATAACTTCCTTTGGGATTTCCTAATGGCATCTCTATAGAAGATATATTATATCATTGCAACAAATTAATCAAATTATAGCAAGTAAATTGTGTTAGTTTATGAAAGCTCTGTGAAAAACATGTTTTTTAAGTTTTTCATTGCCATATTATATCATCTCCGCATCATCATCATCTTGATTTTAGTGGTTGCTGTTAGGCTTTACTTGAACTTTAAAATTTAAAGTGATCCTAATTTTTCTCAACCGCTATTTTATCTGTTGTTCCCACTATTTTATCTGCTTATGTCACAATTTCACAATTTAGTATCTAAATATGGTTCAAATTTATTTGATTTCGAACAATTTGGTTCTAATAATTTTATTTTATTTGCAACATTTTGTATAATTAGGCTTATTTATTTTTTAATTTGTTATATCTTTGATATTCTTAACTCGTCATGTATGATTCATAAGGTCATTTCTAATTAGGAGACCACATTCCAAATATCTCAAATTTTTTATCAATAGGCAATCTAACTTTCCATTCCAGGTCACCCTATCAGTATGTTATTTTTGCTTAATAATATTGTTTAAAGCAATAACTCTTCATTAAAATTATTTTACTCACCCAACATTAAATTATGTTAAGAAAAATCTAATGCCCAATGATTTTGATTAAATGCTGAAAATCACAAAGCAACAAACATGATCATACATTGTTCCGTTATACAATATCATGTAGTCTTCCTCTAGGTCTAATAAAGCACTTATATGATAAGATGACATGCTTATTAGATCAAACGATACGCACATAAACTAAGCCAACATCGTACTACTTCTATTCATGATTGAGTATAAGTCAACATCAAGATCTCTTAGAGAATGAGGTAAAACTACTTTCTTCACCAACCTCCTGACACTGAGCATTTCAACTTTGGGTTAGCTATCTGCTTTATACGGTGGACACTTTTACCATGAGAGATGCAAAATGCTATGTTATCCAGGGAGATGAGTATTTCCAGCAGTAAAGGTCATTGCGTGCATGAAAGTTGAAGCTACTTAATGACTATAAAATCATCTTATCAAGAAGAAAAACTAAGCAGAGGTCGCACCATGAAAAAATATTGTCCTGATTTTCTAAGCCCTAAAATGCTTCATGAAGAACATTGTGAGAGTTTATCAAGCTAACTAAAGAGAATGCTCAAGTCTTGTATTCGTCGAAAGACGCAACCACTCTATGGAGAGCCAAATCAATGATATGTATTAGGAGAGCCTTCAAACCTTGTATCCATCGGTAGGCGAAAACGTTCCTTAGTAGAGAGACTCTATGGTCTAATGATCATGTAAACACTTAACCATCCTACCTTGACTAGGAGTGGCTGATTAGAAAATTATACTCATTATGCCTGGAATGGCTTGGTAAATAATACTTAAGGGAGTAGCAATAATATTTGGTTTAGTTAGGAGTGGCTTGGTAAAGAATACTCAAGAGAGTAGCCATGAGTGACTAGGAGCCTAAACAATATTCGATTTAGCTAGGAGTGTTTTGGTAAATAATACTCATTATAGCCGTAAGTAGATTGGTAAAGAATACTCGGTTGAGTCAAAAGTAGCTTGGAAAAGAATAATCTTCAACAAGGTTTGCTAGGAATGGCTTCTATTCTAAATAATACTCTGTTGAGCCAAGAGTGACTTGGGAAAGAATACTCCTTAACGGGGTCAGCCAGAAGTGATGGAGTCTCTTCTTCACGGATTGCATCATGTTGTAGATTCAAGTGGCGAAAGCAATGGATGAAATGGATCCAAGGAAGAAATCTATAAGTTCTAATAGTCATGGAGTTCCATGAGGTGTTTTGGAGAGTGATAGGTAGGGCTTAATCACTTGAAGATGGAGAAGAGATCAAGAAGACGTCTAACCTAAAGAGAGGCAAGACAAATGAGAGTTGCCTAGCAAATTTGGTAGCATAACTCTCATTTAATTTGATCTATCTTATGCCAAGCCTTGCACCTTTATTTATAGGTGTTTTGGACGACCAATTACAAAAGCAAATGAAGGGAGATTTTGAATTCAAAAAGTGGCACCTAACTAGTCACACCTCTCATGTGAAGCCAATGTGATCCATGTGACTTGCTTCTACATGTTAGGGTGTACTATGACCGGCCTAGGGTTTGATGTGGGCCAAATTGAGCCCAATTAAATCCTATGTAGGTCTATAAACCTTAATCTTAACCATAGTTTCCTTTAGGCTTAAATACAAGTCCAAAATCCTATGCTACTTGACCTAATGTTTAAGACCCAAATTATTTACAATAATTGAAATCCAATCTAATTTTTACAACTAGATCAAGGCCTAAAAATGTAAGAATATTCCTCTAATAGTCTCTATTGAGTTCCATTCTTCTTTGATTCTTCTGGCCCTTGCTCTAGTGGAGTTTCGCTGGACGATTTCCATCATCCCTTCCTTGTAGAGAGGATATGTCCTCAAATGTGCAAGATTGGTTCCAAACAACAATCTTATTCTTTCCTGAAAGTTATGTTCTTCCTCCAAGATCAAATAACAATTTATTGTAGTCATCAAACAATTCAAATGAATTTTTTCTTAAAAGTTCCATAAAGAACAAATTTATGCAAAAAAATGTGGAAAGTCATCTTGACTTTTATAATCCATGTGTTTCAGAAGAAGACAAAAGTTCAAGTTTTGAAAAGCATGTTTATTTATTTGTTTATTTATTTTATTTGGTTGTAATTCTTCTTGAGTTTTGCCAATTTTTCTAGAAACTCATCACATAATATAATCAGAGAGGAATACATAGTTTTCTTTTCCATTCCTTTTTCCGTCTTCTCTTCTTTCTGAAAAAAAAAATTTCACTTATACACTTTTTAGACATACAACTTTGTCCCAAGAGCACTAGTGTTTTCTCATTATTTATTCCTGGGAAAGTGTTAAAGGGTGAAGAATGTATTTTCTTTCTTTATGTGTGAAGGTAATCTTGTTGGTATGTCTGTTATGCATGGATTTCTTATCAAATTGACACGGGTGTCCCAATAAGACATGACAAGCTTATATGAGTAGTACATCACATAAAACTTTATCTTAATAGTTGCCCACAAATAGTTCGACCTTCACTTATTGTTTAACTAACAATTCCCCATCATCAGTTAGTCATTGAAGTTATTAAGGTTTGGGATGGGAAATGAAGGGAATGTTCAACTAGCTAGCCTAGTACTACAACATTTATAACACAACCCACTATCAATAGTGAGAGAACAAGTTTTGTCAAAAAATTTACATCGTGTATGAAAAACGTTCTCCCATTGTGATTTGGATTGAAGAATAAGTTGGTTATTAAGGTTTCTTCCAATCATGAGTAATTCACCCTCACATGGATAGGCTTTCTCACTTATTTATCTCTCAAATGCCTCACTTTCACTAGTTGCTTCATCCTAGCTACTATAGATATCCTTACCTCTTAAGATCATGACTTTTTGTTGGGGCATAAGGATGCAATATGACAACTACCAAGACACTTAAAACACTGAATATCTTTAAAGCGAGTGTGTGAAGTGAGCTCAGTCTTTTCTTTTCCTCTAATAAGATCCTTAGGAAGGTTTTCTTCTGGTTTTTATTTTTATACTCCTCCTCCCTCTTGGACTTCTTTCTTGTAATAAAAGTCTTTGTAAGAACTACCCCTACGACTTGATCCCTTCCTTAAACTTTGTTGTTCAATTTTGATACACAATTGGACCAAGTCATTCAAATCTCTGTAGGGCAACAATTCTACTTTATCTTTAATTTCAAGACTAAGTCCACTCAAGAACCTAACAAGGGTTATGTTTTCCTCCCCTTGATCCCAACTCTCATAATGTATAGTTCCATCTTTTGCCTATACTCCTCTAAACTTTTGGTTTTTGATAGAGTCTTTGGACTTTATCATTAGCTTCCTATTGTAATATGAAGGAATATGATGATGCCTCAAAGCACTCCTAAGATCATTCCAATATAAAATTGGAGTTTCATTATAGAGGGGTCTTTCTCTCTCAAGGGATGTCCACAAATACGGGGAATTATTTTGAAAGCTCTGAGTGGGCAACAGTTCTTTTCTTTCCTCACTTACTTGGTGACATGCAAATAGTTGTTCTACCTTCATTTCCCAATCAAGGTAGACTTCAACATTTTCCTTCCCATGAAAGTGAGGTAAGTCAACTCTAGATTCAATTTTTCTATTCTCTATTTTAGGTCTTCTAGGTGTGTGTCGGTAATAATCATTAATCCTAAGACTCCTTTTTTAGAGGGAGAGTCACCAGACCTAGAAATCCCATGGGAATGACTCTTTTTAAATTTTTCATTTATTATATCATCCTATGGGAATCTTTTTCATGGTTTTCTTCATCTTTGAATTTCTCATATTGTAATCTCCATAATTGAAGTGACTGTAGATCCTTTGAAATTTGTTTCAATTTTTTTTTGAGGAACTAGAGTCACTACCACTATGGTGAGAAGAACGTCTAGACATGTTGAAAGCTTGTGTTAGAACAATTTTCAAAGAGAAAAGTTGAGCTCAGTTCACCAAATAGGTTCCCAGGAAAGGGAGGTGGATCACTTAAACACCAAAAATTTCCTAGCTAGACCCTATTCCAACACACTTCACAAATTTTTCTCTAAGAAGATTATTGAAACAAATGTAAATCTATCACTAGAATTGTAAAGCAATTATGCTAGTCGTTCCTAGGTGAGGTTCATTGGCACCATGGACTTTTGAGACATACTCATCGTCTAAAGCGAATTATTAATCCACTAATTAAAATGTTGAACAATTACAACTCAAATGAAATACAATCACACATGATTTTTTTATACAAAATTTTCCTAAACTATGCCTCCCAAGTGTTTGTCACTCTTTTTGTTTTGTGCCAGTTCTTCTTGCTTCCTCTCCTTAGGATATTCAATCTTGAATGATCAGTAGCCCACCTTCTTAAAAAGGATCAATCCCCATTTATGCAAACCTAACTTGCATATTCATTTGTAGATAGTCTTTTTCATTGTTTTTATTTGAAAATCTTCTACGAACGATGAACATTATTGCAGAAGCATGAAGAATTGTAGAAATTGGAAGAGATGAAAATTATGAGGGTGAATCTAAGTGAGGCTAGGCCAACACTTAGTTTCTAGAGTAAGGTTGGGCCAACACTACCAGTAGGAGTTTAGAAAATTGTCTAGCAAAAAGACAACTCTAGAGATAACTTTGAACAAGTTAAAGTGTCTCATCAATTGGACATCATTTCATTACTCAAATCAAAGTTAAAGTTTATGTACAAAAGACTTTAATTTATAGGAAATAGTTTCTCAAAACCTCTCAAATGAGAGTGTGACAAGTGTCACCACCTTATTGGTGTAAATCCTCTCCATTGGGGAGAGAACATGTAGAACCTCATGCCTTCCTTGCCTAGATTTCTATTTGCACCCCTCTTTTACTATTTTACACTTTACTTTATTTTCTATTTACACTACTTTGGCCCAAAATATAAGGCCTAATACTTCCTAACTACTCTATACAATTTTTACAAGACTAAGAAGAAAAAAAAAACTTTACTATCTCTTCATTAAGGCTCAATTTTTGTTTTTCTTCTTAGCAGAAAGTTTCGAGGCTGGATGACTTTCATCATTCCCTACCTCTTGAGAAGGATCTGTCCTCAGATTTGAATAATGCTCCATGACAGTAGCGTTTGTTTATTTGTTATTTTTCTCTTGGGTCAAATGTCAATCTGCAATAAACATCAAACAAACACGAGACAAGTTTATTTATTAAGGGAAAATTAAAACAAAAGAAAATAGAACAAAAATAAGGCCCTTTATTTTTATAAAATTTGAAAGGAAAACATAGGGCCTCTTTCAAAAGTATTTTTCTTCAATTTTTGTTGTTTATTGCCCAATCTAGACAATGAGATTTTTGTGAAGAAGAATGAGCATTATATAATTGAAAACAAGTGTTCAAAGTATTGCAAACCCCTTAAGGATTCTATCTCAGCTATGCTTGCAGGAGATGTCATAAAAGACTTTTCTTCTTTGTTTGTTTCCTCTTTTTCCTTTTCAATCAAACCTTAATTTGTCTTTTATGTGGAGGAACAATTTATATCTATATCTGGTTTAGCTCTGGACATAGAGTTTTCTTCAAGCACTTCCTCACAAGGTTTATTTATGCAAGGTAAAATGTTATGAATAGCTAATTCAACTCTAGACAAAGACTTTTATGTTTCTTCCTTTTCTATTTTTCTTTCCCTTTCTTCCTTTCGTGACCCTTCATACTTGGATTTGGAGGGGTAACCTTCCCTCTTAAACTCTTTCCTGGAATATGATGTGTTAGGATAATCTCCCCTGTAGGTAGACCTTCTTGTGAGTTGTTGTTCTATCCTAACACAGAAATGAAACAAAGAATCTAAATCTTCAAAAGGTATGAATTTAACGCTATCCCAGATTTCTTGGTTAAGGCCACTTTGAAATCTAGCAACGAAAACCACAGGTTTTTCCTTGATATTAGTTCTTAACATAAGTATTTCCATTTTCTGCTTATATTCCTCTACAGTTTTATCTCTCTGTCAGAGTCTTTGGAGTTGATACATCATCTCCCTTTCATAGTAAGAGGGAACATGGCATTGTCTAAGGGTATTCTTCTATTCATTCCAATATCCAATTTGAACCTTAGGGTCTTTCATTAAAGTAGTCCACGCTATTCCCTGAAAGCTATGTGTAGCCATAAATACTTTCCTTTCTTCTTCAATATGGTGACTAGCAAAGATTTGATCTACCTTCATCTCCCAATCTAAAAATTCATCTATGTCATTTCTTCTATAAAAGGAAGGAAGGTCTACCATTAGTTCTCTAGGGTGAGGTTAATTTTAGGCCTATAATAATCTCTTGTGGATGGTGGGTAATAATCTCTATGATAAGGACTATACCACCCCTCAATTTGGTCTTAGGAGTAAGGATGGATTTCTTCTTTTTCTAGGCTTAGAGTCCTCTTCATGTTTACTTTTAGATATTAATTGACTTTGCATGTATTGAGAAAACATGGTTCTTAACTCTTCCATGGATGTTTCTTTAGCACTCATTTTATTTTTATTTGATTTTTGATAATAAACAATTTACAAGACGGTTGAAAAGTCAAAGTGTTTCCAAGTTCACTCCCAGGAAAGAGAGGTGAGTCATTAGGACTACTTAAGTACCAAGTCTTTCTTAGCTAGAATTCCCTTAGTTAGCTTTCACCAGTCTTCCTTAATGGAAACTCCAATTGTTTTTTCTTAAAAAGAAAGTTAAACTTTGAAAAAACACTAAGACACTAATACTAAGTGAGGCTTAGAAGTACATGTGGACTTCTTAAGACATTCACTATCTAAGCGTATTAAGATGAAATTAAAACTAGATGAACCCTAGGTGAGACTTATTGACACCTGTGAACCTTTGAGACACACTCACCTTCTACATGCATTATTAATTTCGATATTTATTAGTAGCAATGAATTACAAGAGAATTAATACAAAAAGCAAAATTAAAAAAAAAATTCTCTCGATGTTTGTACTATTCTCTTCACTCTAGTGTATAACTCTTACTTTTGAACTTCTACTTGTTGATTTTCTCAAGAGTGATCATCCTTAGCTTTATCATTTTCTTCTCTAATATGCTACCTAGCAATGTTAGTCAACCTTTTCAAAAAAATCACACTAAAAAATAATTTCCATCTTAAGATATCAGTAAAATCCAAACTAAAGAAAAAAAAATCAAAATTAAGAAAGCTAAACTCAATATTAAAGATGAAAAAAATTCAAAGATTATACAGAAATTAAGACAAAAAAAAATTAAAAACTTTAAATGAGAAGACACTAAAAAAGGAAAGGAAGTCCCTGAAAATTGGCAATAGAAGAGATTACAAAATTTAGAAATAAAGACTAAGATTAAAGAGATAGACCAAATTTCTCACACCACCAAAATGAAGCTGCAGCACCCTATTCCAATAATTCTTCAAATATTTGAAATTACCAAAATGCTTAACAAAATTGGAGTAGCACACAAGATTCACCGAATTGTAATTGTACGTGCATAATTTTATTATACTTTTCCAATTATTTTTTTTCAATTGCAAAATTTTTCACCAAAATCAGGCTTGTACTTACGCCATTGCTGAATGAATTAATTTCAAAAGCACTATTCAACTATTGACCAATGCAACAATTCATCAATTCACTTTTACTTTTTGCTTTGTCTTGCGCGTCATATGAATGCACCGTGGCAGTGTCACCAAATTGAATCAAGAATTGTCAAAGCCATTTTCACCAAATGGGCTCTGAGTACGTTCCAGCCAAAGCACCAAATTAAAGACAACCAATTAAACAATTCAAAAGAAACAGCACCGTACCAATTCAACGTATCTCTAACACTTTTAACTCAAAACAGTGAAAATTGGTACTGTTCTTTCTCGCCCTGCAGGTTTCACATTTTCAGCTCATGTCAGGTTCACCAATTTATCACACAAGTCCATATCACACAAGTCCAACCAGAACAGTGAGTATGAAGACCTGCACTTGTCAATTGCAATTTTAAAATTTTGCACCAGTTGTTGTGCAGTTCAGCTAGACCCAAATCTGCACCAAAAATTTTCTAAACTACACCAACAAAGTTTACTTCAAGATACACAAATATATTGCAGTAATTGAGGCTTTAAAACACGGAAAAAAAAAATGGTTTTCTGAAACGTAAGTAATCACTGTCCATAAGAACTTATTCGTGATGTATTGCTCAAGTCTCCCAAGATACAATTCTTGGAAATTTTCAAAGATCAGAACTAGCAAGCTACTATTTAAAAATTAAAAACCTAATAAATCCAAAAAAAAATATTTAGAATAAAAGAAAAAAAATAAGAGGGTGTGGGTTATGACTCACCTTTACCATTATCTTGGCATAAATGGGAGGTTACTTACCGTTGACAATTAATTGTTATTAATGGGAGGCTACTTACCGCTCCCAATTAATTGTTATTAAAGGGAGGTTATTTACCATTAAGTGTTTTTATTATTGTTGTCTCTTAGAACCACTATATATAGTGGTTTTCTTCTAGCAATGTAAAACACACAACAAACAGCAACACACACTTGCTTCCTCTATCTTTTCTTATACTCTCTATTTCTTCTCTTGGGTGTAAGTGTTTAACCCATATTGAGAGAGAATTTGTTTTGGGGCTATTTATCTATTAGCATGAGAGGAATTCATTGTACTCCCAATACCATTATAATGGAAGTTTTTGGCTCTCTCGCCAGTGGTTTTTTACCTCTATTCAAAGGGGTTTTCCACCTAAAAATTTCTGGTATCATTCTCATTTTTCCTTGTTACTTTAATTTCTCATAATCTTTGGTTGAAATTATTACGCTTCCGCACACGATATCCCTACAAATTGGTATAAGAGCTTTTTGATAATTCAACCTGGATCTGTTGTTCACATGGTAAAATCAGCTTTGCTATCTGGTGAGTCCAGATGTTAGCTGTTCTCACCCAAAATGGTTTAAAGAAAGTTTTGACAGGTAAAATGATGAGACCAACCACTATGACGGAGGAGCAGTGGGATGAGATGGATGAAAAGACATTGTCTGCAATCTAGTTATGCTTGTCCCGTGAGGTGTTGCGTGAGGTCATCAACAAGAAAACTACAACAGGCATATGGAGTAAATTGGAGTCTCTATACATGACCAAAAGTCTTGCAAACAAACTCCGGTTAAAAGAGCCACTCTTTACACTCCGAATGTCCGAAGGTACTCCCATCCAATCTCACCTTGATGAATTTAATTCCATCATAATTGATTTGGAAAATTTGGATGTTAAAATTGATGATGAGGATAAAGCCGTTCT
>Ga0123341_1002843_pt1 | contig 14540 bp, 22 predicted proteins | sample Turbeapinknodule_FD_89959 | JGI IMG/M metagenome (GOLD analysis project Ga0123341, IMG submission 89959) | Root nodule microbial communities of legume samples collected from Mexico - Turtle bean Mexico pink nodule | ecosystem: Host-associated > Plants > Roots > Nodule | place: Mexico: Nepantla... | reverse complement strand
ATTCTTAAGGATTTTATATGCGAGGAATCGATATAAATGATTTTTATACGGGCATCAATTTCAATTAAAGAACTTAATATTGACATGTTAATCAAAATACATGAGAGTGAGAGAGATGAAACCCAATCCCTATTTTTCCAATTGAAACAATTAATTCTTTGTCTATTTTCTTATTGATCATCGCCAACACAACCACTCTCAATACACTTTTAATTGTTTTGTTCTATATTTAGCAATTATTGTACTTGATAATTCACTGTTCCTTGTGGGATCGACATCCGTCCTTAGGGACAATTATTACTTCTGACAAACGCGGTGCACTTGCCGTAAAAAGTCATCAAGTTTTTGTGCAAAACAAAACTTTGTCAAATAACAAAATTCGATCCCTTAAAATATTTGGGACCTTCTGTATTAGTTTTGTCTTTTGAACCAATAATACATCCCGTAATCCATTTAAAGATGCCTTTAAGCACAAAGGTACAAAACCTGTAATACCTGACAGAGTGACCTTTCTTCATGCAATAGAAGCATGTAACAACTGGTTGAATCGTCCTTTTAACCGATTGTTTTTGTGGAGCATGCGAAAAAGGTTTTGAAATTCTATTTTTCTTGCTTTGAGGATAAAAACCTAGACCTGCTTTTCCAAAAACACAGCTTTGAGGTGCAAGAACATCTTCAAAATTGGACTTTCTAGTTGTAAGCTTGTCCAAGGTTTTCAAAAGATAGTGAATTTTCTTTTCAAGAATTTCACTATTTTCACAAGCTTTTGTCTTACAACTGCAAGAAGATTTTTTGTAAACTAATTCCAGGTTTTCAACATCTTCTTTTGTGTTGCTTAGCTCTTCCTCTAGAGACTTAACTCTATTTTCCAACCAGTTATTCAGACCTTTCAACCGGTTGAGAGAAAGTGTCAATCGGTTGGCTTCATCATGGGTTTCATTAAAAACATCAAGCAATTGGTAGTAATTGTTACCTTTACTTGATGGTGTGGAACTCATGCTACTTGTTACTAAAGCTTGAAGGCATAGATTAGCTTCCTCATCATCTAAAGAACTTGAAGATGAGATATCATTGTCATCCCATGCAACGTAGACCTTTTTATCTTTTCCCTTTTCTTTCTTGAAGTCTCCATTTTCTTTGACTTCATTGTTGGTACATTAAGCCTTGATATGACCTTGTTCTCCGCATCCATAGCAAGTATACTTATTAGAATTGAATTCACTAGGTTTCTTTGAACCATACCTTTTAGAAGCTTGTCTTTTCTTCAAGAATTTGCTGAATTTTCTTGATAACAAACTTATGTTTTCCTCTTCACTTCCATTGGAATTTGGTTACTGCTTGCAAGCCTTAAGAGTTATGCTCTTGTTGTGCTTGTCTTCACTCTCTTGGACAACAAGCCTATCTATTTCAAGCTCATGCTCTCTAAGCTTACCAAACAGAGATGCAACCATCATTGAGGTGAGATCCTTTGATTTAGAGATGGCAGTGACTTTTGGTTGCCATGTTCTATCAAGACACTTTAGTATCTTGATGTTAAGCTCTTCCTCATCAAAATTCTTACTAAGACTCATAAGATGGTTCACAATGTGAGAAAACCTCTTCTACACATCACATATAGATTCTCCCTTTTGCATCCTAAAGAGTTCATACTCTTGAATCAGAGAATGCTTCCTAGCTCGCTTGACATCAGTTGTGCCTTCATGTGTGACTTCTAAGATATCCCACATTTCCTTGGTAGAGCTGCATTGTCAAGCTGAAATCAAGGATGGGCTTTATCACATGCATGCAGATAGGAAGGATAGTCTTGTTAACTCTGTGCATAATGAAGTTGTTTTTAAAACAGCTAAAAAAATTGATATTTGGCATGTAGGATGGGCCATGCTTCAAATAAGGTTTTAGAACACTTAACCAAAACACACAATGATATACATTTTGATCATGATAATATTTGTTCTCCCTGTCATCTTGCAAAGCAACACAAATTACCTTTTCAGCTTAGCAAAAGTTTTAGTAAATATGTTTTTGATCTTATTCACATTGACATATGAGGTCCTCTTGGTGCTCCTTCTATTCAAGGTCACAGGTACTTCTTAACCATTGTGGTTGACTTTAGTAGACATACGTGGGTTCATCTTATGAAAAATAAAAGTGAAACTAGAAATCTTTCACAACATTTTATTATTCACGTTAAGAACCAATTTGATAAGAGTATTAAAACCATTAGAACGGATAATGGAAAATAATTATGTTGGAATGATTTTTATGATAAAAATGGTATCATACATCAAAGTTCTTGCAATGAAACTCCACAACAAAACTCTATTGTGGAATGAAAACACCAAAACATTCTTAACGTTACTCGGTGCATAATGTTTCAATTAAATCTACCTAATGCATACTGGTCTTTTGATGTTTTGCACTCCGTTTATTTGATAAATCATTTACCATCACCTGTAATTCAAAATAAAAGTCCCTATGAACTCCTGTACAAATGCATGCCTGTTTTAACTGATATTAAAGTTTTTGGATGTTTCTGTTTTGCCTCCACTTTGGAACAAAATAGGCACAAGCTTGATCCTAGAGCACGCAAGTACATTTTCCTTGGTTACAAACAAGGAGTGAAAGGTTATATTGTCATGGACATACACTCTAGAGAGATTTATGTATCAAGAAATGTTGTTTTCTATGAAACTAGTTTATGTGATCTGAAAAATAAGAATAGTCAATCCAGTCAGCCCGTTACTCGAGAAGGGGACGATTTTATGATGGTCTTGAGCAACCCGAAGAGAGCCACTTCGAACGTGAAGAATAGATACAGAACGAGAACAATGTTATTCATGATGATCTGAGGCGATCCACATGGATTAGGAGACCACCCACTTATCTGGAAGATATTCATCATCAAATGATGATTACACTGTGCAATAAGAGTCTGAACCCAAAGGTACGTTATCCTCTTGATTTTTTCATTTCATACATTAAACTATCTGATAAACAGTTAAACTACACTATGTCCCTTTCATCACAAATCGAGCCTCGAAATTATGAAGAAATAAAGAGACACTCTGAGTGGTTGAAGGCTATGAAATTTGAAATAAAAGCGCTCTAATTCAATAGAACCTGGGAAATCACATATCTTCCTCCAAACAAAACTCCCATTGGATGTAAATGGGTATACAAAATAAAGTGAAGAGCTGATGGGAAGATTGAGAGGTACAAGGCAAGACTTGTTGCAAAGGGATATACACAACGAGAAGCAATAAACTACATGGAGACCTATTCACCAGTTGTGAGACTCACCACTTTGCGATGCATCTTTGCAGTTGCTTCCATTATGGACTGGCACCTTGAACAGCTAAACGTTGACAACGCTTTTCGGCATGGGGATTTACGAGAGGAAGTCTACATGGACATTCCTCCCAGGATCACCACTGAAAAAGAAAACCAGGTTTGTCGCTTGACTAAATCCTTATATGGTTTGAAGCAAGCAAGCAAGCAAGCAATGATATGATAAACTTACTACCTTTCTTTACTCAATTAATTTCACTCATTCAAAAGTTGACAGCTCTTTGTTCATTAGAAAGACTGAAAACACTTCACATATATGTCAACGATATACTGATTGCTGGGAATAACATGAAAGAGATACAAGTTGTTAAGAGTTCTTTGAATGCAGCTTTTGCCATCAAAGACGTTGGGCAATTATAAATTATTTTAGGTTTGGAGATTTCTAGAACAAAGAAAGGGATCCACGTCTGCCAGAGGAATTATGCACTTGAAATTCTATCTGATGCAGGTATGACTGGTGCGAAACCAGTTTCTACACCTATGGTCAAGAAAAATGAAAAGTTGTTTGAACAAGCTGTTGTGCATGATGTCTCCGCATATCGAAGGATCATTGGTCGTTTGCTTTACTTGGTGAACACAAGACATGACATCAGTTTTGTTGTGCAATGTCTTATTCAATTTGTTCAAGCACCCACAAAACAACACCATCAAGCTGCACAGAGAGTTCTCAGGTATATCAAATCCTCCCTTGTTAGGGGCATTTTTTACCCGAATACATAGATATCCAAATCAAAGTGTTCAGTGACTCTAACTGGGCATCTTGCATCTTGACGCGTCGTTCAACCACTGTTTCTGCATTTTTCTTGGAGAATCTCTAATATCATGGAAAACCAAGAAACAAAACACCGTATCAAGGTCTTCTTCTGAGGTAGAATACCGTGCGTTAGCAACAACTTGTTATGAAGTTCAGTGGATCACTTTCTTGCTGGAGGATCTGGACATTACCACTAATAGCACAACAAATATGTTTTGTGATAGTCAGTCTGCTAGACATATCGCTCAAAATCACAGCTTTCGTGAGAGGACCAAACACCTTGATATAGATTGTCATGTGGTAAGAGAAAGGCTTCAGCAAGGTCTCTTCAATCTGTTACCCATAAGTACTGAAGATCAACCTGTTGATCTTCTTACTAAACCACTTGACAATGATGTTTTCTATAGACTCCTTCACAAGCTAGGCATGCTGAATATCCACTCACCAGCTTGAGGGGGTATTGAGTTTTGGGCCTTTCAATTTTGTAAGCCCAATCTATTGTATTTTGTAATTCATATATAATGTGCATCACAAAACGTAATAAAAAAAATTCAATTGCAGTTTTTCCCCTTTTCCAGAAACAAAATCATCTTCTCTTTTCTTCCTTCATCTCTTAGTTTCTTTGCGGTGCATATCACCTCCTATCTTTCTTTTGCGTATCATGCAGAAATTCAAGATACAAGTAGGTAAATACTATTATGACATGAAGTACACAAAGTAGGTATCTACTTTGTCATACTAATGCAAAGACTATTAAAAGAACAGTTTCAATTCGTTGGAGTGGTCTTTGCTAGACTTGTATTCTGGTTGTGGAGCAATGTCCACGGGGCTTTGTTTAGGTGCATCCTTGGTTGGGATAAAACTTGTCACGGTATGCAGAGTGGTTCTTTTGAACAATTTGGTTTATTTGGCTGTTTTTTTTAGTAATTTATAATGATTTTATATTTCACTTTAAAGAGATGGGTCGTAGACATTAATGCCCATGCATGTAAAAGTTTAAAGCAGAACCATCATGAAACTTAGGTAAGGTTGTGTCAACATGCTTTAATTGTCATTTTTTTATTGGATATTCAATCTTGTTCTGATATTACTTTCAAAAAATAACGTTCAGGTTAGAAATGAACCTGGTGAACACTTTTTGGTGTTAATAAAAGCTTGGGCCAAACTTTGTGAAGAATTTTCGTTATTAGGATCAAAATGTTATTAACTCCAATCTTGTCAATGGTAAGAATGTTATGATGCTTTGTATGAAATTACCAAATCACTCATGGTGAGATTCTATTATTATTAAATTAATTATATATAATTGCGTACAATATCGTACAATAATTACATACAATAATTACGTATAATTTGATAATTATTATTTTTTTAATAAGACACTTTTGATTTATTTGCTATGTTGTTTCAAAGTGTATGCAATTATAATTTATATATATATATATATTTATTATTGAATATAATAAAAAGTATTATTTTAACATCAAATTATTGATAATATCATGTGTTTTATTAATTTTTATCTTTTGTAAAAAAATATTTAATAAATATTTGGATGCGTACAAATGTGAGTATGAATGTTTTCTTTATTGTATTGGAATAAAGATGAGACACAAATAAGAAACCATATTTATTGTAACTCTTTATATGCATTACCATTTTCTATTTGAGGTTAAGGGGAGAAGACGAACTCTTATTGTTGCTTCTGAAGTTTTTCCTTCTCTTATTCCTCTATTTTGCTATGAATATTAACTTTCTACAATTAACAAATAAAGAACAAACAAAATATCATTATAGAATGTAAAAAAGTAGATTAAGAAAACAATGACATACCTTCTCTACATAATGCTCTCTGGTGACCAATCTTATTTTGAAGGTGGTCTCTAGAATCATAAATTTATGAAAAGTTAAGATGATTGTAATATCGAAAATCAAAATCCAAAAGAAGAAAATATAGAGGAAGAGCAAAGATAGAGAAATGGTGATGACAAAAAACCAAAAAATCAAATTGGAAGTAACTTTTCTGTAAAATATGAGGAAATGAGAATATAGTTTAGTTAATGCTCTGTATGATTTTATTTAAATCCATAAAATTGTTACTGAAAAACGTCTTATGAGGACTTCCATCATGTACCTCTTCTGAGTCTTTCTTATCCCTCTAGTAACATGTTTCAATCACAATTTTAGAAGACAAATGTCAAATTAGTGTTTCACAAATTGAAATGCACATAAAGAAAATTACCGATTGTTGTGATGGTGCACACAACTCCTTTTGTTGAGTCTTTCTCCTCCCTCTAGTCACAAACTTCAATTACAATTTCATAAAACAAATGTCAAATTAGGATTTAAAAAAAAATCAAAACATAGAAAGAGAAGTGAGAATGAACATATGATTTTACATGAAAAGGGAAAGGAAAGAAAAAGTGGGAAGTAGGATAAAAAAGAACGTGGAAAGTAGGATAAAAAAAAATGTGGGGAGTAGATTCGTGAAAAGGAGAAAAAATGTGGGAAGTAGGGAAGTAGGGTACTTGAGGTAGGTGTAATTAAGAAATAACAAAAATAATTATTTCAAAATTCAAACTTAAGGATAACAATAATGAAATATATTTTTTGTTGGTTTGAGGGAGTTAAAAGTTAATTGTCCATCAACCCACGTTTCAATTCAAAGTTTTATTTGACTCATTCATTTTAAATGGACGCAACAAATATCTTTAATTTTTTATTTAATAGAGAAGAAGAAGAAGATCCATTTAAAATAGAAAAGTAATGTACCAATCTCTCCACTCCGTCCACATCTAGCAACAAATATTAACAAATATCTTTAATTTTTTATTTAATAGAGAAAATCAGTTTAAAACGATGTACCAATCTCTCCACTCTCCTACCAGTTAATGATAACAAATAAAATAAAATTTTAAAATTAAAAAACTGCTTTATTAAATTCTGAAATTATAAAATGTCCAAATAACCAAAATAAATTAATAAAATAAAATATTAAGTAAGGATAAAAAATAGAAAAAAATTAGAGCGAGGAATCCCATTTATATATAAGTATAGATTATAAATATAATTAAATATTATAAATACTAAACAATATTATTCAATATTATTAAATATTATACATATTATTAAATATTATTAATCTTATAAATAGTATTAATAGTATTAACATTACTAATATTAATTTTATGAATAATATAAATAATAATAATGTTATTTTTGTTAATATTATTAATGTTCTCGAACGGGTTAGGGACCTAGAGAACGATTGCTCCTGCTCCTACCTTCGGTCGGCCTGCTATTCTCCAAACTCCTTGACGCACTCCAAACTCTCTAGTGCACTCCGCTCCTCTCGGTTGTCCTGCTCCATAGGCGAGGGTGGTACCTGCAGAACACACTCCAACGCTCAAGTCAGTCAGGGTGTCAGTGCTCAGATGTCAGAGTATTGTAGATAATGACGTACCTTTCTCCTTGAAATGTGTGCTATTTATATTACCTTAATGGTCATTCACTGTTGCGCCAGGTTAAGGGAGTTGGTTTACGTTTAGGGTTGTGTTAAGCCACCCTTAACCGTGGATTAGCCTTGCTAATCTGGTCAACCTTTGACTTGAACGTTATGGGTCGGTCGGCCACGCGTAGCGACGCGACCGTCTCTTTATTACTTGGGTGGCGGCGTGGGCCGAGTGCTAGCCGACTCACTAAGTCGTCCGGTCGTGCCAGTACAGTTGCCCCCAGGCTCGAGAGCTGGTACAGCCGAAGAGTCTGAAAATGGGACTCGGGCGATGGTGTAATGATGGATGAAGTGACTGGAAAACGGCGACTGAGTGAGTGGCATGAAATGCATTTATGATCGGTTTTTTGGGCGCCAAATGACGTGGGTCGTTGGATCAAACAGATCTAACGATTGAGATCTTGTGATGTTTGGGTTTCTGAGACATCTTCGGGCTATAAATAAGGGCTGGGAATAGTGGCCTCTTACGCATTTTAATACTGATTGAGCTCCGACACCCGAACGAATCCGAGCGATCTTAGCTACTTTCTTCGTTTGTCCAAAGCTTAGTCATGTCTACTCATTCGCATCCAACTTCTTCTTATTTTCTCACTCGGTCTCCTCTTCTTGAACCCCCTTCTTGTTCGTCTTCGTCTTCTTCTTCTTCTTCCACTTACTCTTCCGACAAAGCTATCTCGGTCGGGGCGATTCAGGCCGTCACCCCAACGGTGGGGGAAGTGAGGGGTGATGATGCTGGCAAGGCATTAGACCAGTCTAGCTCTTCTGAGCGACCGCGCCTTCACGAGGGCCCTGCTTGGGTTGACTCCAAGGTGTGTGAGATTGTGTCCGTGTTCCATATGGATGCCTCAGTGGCTGAATTTTTGGACAAGGTTCCAGTTTTGAAGGCCTCGGCCGAGGAATCCTTACTAGCGTTCGGTCCTTGTTCATTGGAGGATCGGGTGTGTAGGGAACGATCATCTACCGAACCCCCTTTCTTTTTCATGTACACTTGTCTTTTTTCGAACCTCCATGTGTCTCTTCCCTTTGATGTGTTTACGGTTAGTGTCATTCAGGCACTCAATGTGGCTCTAACTCAGTTGCACCCTAATACGTGGGCGTCCATGCAAGCTTTTCGCGTGGTGTGCCGAACGTTTGGGGTGCGTCCTCTTTCTTCTTGTTTTCTGCATTTTTATGCTTCTCACCCTTCCGAGCTGGTCGGTTGGCATTCCTTGGTCAACCGTTCAAGTAGTGTGTTGTTCAAGGCTTTCACGGCCTCCTATAAGAACTTCAAAGAAAAGTTCTTTAAGGTGTACGTGGAGCCGGCGGGCACACGCTATTTTTTTGATGAGGTAAGTTAGTCCAAGTTCCCTTTGTTCTGGACGAGGAACCCTACGAAGATTAAGGACTGGCCACGTCCAGCCAGTCCATGCGAAGGCGAGCGGGAGGTTTTTGCTTTGTTTGATAGCCTTCCGAAGACACTTCCCGCCTGACCGCTGATGTCTTTGTACACAGAGACCGATCATGCGACGACCTTCGAGGGTATGTTCTACATGTATAGTCTTTCAGTCGCTCTCTTTTTTCTTGTTGGCTAACACATTGTTTTTTGTTTCAACAATTGCTAAAAGGGGAATACCCCAAGCAGTCGGTATGTTGTCGGGCTTTAAGAACAAGTTGAACCAAAAGAGGAGTGCCATTGGCACCGGGCCCACCCCCACTGAAGCTGCTCGAGTGAGTTCTTCAAAGAATCCTAAGAAAAGGCCAAGAGAAGGAGGTAACACCGTCCGCACCTTCAGGGCTCGTGGGGAGATGCCGACTCCTCCCCCGAGCAGAACGGTCACTCGCCCTGCCTCGCCGCTGACGAACACATTTAACCGTCCGATTCCAACAACGGTCGCCCAAGAGTTTTCTTTGGCGCTGCTGGGGGGTGACAGGTGCTTCACCTGGGCGATGAACTTCAACTTTCCCCCTGGTGTTGAGGAGCTCATCAGGTCGGTTCTCGAGGAAGATATTCTTGACAGTGGCGTTGAGATGATCTGTCGTGGGCTCATGCTGACCTGCTGAGGGGCCGAGGCGCGCAGGCGGCGAGTCGAGGAGCTATCGCTCCTCGAGCATCAACTGCAGGAGGCATCCAACAACCTACAACAGGTCGTTCATGCGAACACAAAGTATGAAAAGAAGTTGTATTCGCAAGGCGCGGAGCTTGAGTTGGGCGCGACTCGGTTGGCCAAGGTGGAAAAGGCTGACGCCGACAAAGCCGCGGAGATTGTGCTGTTGCAGAAAGCGTTAGAGACAGCCGAGCACAGGGGGGCGCTTCTGGAGGTGGAGGTCGTTGCTAAGCATCGAGAGAAAGAGGCGGCGGAGGCTGAGGTGTTGAAGACCATAGAGGACACCATGGTCTTGATAAACCAAAGTTTTGACCTGGCCGTCCGTCAGGCCGAGGTGCTATATAGGGGGCCTCCACTTTTTGGTCAATTTGACCAAGATATGGAGGTCGTCAACGGCCGCTTGGTACCTGCGGGCGACGTTCAGAATGCTCAGAGTGCTAACGAGCCTGTTCCGATTAAGGATATTGAAGACTAGGGCTTAGGCTTTAGGTTTTTAAACTCGTTCTTTTTCTTCCCTTAGGGTCGGGGTGTGGCCTCCACCTTTTTTTTAATGAATGGAATCGGTCACCTTTGTTTGATTTTTATTTGTACAAGTCTTTTCTTTTGGTCGGTGTGAATGTGGGTTAAGACAATTAATATTAATGAACCCAGTTGGCGTGTGTTAATAACGAAATGAACTAAGATGGCGATCGGCCTATGAAGTATAACTTGATAGTGAACGTTTATTTGCGCAAGTTAAATTACTCGCTCGGGTGGTGCCTCATTCGGTCGTTGTTAGTGGTATTGAGGTAGGCCGGTGTGCCTTCACCGGTATCGGGAGGGTATGTCGGTTAAAGCTATATCCTGGCCGAACCATGGGTGAAGTGTTGGGAGGGTATACCGCTTGAGGTTTTATCTTGGCCAAAACTTGTGTTTGGGTTTTGGGAGGGTATGCCGGTTAAGGCTTCGTCCTGGCCGAACTGTAGATGGGGTGTTGGAAGGGTATGCCGTGTGAGGCTTCGTCCTGGCCAACACCCACGTTTGGGTCTCGGGAGGGTATGCCGGTTAAGGCTTCATCCTGGTTGAGCCATGTGTATGGTTTGTAGTCTGCGCATTGCTTGAAGAAAACGCCTCGTTAAAACCTCTCCGACCGATGGTGTTGTCGGGCGAGGAAAGAGTGCGTGAATTTATTTCATGTTTAGCTGAAATAAAACTTAAGGTGCGTGGCATTCCACGTCATCGGTACAATTTTGTCTGATAGTCATTTTAGATGGTACGCTCCCCCTTCTCCTACTTCTCGAATTCGAAACGGTCCTTCCCAGTTTGACGAGAACTTGTCATCCGTCTTCCTAGCGTTGCTTCGCATCCTCCAGACGAGATCACCTTTGTGGAAGCTTCTTGGCCGAACCTTCGTGTTGTATCTTCTTGCCGCCCAAAGCTTGTACGCTGCTTCGCGGATTTTTCTCTTGTCGCAAAGCTCGTTAAGGAGGTCCAGTCAGACCGCTAGACTTTCCTTGTTGAGGGACAACTCAAATAGTTGTCGTCTGATGGACGGTTCGCCCACTTCCACCGGTATCATCGCCTCCGTGCCGTATGTGAGGCTGTAAGGGGTTTCTTGTGTGGTGGTTTGTGGGGTGCATCGGTATGCCCATAGAACTTCAAGTAGCTCCTCTGTCCATCTTCCTTTTCCAGTGCCAATCCTCTTTTTCAATTCGTTTAAAAGGACTTATTGGCCGCTTCTTCTTGACCATTTGTTTGTGGGTGCTTGATCAAGCTCGTGACGGATTTGATGCCAAGGTCGTCATAGAAGGTCTGGAGGCCTTGATCGATAAATTGTCGGTCTTTGTTGGACACGATTGTGTTCGGCACCCCAAACCGACACACTATGTTCTTCCATACAAAATTTTGGACATTCTTGGCAGATATGGTGGCTAGGGGCTCGGCCTCTATCCACTTTGTTAAGTAGTCCCCGATGACCAATAGGTGTTTCGTTTGGCCTTTGCCGGGCGAGAATGGGCCGATAATGTCCATTCCCCATATGGAGAACAACCAAGGGGATGTCATGCTGTGTAATTCCTCTGGTTTCAGATGATGGAGTGGGTTGAACTCTTGGCACTTCTGACACATCTTGACGTACTCTATGCAATCTCCATGAATGTGCGACCAGTAGTATCCTGCCCAGATAACTTTGGCCGCCATCGTTCGAGCCCCGGAATGGCAGTCGCAACTCCGTCGTGTATCTCTTGTAACACATATTGGGATTGTTCTTTGGTAAGGCAATTTAGGAGTGGTGTCGAGTATCCCCTCTGATAGAGATCTTGGCCGATCATAGTGTATCGGGCGCACTGTCGTCTGATATTCCTTTCCTCGCCTGGTTGGCATGTTCCATGTTCTAGGTATTGGATAATTGGGCTCATCCAGGTATTGGCCTCGGTGACTGCTAGGCATTCGACATCTCCCACGCTTGGTTGTTGTAGGCGCATCTGGACGATCGAGCGATGGTGGCTTTGCTTTTTAGATGAAGCGAGATGGGACAGTGCGTCTACTCGTTCGTTGTCTTACCATGGTGTATGCTCGATGATGACTTTATCAAACTTGGCCATAAAGTTGTTGACCGTGTGATAATAGCGCTGGAGGAAGGGCTCTTTTACTTCAAATTCGCCCTTTATCTGGCCGACGACCAGCTGTGAGTCGGTCTTGCATGTGACTTCGCGTGCTCCAAGATCGTGTGCGAGGTTGAGGCCCACCAAAATGGCTTTGTATTCGGCTTGGTTGTTCGTTGCTTTGAAGGCAAACTGAAGCGCTTGTTCAATTAAGAGGTCCTCTGGGCCCTCCAGGACAACCCCTGCAGCGCAAGCAGTTTTATTGGATGACCCGTCCACTTAGAGCACCCATTTGGTCGGGGTGTCGGGGTGCAGTGCTAGCTCTGCTGAGAAGTCCGCCAAACACTGAGATTTGATGGCGCTTCTGCGTTCATACCGAATGTCGAATAGGGATAGTTCAACCGACCATCCTATCATTCGTCCTGCAAGGTCAGGTTTAGACAGTATTTTATATATAGGATAGTTGGTTATTACCGTAATGGCGTGATTCTGGAAGTACATCCGCATCCTCTTAGCAGTCAGCACCAGCGCTAGTGCCACCTTTTCAATCGTCTGATACCTTGTCTCGGTCGCGTGGAGTGTGTGACTGACAAAGTATACTGGGCGTTCCTTGTTGTTGAAGTCTTGGACTAAGGCGGAGTTGACCGCCTCCTCTGCAACAGCCAGGTATACCACGATCGGCAGATTGAGTTTTGGCTTCTGTATGACGGTCGGTGATGATAAGAACTCTTTCAACTGGTTGAAGATGTCCTCGCATGTTTCATTCCACCTGAACTTTGATGTTTTGGGAAACATTTACGCCATTGGTATGATTTGTTCGACTTATCGAGGGACAAATCTTGATAACACTGTCAAACGACCAAGCAGCTGTTGGACCTCCTTCAGGTTCTTCGGACTTCTCATTTTGGTTATGGTTTTGCACTTGTTGGGGTTGGCCTCAATTCCCCTATGGGTCACCATGAAATCGAGGAATTTGCGCCCACAACGCTGAATGCACATTTCTCGGGATTGAGGCGCATGTTGACTCTCCTCAAGGCATCAAAGACTTCTTGCAAGTCTTTGACGTGTTGGTCGCACGAGTTAGACTTCACCACAATGTCGTCCACGTAGACTTCTACACTTCTACCTATCATCCCCTTGAAGATCTTATCCATCAACCTCTGGTAGGTGGCTCATGCATTCTTCAGGTCAAACGACATTACCTCGTAGAAGTAGGTTGCACCATCGGTTGTGAAAGTTGTCTTTTCTTTGTCCTTGGAGTGCATGCTTATCTGGTTGTAGCTAGAGTAAGCATCCAAGAAACTCAGTATTTTGTGGTCGGCTGCCCCATCAACAAGTCGGTTGATGTTAGGCAGAGGGTACGAGTCTTTGGGACTTGCCTTGTTTAAATCTTTATAGTCGACGCACATTCGCCATTTGCCGTTCGGTTTTGTGACCATTACTACGTTGGCCAACCAGGTTGAGTACCGGGCTTCACGGATGAATCCAGCCTTGAGGAGCTTTTCAGCCTCGGCCCTAGCTTCGAGCCTCTTTTCTTCACCAAGGTTTATTTTCTTCTGCGAGACCGGAAATGCTTCCTTGTATACCGAGAGTTGTTGAGTGATTACCTCGGGGTTGATGCCTAGGACATCGACGGCTAACCATGCAAAAAGTTCCATGTTTTTCTTCAATGTTTGATGGATGAGATCGGCATCAGCGGCCATCATGGATGTGTCAATGCTCCTGTACCGCTCTTCGTCAATGAGAGGGGTGCGACGTAGCTCGTCCTTTGCTTCGAGTCTTTGTTCGACCTCTCTAGGGTCGAGGTCGATCATAATGACCGCGTGCTCGGCCGGTTGCGCATGCCTCCGAGGGGATCTCCATTGTCCTGACACCTTGCGCCTGGATGAATGGTTGTTGACAACCTTCTGCCGAGTGGGCTCCACTCGCAAGTTTTCTGCGTAGCATTCCCTTGCTATTTTCTGATCTATGTGAATAGTCAATATGTCGCCCGATGGGGTGGGGAACTTCATCGCGAGGCGAGGGGTGTAGACAATCGCCCCGAGCTTGTTGAGGGATGACCGCCCTGTTGAACAAGATGCTTTGATGTCTCCTAATCCAAAAGAAAAGCTTGAAGACCTTGTTGCTGGGTGTGTGTATGTTGTCTAGTTGTTTGAAACTTGTTAATTCACTCCTTAAGATGATCCAAGTTCATTTGAATCTTTAACCTTTTGAAAATATGTGTTTTCTAAAAAGCTGTAAAAAATTCAACAGGTTGTTTT
>Ga0123341_1002842_pt1 | contig 14544 bp, 7 predicted proteins | sample Turbeapinknodule_FD_89959 | JGI IMG/M metagenome (GOLD analysis project Ga0123341, IMG submission 89959) | Root nodule microbial communities of legume samples collected from Mexico - Turtle bean Mexico pink nodule | ecosystem: Host-associated > Plants > Roots > Nodule | place: Mexico: Nepantla... | reverse complement strand
CTTGAATTTTTAAACATATAATATGTACCATCTCAACCAAATCAACATGTCAATCAAGAAATAAATACAGATAAATCAATACTCCGTTAGTACATGTATGCCCTCGTTATGTAAAAATTAATTTTTTATTTAATTACGGTGTAAGATAAATTTGTTGAGTTTTATATAATAATTATTTTTAAAGTATGTCCAAAGTTATCTTCTTGAAAGTCCGGTAGTTAGAAAAAGTTGTAAAAAGCTTCGATATTACAACTTTAGAAACTAGTTGATTAATACTATTTTGAGCCAAAACTAACAATCTAATCATAATAATAGTAATAGCAACAACAACACAAAAACTACACACACATTGTTCTAAGTTAGTTAATTAGGTGAATAGTTTATGTGCTTCTTTTCTTTTCCAACCTTATTCTGAGTACATCATACTTTTTATAAGGCCAAAAATTGTACATTAAAACAGGGTGCAGCAGAGATAGAACAAGCAAAAATAAAAAACAGAGTGCATCAGTGAAAAACTAGGACATGTTTTCTGCATAATTATGCAGAACTATACAGCGGCTACACAAGCTCCTTTTACAAAAGGTTCATCAACATCTATCTAGACCCCCTTCACTTCTACACACCAAAAACCTTTTCAAAAACACTTGACAGTAGCATCACGTGCAAGTCCAGTACCATTTGGTCCAGGAGTTTTGTCTAGCCAGAGTCTAGGAGTTTTGTCAATTTGCTAGGTAGTACAACTTGGTCCATTGGAACCGTTGGATATAAGTTGACTTGAAATCATAATGTATTATGCCTCAGACATTGCTCTCAAGCTCTTGACAAAGTGCTACCTCACTGTGGCTGCTCAACTTCCTTTTCCCAAAGCTATGGTTGAGAATTTCTCTAGGTTACCTTAGACCATAGTTCTCATGCTAATTAGTATTCTGTGGTGTTCAATGAGAACACCACATTTGCTCACCAATAGCTTCGTTAACTAATGATAACTTCTAAGAAACTTAAATTGAAAAACCACTAATAATAAGATCTAAATACAATAAATAACAAAAAAAAATTCAAAATAAGTTAATATGAGAAAACAATTAGACCAGGAATGAGAAACAAGTATCATAGGGCCCAAGCAGAAGTTGTTCACAGTTTTCACTTTGTAAAGATAAAGAAGGGGATGAAGGTATTGATAGTGCAGGAGACAGAACCGTGTAGCAACTTACGAAAAACAATATCCCTATACTCCACTACACAAAACAGTCTCCCTCCATTTATATCCTTAAAAACAAAATGCATACATTTAAAAAAAATATTCAAAACAATTCTAAGAAAAACAAAGCTCGGAGATGAAGAACATGTCATCGAACCAAAAAATAAAAATCATTACAATAAGAGAAGAGCGTACCTGAGACTAATCAGAGACAGTGTTCCAAGAGACCTTGAGCAGAAACACGAGGTAAGAACGTGCAAAACGCACCGCAACTCTGAAAATGAGAAATAGAGAAGATGAAAACCAAATTTGAAAAATCAAATAGGGGAAAACGGAAATGAATACCAAATATAACAAAAATCAAAGTGAGAAATTAACCTTCAATTCAGAGGGAAGAACGGAGAAGTTGAAGATGACTTTCTAGGGCAAAATCACATTGAGAAATGAAGCTTCAATGGGAAGAACAGAGAGGTGGAAGATGATTTTCTAAGGCTGAAACGTGAGAGAGTTGAACTGGAATTTCTAGGACCGAAGGATCTGTAAAAACGTGAGAGGTGAGAGGGTTGAACGTTCGAAGATTGAAGAATGTGTAAAAATGAGAAGTGTGTCACCAATAAAATACGGAAAATAAAAAATAAAGAAAAACAAAACTATTATTTTGATAAAAGTATATGAACTTATCAAGGGTTTAAAAAACCCTATTATGTATATGTATTAGTGGAGGTTCTTATAACCTCTTCTAAAAAACCTCTACCAATTTTTTATTTTTTTTAGTGAAATGAGTATTTTGAAAATGAATTTAAGTAAAATTATTTTAATAACAAGGTCTAAATTATTTAAATATTTTTCATAAACTTAATTATAATTATTTTCATGAATGATTGAAAACTTTCTTACTTTTATAATATAATTATACATTGTTAACAAATAACATATATCAAAATTAGAAAACAATTTACTGAAATTTCCATAAAAAACACACAAATATATTTAGTAACTTTTTAATTAATTTTTATTTTATTTCATAATATATTGAATGAATTTTATAATCATGTAAAAAAATGTGTGGTGAACAACCTTAACGCACATGCAAATCAAAATTGGGGCGTTTCTTCCTGAATCCGAACATTTTTCTTCTTGCACCCCTACATTTCTCAAAGTACCAAAACTAATCTTGCTATTTTTATTTGGAAAGACACCATTATGGTGTTTATAGATTTCTAGAAATTGGGTTTTGGGATATTTATGGATTGGTGAATCAAGAATGCATTTTTTTGAATTATGGATTGGTGAATTCATAATGTATTTTTTTGAGTTATGGATTGATGGACCCGAAATGTATTTTTTTGACTTATGGATTGGTGGGTCCATAATGCATATTTTGACTTACGGATTGGAGGATCCAAAATGCATTTTTTACTTTTAATGTTTGGTTGTGGTTTTCAATAATTTTTAGGAATTTCATGGTAAGATGTTAATTTGTAGAAGTATGGACAATACCGAAGAATTTGTTGAACTTCGCTATTAGTCAATTTTAAGAAACATAAACATAAACATGTTTATCCAATCACAAAAGTTTGGTCTGCATATGTAGTTATGAGGTTGTAATTGAATTCATAAGTAGTTGTATTTCTAATTTCTAATTTGATAAAGTTACACATTGTTTATATTATTATTTTAAAGGATAATGGAATTAGTTCTTACACAATCGTGAGTGAATTTGTTCTTCCGCATTTATAATAGCCACAATGTATGTTTACATATTAATTTATGAATTCGATTACAATCTCATAACTACAAATGAAAAACAAGCTTTGGAGATTGCATAAGAATGTTTATGTTTATGTTTATGTTTTTCAAATAATCCTAAAATTGATTAATAATGAAGTTCAACAAATCTTTCGGCATTGTCCATATTTCTACAAATTAACATCTTATCATGAAATTCCAACCAATTATTGAAAACCACAACCAAACATCAAATGTCAAAAAAATGTATTACGGATCCAACAATCCATAAGTCAAAAAATGCATTCTGGATGCACCAATCCATAAGTCAAAAAAGGCATTACGGATTCACTGATCCATAAGTAAAAAAAAAATACATTATGGATCCACCAATCAATAAGTCAAAAAATGCATTCCGGATCCACTAATCCATAAGTCAAAAAAATACATTCCAGATCCACAAATCCTTAGATATCGTGGAACCCACATTCCAGAAACCTATAAATCCCATAACAACACCTTTTCAAATAAAAATAACAAGGCTAGTTTTGGCATTTAAAAAAATGTACAGGTGCAAGAAGAAAAATATAAGAGTGCAGGAAGAATCACCATCCAAATTTATAGCATTAAGCAATCCTAACCTTCTCTTTAAGCCCACTCAAAAACCTCTATCCTTACCACATATTTGGGCCAAAAGGGAGGGGGGAAGAGAGGAAAATCCAAAAGTCCATTTCAAGTGTTGGCGTAAAACCTTTGAGTGAGTTTCATTTTAGTGGGCTTTGGATGAGTCCAACAACAACATTCACACATATCAAATTGAAACTTGTAATGAGTTGAGGAGGCTATCTTGCATGTGATTTCACTCCAAGAAAAAGCCAACATGCAACCACACTTAGATTGTTTTGGTCTTTGTGTTAGCATTACATTTAATGAATTTAAGAAAACTAAACAATTTTTTTTTGTAATTGTGGTTGTTATTCACCATCACTACCTCCGTTTATAATCATACATATGAGCAATATAAACCTCTTCAAATGAGTATTTTGAAAATGAATTTAAGTAAAATTATTTTAATAACAAGGTCTAAATTTTTTAAATATTTTCATAAACTTAATTATAATTATTTTCAGGAATGATTGACAACTTTCTTACTTTGATAATATAATTTTACATTGTTAGCTGATAACATATATCAAAATTAGAAAACAATTTACTGAAATTTCTTTATAAAGCACACACATCTATTTAGTAATTTTTTAATTAATTTTAATTTTATTTCATACTATATTGAATGAAGTTTTTAATCACTGGTAAGAAAAATATGTTGTGAACTATCCTAACACACATGATTATCAAAATTGGGTGTTTCTTCCTGAATCTCTACATTTTTTTCCTACACCCCTACAATTTTGAAAGTACCAAAACTAATCTTGTCGTTTTATTTGAAAAGACACCGTTATGGTGTTTATAAATTTTTGAAAATTGGGTTATGGTATATTTATGAATTGCTGGGTCTAGAATGTACTTTTTTGAATTATGGATTGGTGACTCCATAATGTATTTTTTGACTTATGGATTGGTGGATCCAAAATGTATTTTTTTGACTTATGGATTGGTGGGTTCATAATGCATATTTTGACTTATGGATTGACGAATCCGGAATGCATTTTTTACTTTTGATGTTTGATTGTGGTTTTTAATAAGTTTTTGGAATTTCATGTAAGATGTTAATTTGTAGAAGTATGGACAATACCGAAGAATTTATTGAACTTCACTATTAATAAATTTTAAGACTGATTGGAAAACATAAACATAAACATTTTTATCCAATCACCAATGTTTGGTTTTCATATGCAGTTATGACATTGTAATTGAATTCATATGTAGTTGTATTTCTATTTTGTAATTTGATGAAGTTACACATTGTTTGCATTATTAGTTTAAAGGATAATGGAATTAGTTCTTACACAATCGTGAGTGAATTTGTTCTTCCGCATTTATAATAACACATTGTATGTTTACATATTAATTTATGAATTCGATTACAATCCAATAACTACATATGAAGACCAAGCTTTGGCGATTGCATGAGAATGTTTATGTTTGTGTTTTCCAATGAGTCCTTAAATGATTAATAATAAAGTTCAACAAATCTTTTGGCATTGTCCATACTTTTACAAATTAACATCTTACCATGAAATTCTAACAAATTATTGAAAACTACATATGAAGACCAAGTTTTGGCGATTGCATAAGAATGTTTATGATTATGTTTTCCAATGAGTCTAAAATTGATTAATAATGTAGTTCAACAAATTTTTTGGTATTATCCATACTTCTACAAATTAACATCTTATCATGAAATTCCAACAATCCATAAGTCAAAAAATGCATTCCGGACCCATCAAACCTTAAGTAAAAAAATGCATTCCGAATTCACCGATCCATAAGTCAAAAAATGCAATCCAGATCCAGCAATCCATAAGTCAAAAATTAAATTCCGGATCCACCAATCCTTAGATATCGTAGAACCCACATTCCGAAAACCTATAAATCACATAACGTTTCCTTTTCAAATTAAAATAGAAAGGCTAGTTTTGGTATTTTAAAAAATGTAGGGGTGCAGGAAGAAACACCCATCAACATTTACAAGATTAAGCAATCCTAACCCTCTCTTTAAGCCCAATGAAATTCCTCACTACCCTTACCAAATAATTGGGCCAGAAGGGAGGGAGGGAAGAGAGGAAAATCCAAAAGTCCACTTCAAGTGTTGGCGTAAAACCTTTGACTGAGTTTCATTTTCAGTGGGCTTTGGATGAGCCGAACAACAACATTCACACATCAAATTTAAACTTGTAATGAGTTGAGATGGCTATCTTGCATGCGATTTTCCTCGAAGAAAAAGCCAACATGCAACCACACTTGGTTTGTTTTGGTCTTTCTGTTAGCATTACATCTAATGGATATAAGAAACTTAAGCAATTGTATTGTAATTGTGGTTGTTATTCACCTGCACTTTTTGTGCAATATCTTGTTTTGGCCTTAAATTAATATTTATCACCACTACCTCCACTTATAATCATACACGTGAGCAATATAAGCCTCTGCAAATGAGTATTTTGAAAATGAATTTTAGTAAAATTATTTTAATAAGAAGGTTTAAATTATTTAAATACTTTTCATAAACTTAATTATAATTATTTTCATGAATGATTGACAATTTTCTTACTTTTATAATAAATTTTTACCTTGTTAGCTAATAACATATATCAAAATAGAAAACAATTTATTGAAATTTTCATAAAAAGCACATATATCTATTTAGTAACCTTTTAATTAATTTTAATTTTATTTCATAATATATTGAATAAAGTTTTTAACACGGGTAAGAAAAATATGTAGTGAACTACCCTAACACACATGCACATCAAAGTTGGGTGTTTCTTCCTGAATCCTTACATTTTTCTTCCTGCACCCCTACAATTTTGTTAGTACCAAAATTAATATTGCCATTTTTATTTGAAAGGAACTGTTATGATATTTATAGATTTTCAAAAATTAGGTTATGTGATATTTATGGATTCGTGGATCCAGAATGCATTTTTTTACTTATAGATTGTTGAATCTGGAATGTATTTTTTGACTTATGAATTGGTGGAATTTGAATGTATTTTTCTAACTTATGGATTGGTGGATCCATAATGCATATTTTGACTTATGGATTGGCGGATCCGGAATGCATTTTTACTTTTGATGTTTGGTTGTGATTTTCAATAGCTTTTGGAATTTCATGGTAAGACGTTAATTTGTAGAAGTATGGACAATGTCGAAGAATATGTTGAACTTCACTATTAATCAATTTTAAGACTCATTGGAAAACATAAACATAAACATTTTTATCCAATCACCAAAGTTTGTCTTGATATGTAGTTATGAGGGTAATGGAATTAGTTCTTACACAATCGTGAGTGAATTTGTTCTTTCACACTTATAATAGCCACATTGTATGTATACATATTAATTTGTGAATTCGATTATAATCCCATAACTGCATATGAAGACCAAACTTTGGCGATTGCATAAAAAAATTTATGTTTATGTTTTCCAATGAGTCCTAAAATTGGTTAATAATGAAGTTCAACAAATCTTTCGGCATTGTCCATATTTCTACAAATTAACATCTTACCATGAAATTCCAACCAATTATTGAAAACCACAACCAAACATCAAAAGTAAAAAAAAAATGCATTACGAATCCACCAATCCATAAGTCAAAAAATGCATCCCGGATCTACCAATCCATAAGGCAAAATATGCATTCTAAATTCACTGATTCATAAGTCAAAAAATACATTTTGGATCCACCAATCCATAAGTAAAAAAATGCATTCTGGATCCACCAACCCATAAGTCAAGAAAATACATTATGGATCCACCAATCCTTAGATATCGCGAAACCCACATTCTAGAAACCTATAAATCCCATAACGGTGCCTTTTCAAATAAAAATAGCAATGCTAGTTTTGGAGTTTTAAAAAATATATGGGTGTAGGAAGAAAAATATAGGGGTGTAGGAAGAAATACCCATCAAAATTTGTAGGATTAAGCAATCCTAACCCTCTCTTTAAGCCCACTAATAAACCTCACTACCCTTACACATAATTGGGCCAAGAGGGAAGGAGGAAAGAGAGGAAAATCCAAAAGTCCACTGCAAGTGTTGACATTAAACCTTTGACTGGGTTTCATTTTAAATGGACTTGGATTAGCCCAACAACAACATTCACACATATCAAATTGAAACTTGTAATGATTCGAGGATGCTATCTTGCATGTGATTTCCCTATAAGAAAAAGTCAACATGCAACCACACTTGGATAGCATTACATCTAATGGATATAAGAAACCTAAGAAATTGTTTTTGTAATTGTGGTTGCCACCTACACTTCTTATGCAATATCTTGTTTTTGCCTTAAATTAATATAATTTTGCTTATATGAAAAAGTGAGTGTCGTGCTTCTTTCCTTTATAATTTTGCTTATATAATTTTTTTTTGGAATAAGTTTCAACTATACACTACAAGAAAATTATTAAATAAAAACAATTTTTAGAGACAAAAAATAATTAGTTGCTATATTGACTAAATTAGATACTATTTTAGAGATTAAAAAATTTATTGGTATCTAAATTAGTTTCTATTATTGATAAATACTTTCTAATTTGGCATATAATTAGCTACCAAGGTTTTAGATACCAACTTTAGAATCTAAATAATTGGTAGTTAAAACGTAGGTAGCTAATTAGATACCAATTTAAAAAATATTTTTCAATAATATAAGCTAATTTAGATACCATTAATTTTTTTAGTCCCTAAAATAGTATCTAATTTAGTCAATGTAGCAACTAATTATTTTTTGTTTCTAAAATTGATTTTTATTTAATGATTTTCTAATAGTGATATTTCATAATATATAAATGTGAAACCTCATCTTATAATCATATCAAATTTAAAGTCCACTTTTTAATAAATAAATACTATATATGCTGATTATTTTAGGCTTACCAGGGAGTCATTGAGATGTGATGTTTAAGTTGACCACGAGAATGGAATGTATGACTAAGAAGCTAAGTCCATAGATGACCCATTGTTGAAGTGTATTAGAAGAGGATTGGCTTGTGAGGAAGTCTCTTTGGAACTTGTCCCCTCTCTTACTAGAGCACAATCATGATCAAAGCCTAAAGAAAGTAGAATGTAGCAGTGGTGAGAAAGGGGTGCACACAACAATAGAATTGCTTTTAGTGGAGCAGATTTCATGACTTATGCAGAACATTATGCCAAGGGGCAAGAAGGAGTGTATGACTGCCTGCAAAGAAAATCTGGGCCAGTTGATGCTTCACTTAAAATCAGTGCCTCTGCATTCTTTTAGCAAATGTATGTTTCTGGTTTTCTAGTTTTGTTGGGCTTTGAAACAACTTAGTTTTTAATGTATTGGCTAAAAAGTATGTATCCTAGTAGGGGATCTGTTTTGGGTATACAATTAGGCTTGGTTTACGATCGATCCCTGTATCAACACAGTGGTAGAAATAACAATGTTGGATACTAATAGAGAAGGAGTAAAGTGTTAAGCTTAGGCCGAATAAATTATGCCTTGTAGATGTTTATGTTTGTAATATTTTTCTAATGGATCAACTCAAGGACTGCTTACGGTCTACAAAGTTGAATGGAAATATTGACATGGGTTAAGTATTTTACTAATTGTGTTTAGTATTAATGATGAAAGATCTTGTTTTTTCTTCTGCAACTTTTCTTTTGCTACTCCAAAAACTCTTATTAGGATTTCTAATTTTGTTGTGAGATTTATGTGTAATAGTTTTTATGTGCTGATTAAAAAAATTATATAAGATGTTTTGAAATTCTTTAAAAGATAATATTTATTAAATAACTATGACTAATAATTATAAACGCAGCATCATTATTCAATATCATTTTTATATAGATACACGGTTGACACATCCTTCTTATAATATATCTTTTTGGCCAATAAAAAACACACCAAAGTTTTTGAACTATTAATTGTATTCAACGGTAGTCTCTATGTCACATTTGATTAACTAAAACATCATAACTATGACTTTGGTATTAGCATATTCCCTTGAAAATAATTACATAAAAAAAAACCAACACGAGAGATTATTCTCACTACAAGAAAATCATGAATTAGAAACCAATTTTTAAAAACCAAAATAATTAGTTGCAATATTAACTAAATTAGAGTCTATTTTAGAAACTAAAAAAAAATTGTTTCTAAATTAGTTTCTATTATTGTTAAATAGTTTCTAAATTGGTATCTGATTAGCAACTAAAATTTTTGCTACCAAATTTAAAAACTAAATAATTGGTAGTTAAAACATTGGTTGTTAATTAGATACCAATTTAGAAACTAATTTAGAAACTCAATTTTTTTTTAAGTTTATAAAATGATCTCTAATTTAGTTACTATTGAAACTAATTATTTTGGTATCTAAAAAATGATTCTATTTCATGATTTTCTTGTAGTGTTTTCATAAAACATTGTTTTTCAAGGAAGAGATATATATGCATTTGAATTAAAATGTAGAGGAAAGAAAGAGTGAAAGAAATTAGGAAAATTGAAATTGAGTTGTTGAAATCCATAACCATGAACAGAAAAGGACTATGTATATGTAATCTGTGAGATATCAGAACTTCCAAAGAATAAAACAAGAAGTGGGGTTGGGTTTATGAAGCTAGATTGCAAAAACCCTAATGATAGATACTGATAGCAACCCTTCCTTGATGCAAGTCGAAGTCCCCTGGATCGAATTTTAAGCCCTTCAGGAGGCATTCATCGATTGTGGACCATACTTGCCATGTTATATCAGATATATGTGCCCTTCTTTCAACACAACAATGCCTTCTCTTCCTTTCTTTCTCACTATACATATCTTTTCTTTCATTCTTAATTAACCCTCCTTTTAATCTCATCCTTTCTCTCATAACCATTTTCTTTTCACCTATACATTATTTTATTTATTTTATTAATTATTTAATTTCAATATATTTCACCACTCATTGCTTACTCTAGGTGTCACTTTGTAATACTAGGGCAAGAACAAGATAGAGCCAAATATATAGTGGGTGTAGATTTATTATTATTATTATTATTATTATTATTATTATTATTATTATTATCATAAAGGCAAATTCCTTCAGTATTTCTCAGACCCTCTTCCATGTTAATGTTTTCATTCTTCTCCTTAGTCCCAACCAAACAAGAAGAAGTAGAAAGATAAAATCATTATAATAAAATTTAAAATTTAGTTCCTATTTAATAGTCATACCCTCATATTTCAAAATATTTTTACTGTCACACACACACATAAATATATATATATTTAAATTTATTAATTTTCATAATACTTATTTCAAAATTAATATCAATGATAGTTTTAAATTGCAGTTGTCATTGTGGTTGTTGCTACTGGGATGTAAATTGCTGTGGTTGAATCATAATAATCATGCATTGAGCTAATTTTAGAATTACTCTAATTGTTGATATATCTTTAATAATCATGCATTGAGCTACTCTTTAGCATCTCACACAAGAATTACTCATTCCATCTAATTTATACATTTAAAAGTTAAAATAGAATATTAAATTTAGAATCTTTATTTCTTCTTGTAATAAAAGTGAAATTGAACTATGCATCTCTCACCGTGAAGTGTCTCTTGTGTTCTCTCAACATCTCACACAACAACATTCAATCCACCATTGACATTTATCAGAAGTTTGAGATTATAATTAATAATCTTCGTTAATTTCTTGTGATAAAAGATAAAACATGTGATTCAAAATAAAACTGCAATTTGCGGTTGCGGGAGAAACTTCAACAGTAACATTGCAGCCGCAAGTAATTTAGAACTATGATAAAAACACAAAGTTATTTCACAGTCTGAATACATAGAATTTTTTTTTATTTTTTTTACTTTTTACTTTTGTTGTTTCCATAGTCACGAGACCTGTTGGTTGTCCCTTTTTTAGTTTAATTTTATGTTTAAGGGAGGGAAGAGAGTTGGCAGAGGAACTGATAGAGAACTTTCAAACCTCTTTTTATCTTGCACCATCACTCAGCTGATAGCATCTATATATGGCAGTCTCAAACTGAAGTGTTCCACAAAATGCTTTAGTCTTATCTTCCCATCTGAAACAAAGTGTTTGCCCCACTGCACTCCAACGTCTTCCTTTTATTTTTTTTCCTGTCTCTCTCTGTCGGTATCATGTAGGTCTTCCCTCACAACACCTTCACATTTCTCATTCATAATCTTCTCTAACTACTCAATACATATCATACTCTCTCTCTTTACTTTGTTGTTGCTTAACAGGAGACCACAAAATAACCCATTAGATCTCAACAACTTTCCTGATGAGTACTCCCGAGATGGCTTACAACTCTTCCAAGATAGTTCCTCATCTGGTAAACCTTTTCTAATCAATCATCCTTCCACCACATGCATGTTCCTATAAAAGTTCAAAGCAACATAAAAGTTCTACTGTCTTTTAGTTTTCCTTTTGGGACATCCATTCCCTTCAAATTAATGGAAGCTTTTCAGTTTTTGGCCATGTATTAGGACACAAAATGGCTGGAACAAACCCCCATATTTTAACACTCATCACATTTTTTATTGTTTTTTTTTCTTTTTCCCTCACCCATCTCTTTCTTGTCCTTTTTTTTCCTTTCTTCAAACAAAGTTGAAAGTTATAAACATCAATCACAAGGAAAAGTCCATGAGAAGGAAGGGTTACAAAAGGAAGTTAGTTAGGTTTACATGTTTGTTTATTTGTTTGTGGTATATTCTGGTGTTTGGGGTTTTAGGAACATTAGCTGCATCTGGAAGGAAGGTGTTGTATTGTTAGTTTGTTTTTGTTCTTTATATGGATCACTTCTAAAAAAAATGAACAATAGCTGCATATGGTTCTGGTCTACTATCTTTGTATATGGAACATCTGTCAAATGTTGTTTTATAAGGAAGGAGGGATCTGATGGATATTGTTAAATTGGCTTGTTTTTTGCAGAAGGATACAGGAAAAAGAAAAACATCTTGAAGGAAGATGAGAGTGAGAAGGTCTACGAGTGTAGATTTTGTTCCCTTAAGTTCTGCAAGTCACAGGCTCTTGGAGGACACATGAACCGCCACCGCCAAGGCTAGATAGCTATCTATCTTCATAACTTTTGTTGTTTTATCTTTTACCACTGTTTCCCCCAAAAGAATCACTTTTACAAAGCCCTGGAATAGTAGTGATTCAATTTTTCTTGATTAAAAGAATGGAAACACTGCATGGTTGTTAATGATTTGACCACGAAGCGTGGTCATTTCAATCATAAAATTGAAAGCCGGATTGCTGAAATTCTTGACACGAAAATGGTACTTTTTTTTGGTAAAAGAAAATTGCTTTTGTTTCCTTATTTGATCTGATGCGTGTGTGAGTCTGTGGTGCAGAGAGGGAAACAGAGACACTGAACCATGCTCGTCAGCTGGTCTACCGTAACGATCATAACCTAAGCACTCAACCCGCCCCCAACCTAGTGTATGTACCCACCATTACCCTAACTCACTATTACACTTTTGTTATTCCTTTTTTATTTGTTTTCTCCCATGTGGTCCATCATTTTAATTGCAGTTCTGCTCTTCTCAAACATCATTAATTAAGGAAACTATCTCATGAATAATTCTAAGGTTTTTTTTCAACATCTTCATAGCAGAAAGTAATGGAAGAATAGTTGAAAATAGGGCAAGATAATTTTGATGTTTTCACATATTGAATGCAGAAAAATATTAATAAAATATATAAAGTTAGAGGTCATTAATTGATTCACATCTCGGATTTAAGAACCGATGAAACTGAGCTGCTTTTCATGTCTTTTTTTTGTTTGTTGTATTTGCAAAAGTTAATTATAACCATGCTCAACTGGTGCAGATGCTGTCAACCAATAGCATCAGGGGGCTATCATGCTGCAAGTAGCATAGGAGACCCAACAATGCATGCAAGGTTCCCAAGATACATGTCGGGTTCGGGTCCGGGTTCATCTTCATTCAACTTACCAACTCCACCACCACAGCTCCACCTACAACAACCATCTCATCATCTCTTACTAGGCTCACCTCCACCGCCACCGCCACCACCCCTTCCTTTTCCCTCGCCGTATTCTCACCACCCTCATGACTACTATGTGGGGCATGTTCTGAACAGCGGCAGCAAAAATGGCATCCTCAATGACTACACTTGCATTGGGGCACCCGTAGGACAAGCATTGGTGGGTGGTGGCAAAGACAGGTCAGTGCAGAATCCTGAGGAGGAGACGTTGAATTGGGGAAGGGGCTATTCAGGAACACAGCAGCTATTGGATACTCATGCAGCGATCAATCGGTGTCACGAAGGGTTTTAATGAGTGGTGACGATTTTATTATGTATCACAAAAGACATGCTATTCAGAAAGAGAGAGACTTAACGAACTGACACATGGGGTCATGAGTGAGAGGGAAAGGAAAAAGAGAGAGGTGGTCTTTGCTTTCATACTTAATTAATGGACACAGCTTTTGAGCTCATGGATAGGCTCAGCTACTTTGGCTTAAAGCTCCCACTCAATTTTCAACTCTTTATTATTACTTTTATGTTTATGTTTATGTTCTTTTCTGTACCCTAATTGCTGTGTATGAACTGAAAAACAATAACATGTCAAATGCAAGTTTTCAACACTACACTTCCAACTTCACCAAACATTTCTATGAAAACTTGAAAGGATATGGTTTTCCTTTTCTACTTCTTACTATTGTTCAGATATTCTTTATCTACTTTCTTCCTTTTTTTCTCTTATTTAACAACTACATTTGATTATTAATATGAATGTTAAGAGATGGGTAAAATATTTTTATATTTATAATAATTATTATTACTTATTAATGAGATACAAGTTGATTTTCATTATTGGTATTTTAAAAAATAACATATTGAAATGTATTTTAAAATAAATAAGAAAAAGATAAGAGGTTAAAGAATCTAAAAAAAATTGTTAAAAGAAAACTCGCTAAAATACTCTTTTAG
>Ga0123341_1002839_pt1 | contig 14548 bp, 9 predicted proteins | sample Turbeapinknodule_FD_89959 | JGI IMG/M metagenome (GOLD analysis project Ga0123341, IMG submission 89959) | Root nodule microbial communities of legume samples collected from Mexico - Turtle bean Mexico pink nodule | ecosystem: Host-associated > Plants > Roots > Nodule | place: Mexico: Nepantla... | reverse complement strand
TAATAAATATTATTTAAAAATATTTTTATATTAAATATATAAATACTTCCTATAATATAATTCTTTTATCAATGCAATTTTTTTCCATCATTTTGGTCTCTAATAGTAAAATTTTATCTTTAAGTAATGACATAATATATGAAATGTTATGTAAATATGATACGCAATATCAAGTATTCTAATAATGTAATATTTTGTTTTTTTATGTTATCACTTAAGGACAGGACTCTAATAATGAAAACTAAAATAATAAAATGTTATATTATAAATATTATAATAAAAAAGTAGAAATAAAACCATAAATAAGTACATTTAGATGAACAATTTAACCTATCTAACTGTACACTCAATTAATGTTTTCAAGTTACTTACTCTGATTTTTAATATAGAGTAGATGATGAATTCTCCCTTGAATCTTAACAAAGCAAATTTTCTCTTTCTCTAAATTAATAAATTATGATAGGTATAAATAAGAACAATAAATAAATAAATAAAAATTAATTAAAAATTAAAATTATGAGAAAACAGATACAATAATGTTTGTGTATAGAATACAACTTACAATGTGCAGAATACTTTTAATAAAAACCAGTTATGAGTGAAATTAAAAATAAGATTATAAAAGAAATCATATACTCGAAACAGTTAGAATTTTTTCATTCTCTTTTATATATTTTATATAATAATCATAAAATGCAAAAATACAAACCCTCAAACAACAGCTGTTCCTAGTCTTAGTAGTGTATTTTTTTTTATGAAAACGAAAATAAAGTCTTAAAAACTTGTATATCTAGCAAAAACATGTTTCTTTATTTGAGGTAAAAACAAATAAATTAAGCAAAATAAAAAATGTTATTAAAAACATTTATTATACAAAGACAAAATTTATTTGTTATGGAAACTTTCTCCTGTGATTCAAAATAACTAGATAGATGTAATTATTTTATTTTATGTATGTGTACGACAAATAACAAAAAAAGAAAAAGAAGCAGAGGAGGTGCATGATAGCATAGCATAGGATGCGAAACAGAATAGTGACAGTTGCGTATGAGTGAAGAGTGTGGCGGTGGAGCAGTGAAGGAGGGACCGTTGATAACGCATAAATAAATATAACAAATAATTTTTAAATGAGTGTGAAATAAAATAAGATAGAAATTTTAATACTTTAAATTAAAAGTTGATTTTTTAAAGTTTATTTCAAATTACATCATGAAACACCAATTCTTTTTAAAAATAGATCTCTCACACTTTCTTTCCAAAACATCTTTACATCAAAAAAATTCTCAGTAAAAGTTAAATATTAGAAATTTAAAACAATTCACACATTTTACTCAACTAACTAAACTGAATTTCATGACTTTTGTTACACAGTTAGTCACTCTAACAAAAGAAAATGAAGTATTTTCCTTTCAATTTTATTAGAATTTTTTTCATCAATTTTGTGATCATTTAGATTTTTAATAGAGTTAGTCATCCATAAAATTGTCAAATCCATAAAAATGATAAAAAAAGTCATTCCCAGGATTAAAAATCATATATTAGAATGTGAAGTCTCTCTTAAATTAAATAAAAATTGATTCTTTTTAGAATGCTTTGTAACAAACAATACTTAACACTAGTAATGGGCTTGTTGCAGGTGGAATGATGGTATATGTTAAAATTTTCATTATTCCTGTCAGTCACATCATCCACTTTGGACAAATACAAGTCAGAAAACCCTCAAAGATAAAAGTAAAACCTTGTGTTTACTTGTTACTCCTTATGAAGAACCAAACAGGCCTTTCCAAAATTAAAGAGAAAAACAAAAGGAAATTAAAAAAAAACTGGGGCCATAAAATGACAATGATGCGAAGTGGGGTTGTCTTGGTCAGTTTCTGCTTCCCAAAGCAGCAAGGACTCATTTTTCTTTTTCCTTTTCATTTTTTTTAAAAAAAATGTTTTTTTTTATAATATTAGGGAATGACATATAATTAAAAATTCTGTGGATTCCTCAGCCAATGTTCCGACGTGCTCTCCTCTCCCTCTTTCTCTACTCTCCAACTGTACATGTTGCAAAACTTGACCTGTCCCTTTCCTTTTTTTTCAGTCAAAATCCCAACACCTAACCGTTTTGGTGTGAGTGCTGTAGTGAAGGGTCATCACACAGTGACTTTTATTTGACATTTGGTTTCCAATGGCAACTGGGTTTTCACACTTTCACTTTCCATGTTCCTCTTGACCACTGTAACTGCACCAAGAAACTCCTTCAAAAGGGTTGCTAGGTTGGTTTCTGCATTCCCACTATCTGGTTTGTTTTCTTAACTGCTTAAAGTAAGCAACTTGGTTTCTGGCAATTGTTTTTTAGGAGCTGCTTGGAGAAGGGTTAATTGTTTGAGCTTTGAAAAGTAACCACCTTCACTTAACCATGTTTGTTTTCCTTGTTGTTTTGGACTTGTTTGTCGGGAATTTTGCAACTTTCGATGTTTTTAAGGATTGGGTCGGGTTTGCTTTTGAGGGTTTATTTGTTTAGATTTTGATACAATGTGAGTGTGGCAGAAGATTCGGCAAAAACTGTAGAATTTTGCCTTTTAGTTTAAAATTTTCGCTTCTGTTGTTCCAAAATTGTCTCAGAGAATTGTATTTAATATGTATTCTATTTCAGACAACTGTATGCTTTGTAGGCTAACCAGCTTTTGGTATCTTATTAGTTGTTACAGAAGAGGTTGTCTTCTTCTTTATCTTTCTTCTCAGCTTCCCTTGTTGTTATTGTGTATTTTATCAAGAGCTTTTAGCTTTCACTGTCTTGGTCTAAAAGGTGTTTATGATTTTGGTTTGATCTGTTTCTGTTTTCCTTTGGCAACACCTTTCTTTTTTATCCTCTTCACTCGCTCAACTTGACTTTGAAGTTGGTATCGTTTCCTTTATGGACTAGGTGGTCCTTCTTCCTTTACTTTCATTTATGGGGAAGATCACAACTTCTGCAACCCAACCTGTATCTCAAGAAGCTTCCAATTATGATGAGGTTTTTATGCAGCAGAGCTTGCTCTTCGATGATAGTTTGAAGGTACTTGTGATTTTCTACTTGCTGTTTAGTTGGGGATATTGGTTTTCTTTTTTATAATAGCTTTTTGATTCAAGAGGCCTTGTTTCCAATCTTAAGATCATTGTCTAATGCGTCTGTGGCTTTAATTTAGAATATACTTCTTAATTAAGTGGGATAAAGTATTTTGCTATTTGTTTTTATTGTTGCATCTCTGTTCCTAGGATTTGAAGAATCTGAGAGCACAATTATATTCAGCAGCTGAATATTTTGAACTCTCTTACACCAATGATGACCAAAAGCAAATGTGAGTTGCTTTGCTAGAGCTGGTCCATATTTATGCTGATACTGCCATATCCTTAATATCCTCTCTTTATTGTTGTTTTCTCTTTCTTTTCTATGTTTGCAGAGTGGTAGAAACATTGAAGGATTATGCCATCAAAGCTCTAGTAAATACTGTGGACCATTTAGGTTCTGTGACCTACAAAGTAAATGATCTGTTGGATGAGAAGGTCGTTGAAGTTTCTGTAGCAGATCTAAGAGTATCTTGCATTGAACAGGTATACCTAATGATCTCCATTTAGCTTCAGATGAAGAAAGTGCACTAAAACAATGCTTAAAATAATTTCTAAGATGAAATAAATGATAGCACTGTCATATTGAATGAGCAAAACGACTTGTTAGTCACATTTTTTTTGAGATATGTAAAACTGATCTTTATTGCATGCAATGCTGAGAATAAATTTTGCGAAGAGTTTCCAAAAACCATTTCATGTATAACTCTTCTTTTTTCACTGATAAACTCCAGAACATTTATAAATATCCAGTTATCTAAATGTCTGTATTGCTTGGTGCTTAGTTTAGTGTTGTATTCGTCAGAGAAACTTCTGCTAAAAGTCATCTGCATATATACTAATTGGAAACTTTAATTCAATTATCCAAAAAAAGAATTGAAAGTGCGATTTGTAAACTCGCAGAACATTTTTAGGTCGTAATTGAGAAACTCAGGTTTTTGTTGGGTACTGTAAATAGTATTTTTGTAATGAACTTGACGGGTGTGTTCAATTTGTTAAAACAGAAAGAAGACATTCCAACGAATATTTGTTCCATGTTTGATTTAAAAAGTGGTCAAGGGTTGAAACAAAACAATAGAAGAAGCATGGGACAAAATTCTCAATAACAACTATCCATTATTTGTTTAAACCTCACTAGCACCAATAAATAACAACCAGTAAGCCTTTGCATTGTACCCAGCACTACCCCTTCATCCACCATAAAAGCTGTTTGTGTTGTGCATTAACTACATAGCACCATATAAAACAAGTTATGCTATCAACCAGCATCTTGTACCATGTTGTTTTACTTGTCCTGTCTCTCAGTATGTCTCAAATCACTGCAATCTTGATAAAGTTCATTTTTGTTCTCTTGCAATAGCCAGTGCAATAAAAATTTGGAGAGTAAAATGATTTTATTACGTAAGATAATGGTTGTTGGTGAATTTACCAAAACTGTAGCTGATATTGATCACCATAGTGAATCCATGGCTGATTTTATTCTCAAATTTTGATTAAGGGACGCTTTGAAAATACAACGCCCCATTCAATTCTAAGCAGAATTTTTCATCTGCAGCTGTGACTTTGAACATTGTCCTTTGTTGATATTAGGCTTAAATTCACTTTTGGTTCCCATAGTTTCGTTTCGTTTGTGTAATTTTGGTTCTTATAAAATTTTAATTGTACATTTGGTCCTCCAAGTTTCTAAAATGAGCAATTTTGCTCCAACATTATATATCATCTAAAATGGTAACAGTAAATGTTAACCTTTTTTTTTTTAAATAACAATGTTAAGACTTATTAATAAACATTACTATTAATATTTTACATAGTTAAGTAACTAATACTGTCATCATTCAATCATAAATTGGATAAGGTATTAAAAATGGAGCTAGATTGCTTAATTTAAAAAAAATTGAAGGACTAAATGTGCAATTAGATATTTATAGGGAATGAATTTGTTCATGAAACTATAGAGAGCAAAAGTGGATTTAATCCTGAATGTTATTGAAGCTTGTAAGAGGAAAGAGAAACTTTGTGAAGCTCACTAACAATGTGTTTCCGTAATGTGGTATACCAGAGAATAAAGACATGCCAAGAGTATATGGATCATGAGGGGCGTACTCAACAGTCATTGGTGATCAGTACTCCCAAATATCACAAGCGTTATATCCTGCCAGGCAAGTATCTTGCATTTTCCTCTTCACTTTCTTTATATGGTGCTGTTTCCTTTTTCCATTTCTATTATATTTTGTTCCTTTTACTATTACAAAGTATGTTTATGATGCTGAATAATCACATATTCACATTCCTTAAATTCACAAGTTCAGTTGGAGAGACCATGCATGGTGCCAACTGCACAAAGTCAAAATATGAGGGTTACAACCTAGATGACGAAGATGACTGGCCTCACTTTAGGAATGGTATCTCTTTCTATCCTAATATTTTAATTCCACTTATCTAGGGATTAACATTAGATATAAGCTCATATTCCTTTTATTGCGTTTGTATCCCAAAGCTGTTCGAGCTACAATCAGAGAAACACCACCATCTACAGCAAGGTAATTACAAATTCCACATCTTATTTTAGGATTAAGATGGTCATTGTCACAATAAGATCCTGATGTAATTCTTTATTTTGATGCAGAAGAGGGCGTTCTCCCTCACCTTCTTTACAACCTCAGAGATCTGGAGCTTTTTCATTCACTTCTTCTTCAAGCATGCCTAAAAAGGATTTAGGTTGTATGCACAAGATATCTTTATTCTTGAGTTTTCTTTTATCACGACTAATGTCATCCATGTTGATTCATTGAATTTCTCTGCCATTTTCACATAAAAGATGAGGATATAAATCTCACTATATCTGTATTTACAATCTTGTTGCATGCACTGAAGAGAGGCAATCGGTATCACCATACCGATTCCCCCTTCTGCGCACCGGATCTCGGTCAAGTCGGCCTACTACACCAAAGATAAGCAGACCAACCACACCAAATCCGAGCAGACCCACAACACCAAATCCTTCTAATGCAAGACAAAGGGTGAGTAAACATAAATCATGGTTGTTTGCTCAGCATATCACCAATAACCTCACTAGTTTATCTAACCGTCTGTGTTTATTGTTTCACCAGTACCCTTCAGAGCCACGCAAATCATCTTCAATGCGTTTATACGCTGAAAGAGACCCTGCCAAAGACGTAGAACAGTACCCCAGTAAGAGTAAACGTCTCCTGAAGGCCTTACTAAGTAGGCGCAAGTCTAAGAAGGATGACATGCTATATACATACTTGGACGAGTACTGATACGGTAGAACCAATAGAATGCAAGGGAAATATGTCATAGAATCTTGGAAACAAATCAAATTTTGCTTGCTAGTTTGATAGGCTGCACTTCTTTGTCCTTTAAATGAACATTTATACGGTACCTTTCCTTTATCTTTGTTTTACTTTGTGTAACTACGCACCCAAAATTATGATGTGGGATAGTGTAATAGTTCAAGCTTTATTTTGAACAATGAATGTTGTTATATAATCAAGTAAAGTTGGCATCATTTATCTTTTCTTTTTGTAGCAAGTTGAAGTTCAAGGCGCATGACTGTTCCTCCTATTGCTTAGCCATAATGTCTGATGGAAACAAAACTAAGGTGTATGTAAGCAACAAAATGAATGGAAATTGGATTGGTAGTCGTTGATCTAGAACATGTAATGTTGAGTGTATATGTTTTGTTTCTTCTGTTGCTCTGAGGAAACCTCCAACAGATGGGAAACTTCGTGGGTCAATTATTTTCACTGTGACAACTAATCTTGGGTATGTTAAATGCAATTTAATGGAGTTTTACATTTGTTTTTCGCTCTTAAATATTATTGAAAAAAGTGAAAAAAATGCTAACATGTCCTTGTCAATGCTCCATTATTTCTTGCACCTAAAGTGGATGCGCATCAATTCAGATTCGAAGTTCCAGCCAACTACTTAAAACCTACTGCCATTTTCATTCTAAATAAATGCATCTACAAATTATCGTTATTTTTGAATAATGTTTCCACCAAACAACGATTCACTACTTTCATTTAGCTCAGCTGAAAAGATAAGTTGCATTTAAACAGTAGCTTTTGGGACCATATATATGCAGTTTATAACTCTTATTGAATACGTCCATTGCCAATCAGTTACAGTTTTTTTTTTTTAATATAAACTTTCTTACTCATGAGAACATTCAACACCATCCATTAAACATCGTCATGCATCGTTTACTACGTTGGGTTGCCATAACAGCATTCAACTCTACACCATACCATTTTTGATATACACCCAGTGCATTATGTGAAAAGTTTTTTGTACCCTTAATGAGGAATCTTTGTATTCTGGATATTAATATCCGTAAGCTTAATCAAATCATTATGGATATAAAAATCTGGAACTCAGAACTAACTTCTGGATATGAAAATCCAGAATCTAGAAAATATTTCTAGATATGGATATCCGAAACTCATAGTTCACCAACGCAACAACTCACCATTACCACACCATAGCAACTCACTACACCACCACAACAATCCATTACACCACCAACTATTTACTTATATTCTTTAAATTGATTTAGTTTAGAGGATTTTAATCCATTAAAAGTATCAAAAGCATCACTTTGCCAAAAAATAAACGCTGAGGATGATTCTTCTGGATATGTATATCCGGAAGCATGATAGTGCCTTCCAGATAAAGATATTCATAGTCTAAGAGTACAATTTCGGATGACAATATTCGTATGCAAACATAACACTTCCAGATATCAATATCCATAGGCAAAACTGACACTTCCGGATGCCAATATCCACATACAAATACATGACTTCCGGATATTGATATCCGTAAGCAAATATATGACAAGAGTTGGATTTAAAATTTTTGGTTGATATGGTGAGGGAGAAATTGCCTCAACTGAATCGTAAACTAGTTGAGAAATAACTGGTTTAGCTTTTGAAAGTTTTTAATTTCAGACTAATTACCTACTAATCAACGGCTAAGGTTGCATATGCATCTACAATGAAACCATTTCTTCATATCTACAATCCATTTCGAGGTCACTGTAGTTGTCATCTTAGTTATTCAATACAAATTTGTTCTAACTAATTATCGATTTAAATAAAAGTTTTCAAATAAGATTTTCTCTAGATACAGAAACACGGACATGGGGAAACTTTCATGGCAACATGACTAGCCTTTCCGTACCCCATTAGATATTTGATGTGTAGTGATACTGTCACTGGGTGTTATATAATACTATTAGTGATGATGTAAGGTACACTCAAACCCTTCTAACCACATTGGTAACAACATTATTATTATCGGAAGATCATTGTTTTCTAAATGTTTATCTTAGTTGGTCTGTTCAGATGCAAATAACAAGCTATTTACTAGTACATGTAAGAAAATATATTGATGGGTATAACCGTTACTCTCCTTGAAGGTCAAGTTGACAAGAGAAGTCAAAGACTAGTCTCAAACCACAGAAAAATAAGCACGAACTGCATTTTTAAATACAAGAATAGGATTGGAAGAAAAGAGGAAGACACAAATCAAAACCCAGAATGATGAAGGCTAAGAATAATAAAAGGAGTTAAAGAAGAATTGAAAGCTAAGGGTGAAGAGATACTCAACAAAGTGAGAGGAAAACAGATGGAGCACCTAATATGGCAATGATATCCATCTCTGACCCACAGACCTGACTAACTATTTTGACCGTTTACATATTTCAAGTAACTAAGTACATTTGATACTTAAAAGAAAACTTTATACATATCTACTAAACGTATTCTTTCTGCACTACAACCACAACAAAGCCTTTTCCCAATAAGTGGACGTGGATCTTTCTACACTATATGTTCTTAAACATATACAACTAATGAATGAGGAATATGCACAAACTTAGGCATGGAAACCATGGATAACATTGTATATCCACTCCTGTGAATCTTTTCAGCACAACAGAACTCAAATTCCAGAAAAGCATAGCAGAAGCATGACATTAATGCTAGTCAATGTCTGAACCAAGATGTCCTCTATAACGGTGGAAACATCCATCCCATGGTCCAACCGAGAAGCAAACCAGCACCAGCAAGGCCTACTCCCACCGCAAAAGCAACAACACACTTTGTAATCCCACATCTTCTGTTACTGTTCTTCCGCTTCCCAGCTTTGTCACGACTCTTCTTAAGCAGCATTGCCCTGCATGGGGTCCAGGGTAAGGATGCTGGAAAAAGATCTAGCAATGACTGGTTTTTGTTTCGGAGTTGCAGGCAGAGGTTCTCCAGCTGCAGCATGTTGAGCCACTGCTTGTAAGCAAAGAGCTGTGATGCCTGTCGAAAAAAGAGACTCAGGATGTGCTCCTTCTCGCTGTAAGCTTGCTGTGCTGCTTTCTCAGCCTCTCTTGCTCTTGTTTGAGAGTAGCACAAAGCCTTCAACAGCTCAGACATGCTACTGTTCTCAGAATTTATGTGGCATCCTTTGTTGCTTGAACTAGAATCTGTGCTCTGGCTGAAACTGAACATTTGCAGCATAGTTTGTTATTGAATTGATCATAGAATAATCATGAAATTTCAACTCAACAGTATAAAAGTTATAAGAAAAAATTCCAAAAACACGTTACCAAGTGTGTGTTTAGTATGCTTCCTAAATTCCTACACAATTAATAAATGAAACAGTGTTTCATTAGTCGGGAATTCAATATAGTACAACAATTATGATCTATCATTGTATCTTAAATTTCCAAGAATGGAGCGTCTGTGCACATGTTCAAGGTCAGAAGGAAAAACATATCATTCAAGGAATCGAAATATAGCTTGAAAAGAGAGCATCCACATATATTTCTAAAATTTTAGAAAAACCATCTATGCTTTTTTTGGTGAATTAAATTTATAAATTATTTTATTTCCTACACTTGTTGGTAGTTCTATACATTCATATAGTTAGTTTCTTATCATGTACAAAAGCAAGTTTAAATTCAGTTAAATTTGTAAATCATCAAATTCCCTGATAGCATGAGATGGATAACTAAAAGTACTTTTAAATCCGTAATGGCAAGCAGTCAGAGCCAAACATCTGTCGAAATAAAAAATGGATTTGATATAAAATAATGCGTACTATCTCGAATGAAAAATGTAAGGTTTGGAACCGATAACTAGCTTCACACTCCCCAATCAATAGCATTGAAAACAGCATACATACAAAGTACCTCAAAGTAGATAGCATCTACAAATAACAATCCTTAACCCTAGTCAAACTTAATAGTTAATTGGGAAGTTCAATATTTCAAACACGACAAAACATCAAATTTTTTACAAAATAGACCGACCATCATGGCAAAGATTGCAGAAAACAAGTAAAAAATCGTAAAGTATGCCTCTATCCATTACCTGGAATGCTTGTTTGACTCCTGAAATGAACAATCAGAAGTGGATATTCCCGTTGTATAACCATCTGCATCAGAAGATTGATTCAGAGATGATGGTAGAATCTTATCATGGTCAACACCTTTAGGGTAGGGAGGTCTCTGACTGACATGATTAGTCTGGGGATGCGGAAGATCACAATTCTCAATATGCTCAAGTGACTTCCGAGCAACCAAGGAAGCCAACTCGTCTTTTCCAGCAGTGCGCCACCAAGGCCCACTTTCCTCAGCTCCCATCAAATGTGATTCTAAATCAGATGATGTCATTTTAACTTGTTCAGAGACCAAGAAATTGGAAATTTCAGAATCCATAAAACGACTGTCTGAAAAACATAGTTCCCCCTGATCTTTATTCTTAGGAGTAAAATGTAAATCAGTATTCAGTGAAGCCTCAAATTTTGGCATTCTGGTATTGTTGTTCTTCATACATCTAGGAGAGACATGCCGCGGGTGCTCTACAGATAAATTAGCACTTTCCAAGTCAGAAAAAGTATCGAAGTCTTTGACCAATTGATCTGCCCCACGCTTGACATTTCCATTAAGCAATTCAGCATAGAAGGCACCAAATTCAGACTCGTAGGAATTCAGATGTTGACATGTATAATTTGATTCATCACCCAAATCACTTTTCACATGTAACCACCATTTCATTTCTGGTAGTTTATCAGAATTCAGATCATGGGGCATGCAAACTGAATTGGCATGAATGTGGTCATTAGTAGAATCACAAGGAACCCAATCAGATACTAATTTTTTTGAAACTGGTGAAGGATGACCCGAAGTATTCAGGGGAATGCAGAAATCTTGAGTAAAACAATTAGCTGTATAGGGTGCCTTCCCTTCTGCTGACGCCATTGCTGCTAGTCTCTGAATAATGATCAGGTTTAAGAGGCAACTTTTGGAGGATCCGGCTTCTGTTGATTCAGTAAGACACAAACTCAAAACATTACATTATTACATACAAACTAAAATCCCAATGAAATGTGAAATATATACTGTACGAGACCAACAAATTACCAATATTTCAATTTAGATGAAAAAAGTTTTGTGAAAGCAGAAGGAACACAGGAATAGTAGGTCCACCAGCTCTAACAACTGTTGCCAAAATCCCACAAAAATCATTGTAGAATGTTGATTATCAATCCTATTTCTAATTCCCTATCATTAACAGAGAAAGAACATTCATCTTCAAACACGAGTCAAGCAGGAAAGCAAGAAGACCAAAAGATCAATGACTCCACAAAAATTTCTTTTGATAGAAGAGAAGAAATCTAACAAGAGCAAACTTTCTTTGCTCTTCTTTTCCCAGGAAGACCTAAGTTGCAAGAAAACTAATTGTCAAAGCACCATCGACTGGAGTCATGAAAACCCAAAATCAATAAGAAGCTTTTGATGAGTAATATATAACCAATGCAATGCAACAGTCAAAAAAGAAAAAGAAAAAAAACTTCGGGTGGTTAATTGAAAGACAAGGAACATGTCGATTTTGGGTGTTCAAAATTCCGCTTAGAGATTCTGGAAGAAGTGAATGTCTCCGATAGAACATCACACATATGTCAACTTTCTCGAATTCTCTTGGCAGTTACACGCTCAAACTATCAAACCTCAGAAAAGGGAAACAACAAAGATCTATATATATAAATCCCAACAAAAGAATATAAAAGGTGCAGCGAAACTTAACAGTACAAATTACATGAGATCCCAAAGAAGCAAGGACAAGAATATTCAGTTAACTGATTAAAGGACACAGAGAGAGAAAGAGAGAGAACTTGCCCTGATTATCATCTGTAGTGAACTTCCTTGTAACACTGAAACATGTTTGAGACTTTGCTTGTACACCTGTCCAAGAGAGAGTGCGTGTTATGCACTGCTAGTAATACTAATGTAAAAGCATGGTCCTTGTATTTGGAACCATCTCAAAGAAAAAAAAAAAAAGAGTATCAATAATTGTGTTACTTACACCCATGCTCCTAAATATCTATCTTTTTTGTTCCTTCTCATAGTCAACATCCCATGCTTTCCGAATTACTGTTCCCTCATCCTTCTATCCCACTCTTTCTATAACATCAATTGGTGTGCCCTCAATAAATACATTTACTTTTTCTTTTATAGTGTTGATTTAAGTTTTTTTTTAATTATATTATTCATTTTAAAATTATTAAATCAAACTAAAAAAACATAAAAAAATTGTATTTTTCTTTGTATAACTTCTTTATTCTCTTTCTTGTCCAAGTGTCCAGATTCTGTGAACTTTGTGTCACCATCGTTCTCAACGTAGTTTGCAAAGGCTTCTAACGGTGACACCTACGCAGCCCCTTGTGACTCTTCTTTGGAAATATTTTGCTTATTTCTCGTAAATAATACAACAATTTTAATTAACTTTTATTTTTTTTTATAGTGAGTATTAAATATATTTTATATTTTAAGGCATTAAGTACTAGATCTCTTTAAATGTACCACAATTATTTATGCCATTATCTTTTTTCTTATTTCTGCTTTGATGGAGGGACAAGTGTATGCTAATTCCTGTTTCAGAAATAGTATTCTTATCAGGTGATAATTGTTTACTCCTCTTATTTAATTAGTTATCCCTTTTTTCTAATTAAAAAAACGATGCTTAGATTTTCATCCTAAGCATTTTATTTAATTAGTTGGACGTCACTCTCCACTCAGGATTTTCTCTCTACAATCCTCACCCACTTTTTTGCATTTTACTAGTCAAATTCATCTTCGAACAATTTTTTAAGCTCTCGATTTAAAAAAGATAAACTAAATCAGACGCATGCTTATCAATTACTTTACAGATTATATATTAATAATAATTTGTGATGCATGCTTATCAATTACTTTACAGATTATATATTAATAATAATTTGTGATGCATGCTTATCAATTACTTTACAGATTATATATTAATAATAATTTGTGATTAGATGACTATTGTTTCACACTGACACAGTTAAACTCTAATTTTAAGGAGTGTCTAAATTGCAGACTAAACCCCACCGTGAGGCTCATGTGAATGTTGATTAAGCTAAAAAAAAAAGAAGCACTAAGGCCGTATAGGTTCCTCTCACCGGAAAGCAATGCATGGAAATACTTGGAGAAATACTTACAGCAGGGTAAACATCACAAACAATCATAATCATCACATAATACCCCTTAGTAGTTAACCATCTGGTTATATTTTTTCCTAAGCACAGACAATCTTCTATGAAGGGTAAGCTTTTCATCTTTCTTCCCTAGTTTATCCAAGTAGTATACAATTTTTTTCAGGCTAACCAAAACCTCCTCACTTTCATATCCAAATTCTCTTTCTTGGATACTCAAGATCCTTCTAAGCAGCTCGAGCAACTCACTGTCATCCTTACCAAGTCTGGTTTGAATAGACACCAAACAATCCAAAGCCTCCCCTGCCATGCATACATATGATAAATATCAATTTCATCCCAAAAACTTAAAAGAAATAGGAAACTTAAGGCTCAGTTTTTCCCCTTCCGTGCAAGAATAGTATTACTACGCTCATCAGTGAAATGCAACACAATTAATTGAATGCCCTGAATTATGAATAACTCGATCCTAGATTAATTTGAGCCTGACCAGGTTTTCAATGAAGTATGGGAAGGCTTACCAACAGGAAGGGAATTTTTTCCAAAGGCCTTCTCACGGATCCGCAAAACCTCCAGTGCAAGTTTCTCTGCTTCTTCATCCTTTTTCAAATGGTAGAGTGTAACTGCAAGATGTAACATAGGAAAGCTGATGGACTGGTCATCAGTTCCCTTATGCTTTATCATGATTTGCAAACTTCTTCTCAACAGGTGCTCAGCATCTGCATAATTCTTTGACCGTGAATACGAAGTTGCAAGATTTATCATGTGCGTCACCAGGATGGGGTGCTCCTTTCCTTTGTGCCTCTCAGTGATCCACAAACACTCCTCTAATAGCTCTCTGCCTTCTTGTCCTCTTTGAGTTAAACAAAACAAATTCAAAACCAACCAGCTTTGACGTTTTAATCTTACTTTCTTTCCTTCC
>Ga0123341_1002837_pt1 | contig 14554 bp, 10 predicted proteins | sample Turbeapinknodule_FD_89959 | JGI IMG/M metagenome (GOLD analysis project Ga0123341, IMG submission 89959) | Root nodule microbial communities of legume samples collected from Mexico - Turtle bean Mexico pink nodule | ecosystem: Host-associated > Plants > Roots > Nodule | place: Mexico: Nepantla... | reverse complement strand
CTCCCTCCCTCTTCTCAGCCCACAAAAAGAAAAAGGAAAAAGAAGAAACAAAAGAAAAGAAAGGAATTTGTGCAAAGAAAAAGGCCAGGCTTGGTTTTCTGCCACTCCTAGAGTAATATTCATTTTATGAAATACAAGGAAATTTGTCACCCTTTTCTGTTCCGAATAAAACATAAAGAAATCAAATACAACAATTAGAAGGGATATTAGAAGGGTCTAGTCAATCATAAATAGTTTTATTGATACTGATCAGTTTCATTAGTTTACCTGAGACAATAAAATGTCCTTTTTCGTTGGGGTAAGTGTTCTTTGGATTGTGTCATTAGACTCCTAACCTCTGGCTCATCTCTCTTTCATGAGAATATAGGCTTCTCTTCTAAAATTCTCCTACTTTTTTTATTTTCTTAATGGTAACTACCTGAAGAAAATGTTGGATTTATAATTATGGGTAAAACATCTACAGGTTCATCTTATACTGGTAAATGATTTCTGTACCCCTAATGGAGTACAAGAAGCTGTTCATTTGGGGTGGGAGTGAGGGCTCTTGTAGACATTTTAAGATGTTTCTACACTACTATAACCTGCAAGTTTTGTTGTCTGTCCTTGAATATCAATCATCTAGTCTGAAAGTAGCAATTATAGTTCCCTGTTAATATTTGTGTCTGTCAATAATTCAACTTGAGAAATATTCAACCAGGGGAAATATACTAGTGTGGGATGTGACATTTCTTTCTCTAAGCCCTTTGGTAATTGTACTAATTAATTATTTGATATTTTTTGTCAGTCGTGAAATGTTTAATAAATGGCAAGCTCAGAGGTGGTGGGCAGAGAATTATGACAAGGTCATGGAGTTGTACAATGTTCAGAGGTTCAATCAGCAAGCAGTTCCTCTTCCAACCCCACCTAGATCCGAAGATGAGGTGAGCATACAACTTCTTTGTAATTTGTATTTGTTAAGGATTGCATGGTTAAATCTTAAACCAAGGAACTCATTCAGCTTACATGTTATGCTTAACAATCAATCATAAATTCCTTCTAACACATATTTGAGGTCTGATATTAAGATATTTGAGTTAAGAACCTGGTTCTTGAATGAGGAAGAATTGTGTAAGGAAAGACTTCCCACTTAATGTGTAACCTATTAGTTAACTAAGGGAGCAGGTTGTTATCTTTTGTATTTACATAATAAGCTCGTTTAGAATCTTCTGATTTAGAGAATTTGCTTATTTTGGTTGGCATTTACATGGTTTTTCTCTTTCAGAGCTCAAAGATTGAATCTGCTAGGGACAGTCCTGTCACTCCTCCACTCAGCAAAGAGCGAGCACCCCGCCATTTTCACCACCCAATGGGAATGGGCTACTCCTCATCAGATTCAATGGATCACCACCAAATGCATCCTCACCCTTGCTATGAGACAAGTGGTCTGGCATCAACACCTAATCTTTCCAACATTACTGCACCAAAGACTGAAAAATCATCCCTTGATGGTTCTGCAAGGACTAGTTCATCTGGAGAAGATCACTCAGGCGAGTTTTCAATCAGCAATGCCAGTGATATGGAAACTGAATGGGTTGAACAGGATGAACCTGGAGTCTACATCACTATCAGAGCACTGCCAGGTGGAACTAGAGAGCTCAGGCGTGTTCGGTTCAGGTAAGCAGAAATCATTAGTGTGGAAAACAAATTACTTTAAAGGAACTGCTTTTTTATACTTTGTTGCTATCTAAACAAGTTGTATTGTTTGAAAAGCTGAAATTTTTCTAATGCACCTTACTTTTGACATTTTTGTTGAATAAATAGTCCATGCAATGTTTTTCCAACGTCTTCCCATTACAAATTATTATGTATGATAAGTTTGTTCACTTTTAGAATAACTATCTTAGAAGTCATACTAAAAATGACTTCTAATTGTTTGACAGTGTAAAAGGTTTACAATGATCATGCGTGACTGTTTTTGAATGATCCCTTTGGATGATCATGCATGGACTAAGTTTCTGAATGATCCCTTTGGATGTCTGACTCTTAAAGTCTTGACGATTGAATTGTGTAGTCATTAAGTTTGATTTTGTCATGAATAATCACATTCATTCAATTAAAACAATTCTTTCTTCATTCTTTTACACAGCCGAGAAAGGTTTGGAGAAATGCATGCGAGATTGTGGTGGGAAGAGAACCGTGCTAGGATACAAGAACAATACTTGTGACTGTGACTATAGAAAGGCCTTTACACAGACAACTGCTTCAGCAGGCTAACACAGTACAGCTTGAAAGCTTTACAACAGTGTTGTGCATTATAGATCCAGTTACCTTTCCAGGCCATGTAACGGCAACTTTCAACTTTGTAGTTCACTTTAGCTGTTGAGAAATGCAGATGTTGGGAAATATTAAACTGTGATAGTGATATTTTAGTCTTAGTTAAAACTTGTTCCTGCCAATGTCAGTCAAATGTTTCCATCTTGTATGAATTTTGAACTATTCCAAGTGAGATAACAAGTTTGGTTCTGTCAAAAATGTTTAAAGCTGCAAATACAATGCTGTAGATCGAAAAACTCTGCACAAAACGAATCACTGGAAAGTTGGTACCAAGTACATGGTAACAGAAGGACATGGTTTCTGAAGCTTAGAAATGTAAAGTTAAGGGCCAACACAAGTTTATAAAGTGGAGCATGTCCAAGACAATTGCTGTTTCCTTCTGCCATGAATGTTTTAAGTGCCAAATCACATTATTATGACTTAATAACAGGAATTTAGGAAGCTTGATAAGGTGATTAACTAAGTTTCAATCTTGAAAAGAATAATCCTAGATGAGTTCATTCTCTTTATTGTCATAGTTGGATCGGACCAAATTTCTTGATGTAGAAGAACTTATTATGCATGCCACCCTAAACAAACCATAGATTGTTTCTCACCCTTTACATGTTTGAGAATGCAAATTAGTTCACTATACATACAGCCTATTAGACACAAAGAATCTTGTTATTCTTTTAATATAAAATCTAATGTAATATTGGGTGAATTTATTTATGCTTTTCTTAAATATTTATTTTAATAAAATAAGCAGATTTCTGTTTGTCTAATAAGTTTGTTTATTCTATTTATTTTTTTAAAAATTGTTTTCTGCTATTTTTTAATAAGCAAATTCTATTTTTTAATAAGTAAATATATTTGTTAAATTCTAACGGAGACTAAGAACTAAGCTATTGAGTTGTTTATAAAATCAAAGTATCTAAACTTAATAATTTTAATTAGTTCAATTTTTTTAAAAATCAGATTACTTATATGATATGATACAAAAAATTGAATTGATCACTGAAGCTTCCATTAGACAGACAAAAGCCATCCAAAATAAATTAGGCCGATTTACCCCTTTTGAATAATACTTTTGACAAAAGCAATTTAAAAGAACAATGATAAAAAGGGACGAATAAATGCATTAATCTCACTCGTAACTTGATAAATTCTTCTAATCTTAAAAATTCTGGAAAACATACATAAAAGAAACAAGACATTTCAGACAAGCTGGTTTGAAAAAATAAAACATGATAACATCGCTTGTGTTGTGTCCCTTGTCTGACAACTACACCCAAAAAACAAAGGTTGGAGAACAGATGAAGTGATTCAACACCAAAAATAGTAAAAGAATGTTAACGTAAGCTATTTGTAAGTATTGTTACTACTGCCTGCAAAATTACCATGTTATCATTCTTTCGATAAACAAACCATCAAGGATTGCAAATTAACAAAACATAAATGGGAGAAGGAAAAACAAATACACTACAAGAACAAAACCAAAAAGATTCCACAAAGTACTATATCAAGATAGAAGAAGCTTTCGTTCATTCTGTCATGTCATCTTCTTCATCTTCATCTTCATCTTCACCTCCACTCAGATCGAGATCAGCCAGTAATTCATCCAGTGGAACAGAAGGTAGCTCATCACCATCAGTCACCGATGCCATCTCTGATGGCTGGTACTCCTTGTTTCGGTACAGTGATATGTTGAACCTCATATCAGGGTTTTCTTCCAAATCTTTCAAGAATTGTTCATATTCTGAGAGCATTTTGTCTTGATCAAGTTTCCTATCATCAACCTCCATTTCAAGTGATTTCAGCTTCCATGATCGAGGCTTCCCCCGTTTCTTTTGGCGCTTCTCTTCATAACTCTTCTTTATTAAAATTGCTTCAGGAATGTGCCCTTTGTACTTGTCCAGCTCCATGTCATTACTATTAGCTCCATACAGATCATAACCAAGAGCATTATCACCAGGATTTAAAAGATGACCCAGATGAGTCTTGATGTTAAATATTGTGTCGTTCTTGCCAAAATCTGACACACGAGCAACTTGAGCATCTGCTAAGCGATATTTTGTGCCACCAATAGTAACCTCAGATGAAATAAACTCCATATCCAACACTATATATTCCACTAACTGTCTGCTAGTAAGTAATGACTTGAAGGATGTTCTCCAGTATTGATCAGCATCTAAGAAACAGTGCCTCAAGGTAAATGGATCGAGCAGAGCAATGCTGTTGGTAACCTTGGTGCAAATCACAATAGGACCAATATTTCCCAAACTAACAGCAACTTTTGGAGGCAGACAGATTAAATCCTCACGGCAAATGGGGCTGAGTTCAACAGAAAATGTATATTTGTAGTTGTAGTTATTACTCTTTGGATCATGGGAAACTAGCTGCTTATCACTGCGGCTCCTTGCAGGAGCAACTTTCCCTACAAACTCTACAAATTTAACTCCATGACTTCGATTGGAGAAGAAGAAGTCAATACCTTGTTCCATCTGCTTGATTCTTATAGCACTGGCAGCAGCACCATGCTTCAGAATTAGCTGCTCTAGATAAAAGAAAGTACGCCTATGAGAAACATGTTGTCTAAGTTGCACAGCAGCAACCCACTGGTCAGGATTAGCCTGGACCCTAGAACAGGATTCACACATATGCTCTTGTTGAACATACTCCACAGTATAAGCCTGTTCAAGAATTGCTCCATTGATAACCTCCTTCTGAACCTTGACCTTCACTTTTACCCTCCTGGAATGGGGTTCAGTCCAAATAAACTCAGCATGTACCAACCTCACTTTACTCGAATTAAAATTTTTCTGCAATTTCTTCAAGCAAAATGTCAGCAGCTCCTTTGATTCTAGCTGTAACTTGACCCAACTTCTTGGTGGCTGCAAGTAACTCTCACACTCAGGGCAATGCACCAGCACTAGCCGCTTCAGTAATCCTTCAGTAATGTCAACTTCCGAGCTCAAACACTTCACACACATATTAGCAGCATTTGGCTGCATTGGAATTCCACACTTGCAACACAAAACACTGCCAATTGTTTGATGAACCTTGAACATACCAGATCCATCTGCCATGCCTGATGAATTAAACATACTGATGAATTGAAGATAGTATTCCCCTGTTCAAACAAGCACGTGTAAGCAAAAGGATTAAAGGAAAACTTTCAATTGGAAAATTACATGTAAACAAACAGAAAAGGAGTTATTTGTAAATAACTTGTAAGAATTGAAAACTCATTATGAAATGATTAGGTAAAACAAAGACACAAATATGAATTTTAGTCTTCAGAACAAATTGCTAAAAACAATCATAAAAAAAAAAAAATCAGCACAAGGAATAAAAGTTCAGAAAAGCATAGATATCAAGAACGCACAAACAAGGATCATAACACAAAGAACCGAAAAGGTAAAACAGATCATTTGAAGACAAATACAGTCTACCCATAAGGCTAAAGTCAATGAAAAATTCAAAAAGAAGAAATCTTGACAGAAATTGACATTGAGAAATTAAGAACATGAAACCTGAGAAAGCATTAGACAAGGGCTTGAAACAAGGTATGATTGAATCACAAAAAAAATGATATAAAAAATAATGAATTGAAAAGCTTACTTCGTAACAAAGGGGAGGTAGAGAGATAGATCAGAAGTCTCTGCTGAAACTCAAGGTGAGGGTGGAGACAGCGGCGTAGAAACACCCTATGTCTTAACACTGGAAAAACCAAACCAAACCAAAAATCAAAGTTGATTACAAATTCTAAGTCGGTGTGGTAACACAGTGTTCAAGTTACAATAAAGTCCATGGGCTTGAAGCCCTACTACTCTTAAGCCCAACACTTCTTGTCTTCCAGGCCTGCAATGAAATAAACCTCTTCGAAACTTAAATTAGATATTCTAAATTTAAAATATGATTTATATATTTAAAAAATATTGATTTATTAGGAATTTTAGCCACCATATATTTTATTTAAAAATATTTCTTCATTATAAATCTTAATTATATAAAATAAATTTATCTCATGCAATAAACATAATAAAATACAAGCATCTTTGTTAAAACGACATTTTAATTTTAATAAAATACAATAACAAAAAGGAATAATGCAATTTTTAAAACAAGAAAAAGTATTTTGTGATTATTTTTTTCTATATAAAACATAATAAGGGAGTGATTGAAAACAAATTAAGTTACTTAACAAATTAGTTGATAAATTATAAAAAGATATTTTAACATATAAAATAATTAAATACAGTCCTTATTTATTAATATTTTATAGTTTCCTGATTTAAGATGACATTTTATGATTTTGTTATAAAAAAGTAATACTCATAATTTTAGAAATTAATTTGGTTAGTTATTTTTGATTTTTTATAAAATAAAATTTAATTTACAGTGACAAAATGAAATGGATAATCCATAATGATGAATAACCACGTGTTGGTTTTGACATTATTGGTGAATCCTTTCAACATGATTTGCAATTTTTTGTTTAAGCAAAGGGCATAATCGTAGTTTAGTGGCGAAGAGGCACTAGGGCACAACACAACACAAAGTGAAGCAATGTGGGATTTAAGTGTATAAATTTTTTCCCTCAAAACTGAAGTCATTGTCAAACGTTTTCAAAACCCTCACTCTGTCGCTCCAAGCCGCTTCCTTTTCTCCCTGTTCTTCGTCTCTCTTTCTCTCTTTCTCTCTCTGTCCCTATTGAGAAGAGCAAAACCCTACCCATCTTTTGTTCTTCCCAGTGTTAGCCTCAAGTTTTGTTTTTTCGCCGTTGTGGTTGTGTTTTATCTTCTGGGTAGGGTCCCTGTTGGGTTTAGGGTGCAATGGTCCCTGGTTCCAGAACGGAGAGTGCCACTGGTACCCATTTGCTCTCTGCGAGAGTGCGCAAAACCATTCAATCCATCAAGGAAATCGTGGGGAATCATTCTGATGCTGATATCTATGTTGCCCTCAAGGAAACCAACATGGATCCTAACGAAACCACTCAGAAATTGCTCAACCAAGGTTTGTGGGTGCCTTGGTGGGGCCATGTTTACCTTTTTGTTCTTCAGTCTTGCTTCCCTCTTTCGAGTTTTTTTAATTGTGTTGCTTTATATTTGTTTGGTTTTTGATTGATGGGGTTTTGGTTTTGGCTCTCATATTTACCCTCTCATTTTTGGCGCTGGGGTGTTTGTGTAATTCATGTGTGGGTTGAATTTTGGTATTTAATTTGCATTTATAAGAACGAGAATGATAAGAGTTTAGGATGATTTTTTTGGCCTTTTTGTAGTAGACAAGGTTGAGCTTTGGTGAAAGCCGTGGAGCCTTCTTTGATTGTGTATTTTTTTTGTTGTTGTTGCGGCATTATTTCGATGTTTGAAATTGCAATGATCTTTGATGTTGTGGAAATCTATGAAAACACTAATGTTGCGTCTGAAATTGTTACATGATTACATTTGTTCATATCTTTTTGGTTATGTTTTGTTTATTTAGGCTGCCTGCTGAAACTGGTGGTTTAGAGTTTGTGGCACTATCACAATGTTTGGGCTGATCATTAGTAAAAAATTATTGACTTCAATAACAAAGGGAATGTAGGACAATTATTATGTGCTGAAGATGTTTTTAACTTCTGCTAACTGTGACATAGGATTCAAAAAACCATTTAAAAATAGTGGTCATTCTGTCTTTCCATTATATCATTTTCTAGGGTTAGTTTTAAATTTGTGAAGTCCTGGAATTTATTTCATCTAAATATCTTAAATAAAATGTATTTCATTGATGTGCTTAAATAGTAAATAGTTTCTGCATGAATGTGAGTGCCTATTGATGAGCATTGCAATTAGGCTGTCTAAATTAGGATGTTTCTAGATTATATTGTTTCAAACCATGTATGTGATTTTGCAATTGATAGGTGTTTTCTTATGACATTTTGCTTGTTCAGCTCTAATTGGAGTTTGACAATGCCCCATATTAAGTATCAAATTGAAAGAAAAGTTAACAGAAAAAATCTCCTAATGTTCACTGTGGTTTTATGATTCAGATCCATTTCATGAGGTGAAGAGAAGGAGAGACCGAAAGAAGGAGGTACCACTTATATTCTTTTTGGATGACTTATTAAATTAAATCCTAGTTACATGTTAAAGAGTAGTGATTTTCTAATCTGTAATTTTATTGAATGTATCTGTTATTTTACAGCCTCAGAATGTTGGGAACAATGGTTCAGCTGACTCACGAAGGCCATCAGAGAATAATAGTGGTCAAGGAGTGAAATTTCACACCCCTTCTGAACGCAATGTTCGTAGAGCAAACTATTCCCGGAATACTTTACCAGGTAATATGTCTGTTTTATTAAAAGTGTGATGTCTTTTAATTGATTGGTATTTTAGCCATATATGATATATCTATCTATGTATTTACTCCTGATGAATAATTTATGGTTTTCGTTTTCAAACCTTCATTTGCATGTGGGTTCAAATAGTGAAAGGGATCACTTGTTTTTGTATATGTTTAATGTAACTCAAGTCACTGGTCTTTTCTTGTCTGGTTGTTGTTAGCATTACTATCTGCATTGATCTTTAAGTTCATTCTTACTATCCAGGCATCAGCAGAGAGTTCCGTGTTGTTAGAGACAACAGGGTAAATTATATATATAAAGAAGTAAAGCCTCTTTCACAGCAGCACTTAGCATCTGCCAGTGAGGAGCTAAATGTAAACTTATCTGAAAAGGGGTACGTGCTCTCAATTTTAGTTTTTATTGATTTTGGAGGAGTGATTGGAGCACTTTGCATATCCAGTTTCAGTAGTTGTCGATATATGCATAACCTCTTGCTCTCTAGCCCCTCAAACAAATTTGGATTATGTTCTATTGCTGAGAGTTTTTTTCTTCTGTGTGAGAGGTAACAAAAGATACCTGAACTGTGAAAACAATTTTAATAGAAGATTACTTAACTGATACATGTGACATGAATTATGCAAACCCAAGGTCAGATGCATGCAAACTAATACAAAGTATGCAGACACAGATACAAAGTTAACAGTTTACATTTAACAGAAGTTAACAGAAGGGGCGAGAAAGGATTCTAATGAGGAGAAATAGTAAACTCATCTTCATAAGATATTATGTAAATCAAAATCTATTATTGTATATTGATCCAAGGTTGTTAAAGGTTAAAGGTGTGCCTTAACACATGTCTTACAAAAGGACTTTAAAAAGTTTGAAAGCAGTTATTTGTTATATGCATCAAAAAAATTTGTTGATCTGTTTGCTCCGTAAAACAGAAAATGGAGTATTTCCTCTCTGTATGTGGATCAAATAGCATAAGGAATTTTCTCTGTAATAGGCAACACTAGGAATGAAAGTCCAGTGATGCTAGCAATTGACATTTTAATTTGAACAAATGCAAGTCAGATTTGAAAGACATTTTCTTTTATAATTTTGAAATTCATATTTGTCAGGGATCACTATTTTGGTTTATTCACATTGTTGTCAGATAATTGAATTTTATATATATACACGTTTTCATCATTGTTGCAGTTCATCAGCATCCACCAGTCATAGATCATCTGGCTCTAGGAATTCATCCCAGGCACTAAATGGTCCTTCTGATTCATTTGCTAGATACCCGAAAGATGCTGTTCCAAATATCGTTGACAGAAAAATTGCTTCTGAGGATAAGGATAAGGATAAGCAAAGCATGATTTCAAATGCAGCAGAACGGGTGCAACCAATTAAGCCTAACCACATCCATCAAAATCCTGCTTCAGTGGCATCAAGCAGTTCTGCTGTTGGGGTGTATTCCTCTTCAACAGATCCAGTTCATGTGCCCTCTCCTGATTCTAGATCATCAAGTGTTGTTGGAGCCATTAGGCGTGAAGTTGGGGTTGTTGGTGTTCGGAGACAGCCTTCAGACAACAAAGTAAAACAATCATTTGCTCCTAGCAGCTCTTATGTTGCTGGAAAAGATGGTACATCTGCAGATTCTTTTCAACCAGTTGGTGCTGTCTTGAAGACTGAACAATTTAGTCAAACTAAAGTAACTGAACCTTCATTATCTGGTGTGCCAGTTAGCAGACCATCTGTGAACAACCAGTATAATGGTAGACCACATCAACAACTCGTGGGACATCAAAGAGGTAGTTCTTTGAAATGGCTCTACCAATTATGTTTTTAATCTAAATTTTCAAGAGTAGAATGTTGGACTATGCTTTGGGTCTTACGGTAGGGTAAATAAAGCAATCCAAAACAATTGAGTGGGAGAACGTATTGTGCATTTTTGTTTATGCTTTTTCTTACCTGTTTCCGAGAAACTTGCTTGTTAAATGTATCATTAATGTACCCATTTTTTCTTGGCATTTTTTTTATTGAAGTGTTTATGATTGAACTATCCATTTCCTTACCCACATTAATTGACTGAGATGATTTTTGTAGGTTTCCTTTTTTATTATATTCTATTTTTATTCTTTCCTAGAAATTTGATGAGTTTTGAATGATGCAGTCTCCCAGCAAAATAAGGAATGGAAGCCTAAATCTAGCCAGAAGCCAAACAGTAATAATCCTGGAGTAATTGGAACCCCAAAAAAGGCTGCTGCTTCTGCTTCTCCTCCAGCAGAAAATTCTGTAGATATAGAGTCAGATGCAGTAGAGCTTCAAGATAAACTTTCCCAACTAAATATATATGAGAACCAAAATGTGATTATAGCACAGCATATTCAAGTTCCAGAGACTGACCGATGCCGGCTGACCTTTGGTACCATTGGGACTGAAATTGATTCTTCAAGGCTTCAGTCTAAGTATCACATAGTAGGACCTTCTGAAAAATCAAATGATGAATTGGCTGCAAGGTTCACATTCTTGTTTTTATTGTATTTTTTAATTTTAAGTTAAGAGAGTTTAATATTTGGGGATTTTCTTTGTATTTTGGTTATATTTTAATAAGGTTTAGAAAATAATTTTTCAGATGTATATTCAATGTTATTTTCATATACAACTATGTACACGATAGCTAGTATGCTTTTCGTGTAAACTAGTATTTTAATAAGGTTTAGAAAATAAATTTTCAGATGTATAATTCAATGTTATTTTCACCCACAACTAATAAGTCCACGATAGCTAGTATGCTTTTCCTGTGAACAAGTTGTAATGTTGTTTAATATTTGATGGCAGCTTGGCAGTACCTGCTCCAGAGTTGTCCACTGATGATGTTTCTGGGAGCAAACAGGTGGACTTACTGGATGAACACATAAGAAGTTCTGGGTCGGACTCTCCTGTATCTGGTGCTCCTTCTGAGCAACAATTGCCTGATAACAAAGACTCTTCAAACACTCAGAATCTGGACAATTATGCTAACATTGGGTTGGTTCGTGATAGCAGTCCATCCTATGCACCTTCAGAACCTCAGCAGCAAGAATCTCATGATATGCCAGGCTTTGCGGTGTGTGATTCTTTTCAATTCTACCATCATAGTCCATATGTTGTTGAGCCTTTCCTTGTGGTCTATGCAAACTTATTAATGGCCTATAGTTCTATATACAATGTTAGTGAGACTCTGGCAATGAGGGGCTGCATAACAAAACCTCTTGTTAGGATTATGCCTGTATTATTTGATTGACACTTTTGCCTTTGATAATTATATATCGTGCAGCATTTGCACACCATTGAAACTAAAGATATTCACTATTCAGGCACTGGTTGTGACTGTAAAAGGGTTATATCAGGTCCAATATGGATTAGATGTGGCAGTTAGTTCTGTAGCTTTCAGTAGTGGATAGTGGTATGGAGTGGCCTTCTCCAAAAGATGTTACAGTGGATAGTAGGATGGCTGCTTATTGGACCCTAAATATATTTATATTACACAATGCCTATAAATTTATAATGAAGAGCCAAATGACATGATAGACATGTACTCGGATTCAGTGAAAACCCAGACAACTTACTGGAAAGTGATGGGTCAGCATGCAGAGAATAAAGTCTTGTGAAAAAAATGTAAAACAAAATGTATCAGATTTATCATTAGGCTGGGGATTTTTCAAGTTTGCAACTTCCCCAAAAACTTTGAAATGGCACTGGTTTCAGGGGCAAACATAACTCTGTTCCTTCTCTCAGTTGTGCCTGCTCTGCCAACTATTTACCGTGGCTTTTTGGCTATAAATTATTGTGCCATGGCCAGCCATGTTGTTACTGTCATTGGGGCAGTAGCAGGGTGCCACTCTGCACTAGAGTGATTGTGACACTGGCACACAATTGATAACTATAGGCCATTTGGTCTGTTGTCTGCAACTATATTTGAGATAGTTGTTTGTTAGGAGGGACTAGAAACTTATTTGTTTGTTGTCAGTGATTTATAATCTGGAAAAAAGATAATCTAATTTGCAAGAAAACAGTCTGTTTTATTCACTTGCACTGAACCGACTGCTAAATCCATAACGTGACTCCCAAGTTTGTTGTACTTGCTTTACTCTTTTGAACATCTGACTGAATTTACATTTAAAAGAATGTCCGTCTCTCTTTTCTGTTGACAGAGTGAGGATTCTTGAAACTTTCGCCTATGATTCTATGCAGCAATTGCCCAATAGAATTATGCCAAATACAAATACTCATATCAGTTACCCTATTTATTCACTACTTGTGTAATAGTATGTACAAGTAACAGGTGTACTTTGTGCCTTGTTGTCTTGTCATTCTCACTTTTAAATTTCCAAACAGGCGTATGATCCTCCAACTGGGTATGACATTCCTTATTTCAGACCTACAATTGATGAAACTGTACGAGGGCAGGGTTTATCATCTCCTCAGGAGGTATAATAAATTTATATGCCTATAGAATATTTAAGTCCTTTAATTTCTTGATTTTAGTTTAATTTATCCAATATGTTTCAATAGTGAGCATTATGTTTCACTTGTTGAATCTTAATGTGTTTTTTTTATCAGCACAAAAATACAACTATATATATAGACACACACACACACTTGGTACAAGGGGTACCAACCCATTTACAATGTCACTGAACAAAAATGAATCCTCCACCTAACGGTCACAATCTATATAGAATCATCAACCTAAAATATATATTATTAAAAGGTTCCCCTACAAAGCCAATAAATGCAGCTGGCAATTATACACGTTCAGGAACGCCAATTAGCAACACAAACAGCATCCAGGATTTGCTGTCCATAAGACAAAAGTTAGACAGTTGGAAAGATTTATTTTTTATTCACTACCCATTTTTGCTGAATGACAGTTTAATAATTACACGAGGGTTTATTTAAAATAAAACCTTATCAAAACAATTGGCTCATTTTTTTCTATCTTAATTTTGAATGAGAACTTTTGACGTTCTTTGAAACCTTTCCTATTTATTGTCTGTTTTGTGAAACTGTATTTCTTTATTTCTGATTTAGCTTTTGTGGAGGAATATAAAATGGAAAAGTTTTCTCCTTTTTTGAAATGCAAGATTAATTGGCATTTTAATTTTGTTGTTGGTGCTTTTCATTTTTATTAAATTCACCTTGTTTGGCAAGTGTAGGCTTTGATCTCCCATGGAACCAATAATACTCCTGCTTCCACAATTGCCATGGTACAACAACAACAGCAACAGCAACCTCCTGTGCCGCAAATGTATCCACAAATGCATGTTTCACACTTTGCAAATCTTATGCCATATCGTCAGTTTCTGTCCCCGGTTTATGTTCCACCACCTATGGCAATGCCTGGATATTCAAGTAATCCTCCCTACCCTCACCCAACCAATGGCAACAGTTACGTGTTAATGCCTGGAGGTGGTTCCCATCTTAATGCCAACAACCTCAAATATGGAGTTCAACAGTACAAGCCTGTGCCTGCTGGAAATCCTGCAGGGTTTGGAAACTTTGCTAGTCCAGCTGGATATGCCATGATAACTCCTGGTGTGGTTGGGGGTGCAACAGCTCTTGAAGATTCATCTCGAGTCAAGTACAAAGATAATCTTTATGTTCCAAATCCTCAGGTAATGTGGTTGTGTAGTGGTACAGAACATTTTGCTTGAATGTCAGCAAAAGAAGCATTAACAAAAAAGCAATAGCTAAGTTAATTAACCATTTATAATCCGAACTAGCACCCAACATTACCGTCCATCCATTTCTCTTTTTTAGAAATGGACTGTTAAAATATTGTTTCCTAGTTAATATCCTTGGCAGCTATCTTAGTTTGGCCTAATTATGTGCTTAGTTATAACTAAGCACATAATTAGGCCAAACTAAGATAGCTGCCAAGGATATTAACTAGGAAACAAT
>Ga0123341_1002833_pt1 | contig 14559 bp, 7 predicted proteins | sample Turbeapinknodule_FD_89959 | JGI IMG/M metagenome (GOLD analysis project Ga0123341, IMG submission 89959) | Root nodule microbial communities of legume samples collected from Mexico - Turtle bean Mexico pink nodule | ecosystem: Host-associated > Plants > Roots > Nodule | place: Mexico: Nepantla... | reverse complement strand
TTATTTTCAAATTTTAATTATTAAGTCCTTTCTCTTTTCTTTGCTCTACATTCCACCTCAATCATTAAATGAGCATCAAAAGAGAGTATAATTGGGTTTTCTTGCTTTCGATTTTGATTAAAACTGATAATGTTTTCCTTCCAGTAAAATAAGTTTCCATTTGTCACCATTACAATAGTGTGAAATTTTTATAAAAAAAGGTAGAGGTACAATAATTTAATTAAAGAAGATCAATCGAATCATTAATAACAAAATTTATAGGGTTAGTAATAATTTTCAATACAATCCCAGATCTTTAAAACTGATCACAAATTATAACGCATGAAGTTAAAAATTTGTGTAACTGGATAAGTTAACTCCAGAAATCAATTTTATTAAGCATCTCTTATATGTAAAATTTAAAACTTTTTTTAAGGAAAATTTAACCAAAAACAAAACTCAGCTTGATAGTGAAATTCAGTCAGCCTAATTTTCCCCACACTCCTGCCGCCTTCAAAATCTCTTCTCTAACCTCGTTTTTAGGATGTTGAACCCATCGACACAAAAGGTGTTGTCGAAACTCCACGATTTCTTTCTGTAAAATCTTTCAAGTAAGTTGCAATTCGACATGGTTAGCATAGTAAAAGACAAAATTTATACTCACGTATTCATAATCAGGCATGGTTTTGTCTTCCCATTTTATCGATCCATCCCAAATTTCCAAGTATTTCAGCACATAGATGCCACAATCATGACTTTACCAAACATTGAAAACATCAACAATATATTATCACCAATAATGAATTGAGTTCTCTACATAAATGAACACCAGTGTTGCAAACTACTCACATGTTTTGCTGCCTAGGAACATCAGCGTAAACCAATGTTATTGATGCATTTTCTTTGGTCGAACCAGGATCCATTAATACCAGTAGCTCCTCAAAACGACGTTTCTTTGAATTAAAAAACAGTTGGATTGGTTGGACCAGAGGAATAGTAAGGGAAAACATTTCACAAAAATAATATAATTTTTTCCCAAGGAAAAATAATGTTCAACACTACCGTTGCATCATCCAAGTTCTTCTTGCTGGCTGAGAGTCTATCATGCATCGAATCTAACACATACAGGGTTTTTTCCTTTGGCTCGAGCACATAACAAGACCAATGCTCCTCAAACAAAGTTGGTGCAAAAATCTGAAAGAAGGACAAAAGCAAGACATCGTATTCCACCAACTCCAAAAGTTGTTTGAAAACCACTATAATTTTCATTCTCAAAGCATATAAAGGTGGCACCATACTTACCAATTTGCACTGATAAATTTCATAACCCAGTTTACCCGGTAAGATGAATTGAGATACATCCTCAATACACCAAGTCTTGTAGCTATCTTCATTAGAAAGATTTAAGTCCCATTTTACCTTATTCTACATAGAAACATCACTGACCGACATGAGTGTTATGCTGACTAGGCATTATAGAACAACAACAGCACTGCAACTCTGTCGTTTATGAACATTAAAGTGAACTACTGACCATAAATTGTGGGCTAAATATATGACGAGTGACAGCCCCATTTGTTGCCTTCTCCTCTTCCATCATTAACTTCCCAGCAGCTAAAATCACCTGAACGTTATATATGTATTTTCAGAGTTTTATGACAAATAACTAGTACCTTAAACTGAGCCTTCTGAATATTCTATACTGACCATATCACTGACCCACCCTTTTGGTTTCATTGAATAGCTATCCTTGCGGTTTAAGTAAACGCCAAACATGCTAACCACGACACTGGGATTTGAATTTATGATCTTTGATATCATTAAAACAAAAGAATCAAAATCAAAATTTATTAAGAAACCTAAGCTTTCTACCTCAATTCCTCATTTGTCTTTGGTCGACGAGTGCAAAAGTTATATAGCTTGATCAGCATAGACCGGGATATTTTGTTCACATCCTGCTTTACATGTTGACTGCTGGAAGAATCCAATGGCAGAGGTAGCTTATTTTTGGAGGCCCTGATAGCTAATTGAATAATACATTATCAAGTCACTAGGATTCGGCTAGAGCAACTGCGGGTTTGAGCAGTTTCCAGCATCTGTTAGGATCAAAGCTCACTCCCAGTGATGGAACTACACAGAAAGGTGGGAATGCAACCACACACCCAGGCATTTTTTTCCTTTAATACTATATATTTGATTTTAATTAAGTCCCCTAAATAGATGAAACCTGCCTTCACTCTTAAAGTCTTAAACTATGCCTTTCCTATTAAAGTCTTATACTGTATAGGAGCAATGATGAGATTTGTTTGGATGAGTTTCTTCATAAGTATTTATAAAAATGAAACAAAAAGTTCAGAAACTAAAATTCTTCATAAATTTTTTTTACATAGTTACCTAATTTCAGTTTATGAAAAAGTTAATTTTTTCCCCTCTTGAATAGAGAAATTCATCCAAACGCGTATTTACTCAATAACAATTTCAAAATATGTAGGATAGAGGAAGAAGGAGATTTTGTCACAACTACCACTGCTTGAAGGTTCAATTGCCTCACTCATCGCGGCTTTCGAGCTGCTATCATCTGTTGCAACAGGGAAGAACAATGATTATGATCATGTTAATGTATTAGGGAGCTAATAGTACAAATTTTTCTACTACCACTTTCAAAAAAAGAAAATTAAGAAAAAAAATGAAATAAACTTTTTCATAAACAAAAAGTTTGGAGAAATTATAAGTTTTTACAAGTTTAATTTTAACTTGGAAAGAAGTTATTTCAAATTTTCTTTTAAGTTTTCCCTAGTATAAATCTTATGCAGAAGCTTATTCAACTACAGTCAAAGCTAGAAAACACGAGTACTGAAATAAAACTTCTAAACTACTATATACAGTATAAAGCAACAATAAAGCATCAAAATCAAAATACTTAGCGTAAGTTTTAACAATTTTGTAATTCAAGTGAGAAAATGAATGGATTGAATTGTGCTTGACTGATAATTGAACAGAGAGTATTAAAACATGCGTAAGAAAACGAAGCTCCTAAAGCTAGTGATGAGTCTAAAGCAAGTAGATAGATAAATTGTGTATACCTCGGCCTGTGCTCAATGCTTTCTTCCTCTTTCTTCCCATTCTTAACCTTCACTGTTGGGGAAAACAGAAAAAAATTACAATCTGAAAATTAAACAAGGAACACAGATTTAATAATGATGAATTTTGAAAATGAAGCAGAAAGCATGAGGTGATTCATTGTTTTCATGGAAAAAGAAACCGTGAACATCATCGGGAAGTGGAGAACCGAATGAAGCGCAGAAGAGAAAGAGATTTGAGTATTTAGAAATGCAAACCCTAAGACAAAAGGAAATGAAAAATGTGCACAACTTCCTTACCATTGTTTCTTTCTTCTCAGCTTTCCTTTTATAGAATTATGGAACCATCGTTTGCACTGCAATGCCTTAATGCTACTAAATATCAAATCCGTTACATTAGTTCACAAACAAAAATAATGTCATAAAACATCTTTTAAGGTAATGCTCTAATTAATAACTGCCTCCACCAGCAACTCAAAAGTTATCAGATGTTCACTGACAAATTTAACGGACTTTGTTTATTTTTTTTAATCTCATTTAAATAATAATTTATTTTTTTTACTTTAACTATTGTGTCGTTTCCAATTTTACCCAAACTTGTTTAGTGATCGTTCCTTTCGTTTATGAGAAGATGAGGCGTTGAAGATAAGAATTTGAATCGAATAAAAAAATTCTGTACATAACTTTATTAAAGAGTGAAATTAATTCTGTATATAACTTTGTTATTTTAGTTTAAATTCGAGTTCTTTAAATTATGCAATATAAATTTATATTTTCGAATTTTCTCTTTAGTAATTCTATATTTTTTTTGACAAAGTTTTACTTAGACGTGATTCTATTAGAAGACTTAACACTTGAATGTGAATTATGCTTTCTTACTGTCTATGAAAATAAGTAGAGTGAAAATAAATAAGAATAATAAAAGTAAATGAGAAATTAAGTAAAAAATGTTGCTTGGATGGATAGAAATAAAAAGAAAAACAAATTATCCATACTTATTTAGAGGAGGACGAGAGTCAGTGTAAATAAATAGTTTTCACACTAATTAATAAATTACATTTTACCAAAAGTTAAAGATTTTTGCTATTATTTTTTTTTCTTAACATTAAATTATTCATTTTTTTAGAATATTTATTTGACTGGATTTCTGGAAGTTGAAGGATCTGTTTTAGAATTAATATTTACTGCGATTATTAAAGACCATTAAATTAAATAATTTATTTTCAAATTTCAAAAGGATTTAATGAAAGTATAGAACTATTTTATATTTTTAACTCAGTCTAAACTAAGCACTTACCTTATTCAATTTCATCAAATTGGAGTTGTCTCAGTACCTCTCAGTTTAAATATGGTTTAGTTTAGTAGATTTAATTGGTTTCAATTTTAGTCCTGCATATGAAAATTCTTTTAGTTTTCAGTTTTGAAAAAAAGTTGAAATTTTACTAATCAGTGTATAAGGTATAATATTAACCTATTATACCTCCAAGAAACATCTTCAATCCAAAAACAGATGTCACCTATCAAAACCAAAAAATATATATTTAACAGATACCAAAACCAAAATTTTACTTGTTTCTATAGGGACTAAAATCATTAATTTTGAAATTTTGAAAGATAAAGATTTTAAGAAAAAAATCTTCAGAGACAAGAAATGCGCTCATTTTATAGGATTAAACATATTTGAGCTCATTTGTTTTATAAGCACTTCAACTATAATGCTAATAATGTCTACAAAAGGGATGCGAGTGACTGCCATTATTCTGTGACCAGATTTCTTCCAATTTTTGCTGTTGAACAATAATGTACAGAACAGATCCAATAGTCGAGTACACAATGACGGTAATACATCTAATCCCACAAAGTAAACGAGGTCCCCACCATAAATGCAGAATAATCACAATACAGTTTCCTATCTACTGTACAGCAATGTCTAACCTCCCAAAAAAAATAGTCTACAAGTTAAGTTTTGTATCAATTTAAACCCTTTCTCTGGCATCTATATGGTGTTCCAATTCCAGGAGATGCATTTGTCACTGCACGAACTCTGTCATTTCTAGTATCTCAAGTGCAGGAGAGAAACATCTCAAGTTGATGCTGCATCTTAAATATGTTACATACAATAAGAACTTCCTCTTTGCAACAAAGTGAGATTTGTGTGAGTTGATTGCTTGATATGGACAAATTGTCAGAAAGTTTAATGTTGTGGCACAAATGGATGAACTCCACAAGCCCGAGCCTGAAGCCATGCAAAATGCATTTTGGTGCCCCATGCAGCCTATTCTCCGTCGCAAGTTATTTACAATGACTCTCTTGTGCTTTGGCTCCTTATTGTATAATTATATTCTCGCAAACAGAACAAACAGATCAGCATAACCAAATGGTATTCTGAGAAACTTCAACAGCTGCTTAGATGATTGGCCCAGGAAAATCATGATGTTATAAACCATTTGGGCGGCTAAGCAAAGATGAGCTGGGGCTGAGATCAAGGGATGGGTTAATCCTAACATGTTCCCCCAGCAGCTGCCGGCCAACACGATCTGCCAAGACTGACTGAAAATCGTGTGGCTCAGCATGAGGATGCCTTGCAAACTGCTTAACCAGAACATCATTTTCACTGGAAACCAGCTCTGATGGAATGTGAGACCCTATTTGCATTCCTCGAAAAATGTCAACAGTTGAGTCATGATGAGCAGGGCCATTGACGTACATACCATTTGAGGACTTAGGGATGCTTCCAAAACCCTCTTGAAAGTAAATTAACTGTTTAGAGTGATTACCAAATGGAATGGCACCACTGCCACCAGCGAGAGGTGTTGATGCCCCAGAAGCAGTCCGAGGGCTGGATATAGGAGAAGGAGACATTCTCCCATTCCTGTGCTGCGGTGATCTTGACCTCAAAAGTGGGCTTCCAATGGGAGAGACGGGGCAAGATATATTCCGTGGAATATGGATTTCACTGGAGACCAATGACACAATTTCAGATTACAATTGACAGTCAGCAGTCTTGTATGGATGTTTCCATGTGTATATGTGTGTGCAGTGTGTGTGGGAGACGGAGAGAGAGAGAGACCTTTCATGGGGATTAATTTTCAAAAATCTTGAAGAATGAACAGAAAGTCTATCTGAATCCAAGGTAGAAAGATTCTTTGCTTGTCCAATTGCCTGAAAATTTATAAAAGACACATTAAATTATTATAATACAATACGATATACAAGAAGAAATAAAATGACATGGGAATATATATGGTTCTGTTGATACAAGAAATTTAGATAAGTTATCACATTTGAAAGCTAGTTCATATAAAGACTTTAACCAGATATACTGTAGAGCCTACATCCATATAGAGAAATAGATGCTAAACAAAATTTTATGTTAAAATAATCAATATTGCAATTCTTTAAGATTTCAACAATCCCTTTAACTGGACTCCATCGTTTCACTAAGTCTATAACAAACTCTAGCCTGATCTGACAGAATGAGAATACAATTTATAAACCAAAGAACATCTATTCTGCTCAATTATTGTTTTACAATGTCTTTGAACCATATTTTGTCTCAAGCTACTGTCCCTTCCTTTTCCTTCTGCACCATTCATGCTGCCTCACGAAAACAATTTCCATGGCAACAAACTATTACATAAATCTGTGAGACTTGAATCAATTAGCAACTGCTATGAATTGAGAGCCACAGTTAGTCTAACAGCTGGACTGCCAATCAGTGAGTTAGATCCCCAAATGAAAGGAGAAGAGGATAAGGAAGAGAAAAGGAGAGAATTGGGGTGGGTCTTCCCGTTTTGGGAGTAGAATTGAGAGGGAGAGTCCAGATCTCTCAAACAACACTTTGTTTGTAGACAAAAGAGGAATGAAAGGAAAAAAACTAAGTGGGTGTGGGATTAGTCTTTCCCTTCATTTTGAAAAGAAAATGGGATAGAGGGGTTTATTTCATACAACTCTTTCATGAAAAAAAGAAGACAAAAGTACCCTTGTTTGTAATACAAATATTTTCTAATTGAGGATGTTTGTTTCATTTTATGTGAATATCACTTTTAACACAGCCAAACAACTTATAAAATCATGTCACTTTCTTTTCTAAACCAAACATACCATTAGATGTGGGTCAAGAGACAGGTTTCTGTCAATATAACACTCCATTTATTTTCTATATTATGATCCAGTTCTATCACATACATGGAAAAGGAAGTGGTAATATAGATCCTGCAAATACCCCTACATTCTGGACTCAGATTAACAAATTATACATGTTTTTTGCCAAGAGCATGCCTATATAATATACATGCCAAGAGCATTTAAGTCAATCATGAGAATGTAACAGAATGAAAAACAAAAAATCAGCATCACGGTTTCATAAGCAAATGCTTCCAATTTTGTCCTGTTGTGTGTAGACAAATAATGCAGTGCAATAATTTGATACACATGCAGCATAACTTGCATCGACAAACAAACAAGCTACCCAGCAATGCTAACGTGTACATACTACACAAATAAAACTGAATTTCAAACAATTTGTTAGAAAATACTGCATATACCAGAGCTTTTGCCCCTTGTGTAGTCCCAGAAACATGGTCCAATGCTTCAGTAACCAGAATAGGTCTTTCCAAAGGTGCAGCAAGTTTTACAAAAGGGTGGTCCAATAATTCACTGGCTGAAGGGCGATCATATGGGTTACGCTGAAGACATTTCCTAACAAAATCTTTTCCTTCATTTGAGAGATGATCAGGGATTGTCGGGAGTTCCTTGCTATTACCAATCTTGAACATGGCAGCAACCTTTTATGATAGCATGCAAATACATCAAGCCATGAGAAGAAATAGTTTAGAAGAGTGTAATGCTAATAATAAAATTACTTCGGTTCTTTGTAAATATAAAATACTTCAAATAATTATTAAAAGCATAAAATAAATTAATATAAGGTCTGATATATTGACATAAGTTACTAACCCCTTCATACTGAAACCAAGGAGGTTTGGTAGTAGCCATTTCCAAAACTGTGCATCCAAGACTCCATATATCTACTGCAAGATTGCATCCATTAGAGTTCTTTATAACCTGAATCATCAGAAAGCAATGATGCTGAGCCACAAAACTAAAACATCATTAATTTAGAATATAAAAAAGAAAAAACAGATCTATAGAAACATTAGAACCTCAGGAGCCATCCAGTAAGGGGTTCCTTTGAATGATAATGGACACGATTGCCCAGTTATCTGCAAATTATGTAAGGCATAAGTAAGGCAGACAGGATAAGTAATGCAATCTTTGAACTATAAAATCGTACAAACCAGATCCATAATTTCAATAGGCATCTCAATTCCATGTTCATATCTAACACCTTTAGCTTAAACACAGATATAATGGAAACCAGATAGTTATTATTGCTAAGCTTACATGTTTTGCCATGCCAAAGTCTGCCAACCTGACCCTCCCAGTTGGATCTACCAGTATATTCGCTCCTTTGATGTCCCTTCACAAATAAATGCAATTTCAGAGATAGATATCAGAACAGCAAAAAATTAAACATTTAAATCACAAATAGATTTAGTTTACCGATGGAGAGTATTTTTAGCATGCAAATAAGCAAGCCCTGACAAAATTTGTTGAGTATAGCTACGAATAACTAGTTCACCAAACTGCCCATATTCTCGAAGAAGTTTGTGTATGGAGCCTCCAGATACATATTCAAGGTATATGTAAAGCTTGTCATCAACCTGTGTAAGGGATAATTCAGAAGCCTCTATAAGGAACCACACTAACAAATACTGCTCAGAAATCTCCACAACTATGTTATCAGATAAACCTCCAGAAACATATATTCTATAACTAAAAATCAAGAATAGCATGCATACATTAGAAATGACAGTCTAGAACAAAAATTAACAATAATCATCATCACTCTTAGAGAGGTAAACATAAGAATCTGAGTGCTAGCATGTATTGTCAGTATGGTTTTGTAAACCAGAAGTGAAGGAGAGAACTTACTGTTTCAGAACCATAATACTGGACAATATTTGGATGCTGTAAACGGCTTAATAAATGAATTTCCTGCCAGTAATTTTTTAATGGATTTTCAATGTCAAATTTAACTCAGAACTAGAAACTAAAAAATTGCACTTACCTGCATGAAATTAACTAGATTTGAAAGGAATCAATTTACCTGCATAAATTGCTTAGCACTTTCCATTGACTTGGGATCATCTGAAAACAGGGTAACCTCCTTCACTGCACACATTTCGCCACTTTCACTGAAAAAGAGAAACATTATAAACAAAGTAAGTCTTATTAAGATGCATATAGAGAAATGAAGGGGGGAAAATAACAAATATGAAATTAAGAACATTTTAACTAAGGTACATACCTATTGAAGCCAAGATAGACATGTCCAAATGAGCCACTACCAAGCAGCTTTCCTTTCTTCCAACGTGAGCCAGAGCCTGGAGTATCTGCTCTAGCTGGACTTCTTGGCATAGACGGAGATGTTGCTGCCGAATTTGAATGAGAGAATGGTGAGGAATTGGAGACTGACAAAGGAGGAAGCGGCAATCGATGAGTCTGCTGTTTTCCATCATCAACCCTTCCTGTCTGTGATTCAATGGGTGTTCCCCCAGCTTTGGGATGAATAGGTGTGACTGCTCCACTCTGAATTCTAGAGCTAGGACCAGGACTAGCCATTCTGGGACTAGGTACTGGAGAATACTCAGGACTACCCCTGCTTGGTTGCCAAAATAAAGGTCCTGACATGTCCCCTCCCATTGAATTATGTCCAGAATTGTGACCTGAACCAGGACTAGAGCACTGTCCAGATCCAACCAAGTTGACCTCTGAATATGGCTTTCCAGACCAAAAAGCAGAATTCAAAACCTGATCTGTGCCAAATGCTCTCAATGGACTTCTGGATGGACTTGACAAGGAACTATCAGGAGCACTGTAGAAGGCACCATGAGGAGGAACCTGAAGATTTGGAACATGGTTGCGTAAAGGCCTACGTTTTGGGGATGTAGAAGATGTATGATTACTTAGAATACTTCCGGGTTTTTTTACTCCTGCTGAATTGAGCTGGGAAACAACAATTGGCTGATCCTTGAGCATCGTGCTTCAGAAACAAGGCAACTTTTGAGTAAAGAAGAATGCATATATATATATCAAGACATTATATGTAACAACAAGCACACATTATAGTTTGAGGAAGCTACCTGGAAGGACTGCCAGCAGCAGCAGTTCTAGTCCCAGTCTCACAGTCAGCCACTAGAGGACTTCGATTGTGTGAGTGTGGCTCATCACTGTCAGCAGAGCAATCACTAAAGACTGAAGCTGTGACCATATCTCCATCCAAATCTGCAGGGTTTGGCTTACAACGTATGCATCCAGGTGTTGGGAGAGGAAGAAACAATGATGGCTTGGAGCCTTTTTCCAATCTTGATTTTGATGATATGCTAATTTCAGAATCTACTCGGCCAACACTTGAAGGGTGCAGACCAGGAAGAGGAAGTGGCTGAGCATGAGGTCTCTCAATAAAACTTTGACACCTAGCCACTTTGGAAGGTGAAGGTGATCTTGATTCAGTTGGAGAAGGATCCCCCTTCTCTGAAACTGTGTCATTGCGATGTCTACGGGATCCTCCAGATCTAGTTCTTAGTTTACCTTCGGATGAAATTTTAAATTTCCGGTGCAGTGTGTCAAAAAAGCTTTCCTTATTTGATTTCTTCTTGCTTTCTTTTGATGATGATTTTCCCCACCATGTAAGCATATTTGTCTTTATAAATTGAAATGTGGCAAGCAAACTTCTTAAAAGGATCTCAGTAATAGTTAAAAAATCTATCATTTCACGTCAGCAGACTGAGTTACGAAAGCCATGGTGCAGCCATGAAACCTTTAAAAGTAGAAGAATCACAAACTCCAAAGCAACACCTTTAGAATGAGAGACAGGGATCAGTTATTGAAAAATATCTCAAAACCTGCAGCAGAGAAAAACATGTACTTCAAATAAGTAAAAGATGAAGATACTTTTTAAGTCATAAATTTAAATATTGTATCCAAATTCTTCAATACATGCATACATATCAATTCTTAATCAATAAGTCTATAACAAGACAATTCAAAGTGATAGAAGAAGCTAACAATTCAATGATTTGTAGTTCATACCACAACTATTAACTAGTAATGAACATTAGTCAGCAAGTATGGTACAAGCCCCAAATGCCTGCATATGACAAAGGATAAACTTACTACTAAGCATTTAAATTAAACAATTCAGTTCCATCAAATACTTGGTCTCCAGTTTCCAAGCTCAATTCCCAATAAAATATATATGCGATATATTTAAAACATCAACCTCTAAGTCCATGAAATAGATGAATACAACATGACATCATTAGTCATTACATGTACAGATTCCTTGTATGTAGATTATAAAACTCCCAAAACTTTAATAACTCTTAAAGATAGGATCATTCAAATTCTTCAAAAGCTCAAATTTTGTTATTTTCCAACTTTAGAGCAAAATTCATATATCCTATTCTAACTTACAGGTCTAAAAGAAAGGAGCAATCAAGGATGAAACTCAACAACTTATACCCAGCTCTTAATCAAAACAAACCTATACATGATAATAACTTTTTTGGTGTCTAAAATACCTAGATTCCCCCACATACCAAGAAAAATATCACAACAAAAATTCCAATTTCCTAATCTCCCCACCTCCCCCCAATTCCACCAAAATTTTCAGGATCCCAGGAAGCACTACCAATCCATTGTCAACACAAGCACCTGAAAACAAAGATCCGCTAAGACATGATTGTGCAAAGCAAACAGCTAAATCGACTAACTTGTTGATCACCAAGTGAAATCAGGAAAAGGGTAACCTAAAATGGTGAAAAGGAGGAGACTTAATCAACTCTGAATTGAAGTGAACTCACTGTGCAAATTTCAGCTCGAATCTGTGTGAGGAAATTCTCTGAAGCGTTCGGAGCTCCGGAAGAGAGACCCACAGAGAGGCAAAATGCGACAAACAGAGAAGGATTTTGCAGTGATTTGTGGTTAAAATATTCGCAATTGAAAGCAAGTGATAGAGATCGCGTAGAGAAGGAGAGAGAAAGTGAGAGAGAGAGAGAGTGAAGAAGAGGTCTCCTCCGTCTCAATCAGTGTTCACAACTGATGATTACTTCATTCTTCTTAATAATAATTAAAAATTATTAGTCCATATAAATATTAATTCTCAATTACCGCGTTTCATTTCAACCCTTTCACACATATTGCAGACTCCATTATTCATTCAAATAACCAATTCACCAAAATTAAAAACTAATTAATTTACTTTTTTAAATATTGTTTTTATTACATGTTAATTTTTTAAAAAAACTATTTATCTACTTCGTTGAGATTAAAGAATAGTTAATTTAGTTTAAAACATTTCATCTATCCTTTATTCATTTTTTTTCTAAAACAATTTCGTATAATAAAACTCAATTATATACTCCATCAACAGTGAACAAAATCAAAACATAACTTCACCCTTAGTTAAACAAAACGTATCTTGTATTAATTATTTTTCCATGAAATACCATCAATAAAGTTATTTCTTAAATTAATAGTTAATTTATCCTATATTAATATTTTTTTCTTAAATTACTTTCTCCAAATAAAATAAAAACTTTATTAATGGTATTTCATGAAAAATAATTAATACAACATACGTTTTAACTAAGGATAAAATTATACATTTAACTTGGACAAGCTTAAACCTTACAACAAATATAGAAAAAAGTAATGATTATTTATAATAATTTATTGAGTTAGATACCAATGTGTTTTTGTTATTAGTTCAAATTTTACATCTTCTAGATACATGAAATAAGAAAACTAAGTTTTATTAGTATTTTTCGTTTTACATAATAAATAAAAATTCAGTGTAAACTATATTATATATTATATATATTATAACATTTACGTGATAAATTAGCATAAATTATTTTAATATTTTATTTAAATTGGAAATTTATTTGTTACGTAATTTTTTTATTACAAATTTTATAAGATCTAAATTTTAGATTAGTGATGAAAATCAATTTTGAATGAAAGAAAAAAAAGTATATATTTAACTTTATTTTATTTTATTTTAAAAAAATATTAATGTTAATTTTAATTTAAAGTCTCTTCTTGTCGATTCAATTTTGAATGTAAATATACGTTGAATTTTTCATGGAAGAAAGTACAATGAATTTGGTTGGGTAATTGTTTGAGAGGAATAAAATGGGGAAAGTTGGAACGTTGCTAATATTTAAAGCCAAAAATATCATGCTTTTATGATTTTAGTTGCCACTTTTTTATATAAAATTATAAAGTTTTGGCTTGAAAGAGAAGACTGATAGTGATACGAATTTTAGAATAATAATAATATTTAATCGTAAGATTTAACCTATGTGAGTATAAAATACAAATGGTAAATAGTTAAGCCTCTTAAGTATATTGATCAAGATCTAAGTCATAGTTATGCATATGAAAAGTATTAGAGTATATAAAGTTTTTTTTTTTTAATCAGCAATATAAAGTTTACTTTAATAATCCTTTTCACTTAAAATATAATGTTTAATTATTAAATGTAAAGATAGTTCAGTGCACACCACAATAATATTCGAAACTTCCAAATCATTTTCTATTTGAACAATGAGAAAAAAATAATAAAAAGGATAAAAGAATTATTAATGAAAAATATAATATGCAAATGTCACTTGCAACTTCAAACAAAAAAAAATGAATGATTGTTGTTGGAGATCACACATCAATTAGAGATTAAAGCTTTTCATTATATATAAGTGGGTGTGCAAACCTTAACCTTATGAGTCGGTTTTATGGGGTTGAGTTAAACTTAAAGTTCACTTTGTAATAATTCTTTTTAAGAGTTAAATATTTTTTTTAATTTAAATTATCCAGGTATTTATAGTATGATAAAAAATAATTATAATTAATTTCTATGTATTTGATATGGTTGTTAGTTTTTTTTTAAATTTGTTGTTATTTTAATTGTCGACTAATGTTCACTGTAAATATTTACGATAGATCGATGAAGTAACCTCAAATTGAATCAATTACACGTACATTCCAGTCATTTTCATATTACAAATAAATGAATGGTCTAAAGTTTTGACAAATGATGAAAACAATTTTTGTGTTATAATACATGGACAAAAAACCTGTTTAATCTTTGTTTTTATTATAATTAAAAAATAAATGATGCAATGAGACGAAAATATTAAAGATAAGTACTTTTACAAAGTTAAATATTTCTTTTTTGTTTGAATCCTTGTTTTTATTATAATTAAAAAAGTAAATGATGCAATGAGACGAAAATATTAAAGATAAGTACTTTTACAAGTTAAATTTTTCCTTTTTGCTTTTTTATATTACTGACTTAACAATTACATATATTTTTATTTGGATTATATATGTTTCCGTTCATCTAATTTTCCGTAAAATTTAGTTATTAATC
>Ga0123341_1002831_pt1 | contig 14565 bp, 24 predicted proteins | sample Turbeapinknodule_FD_89959 | JGI IMG/M metagenome (GOLD analysis project Ga0123341, IMG submission 89959) | Root nodule microbial communities of legume samples collected from Mexico - Turtle bean Mexico pink nodule | ecosystem: Host-associated > Plants > Roots > Nodule | place: Mexico: Nepantla... | reverse complement strand
GTTCTTAGTATAATAACCATTGAAAGACATGATCTATGTCATGTTTGGTTTATATTTCAGTTGTTTTATATTGCTTTTATTAAATAGATTGAAAATTTTGCCTCTTTTGATTTTTTTTATCAAAATTAAAATATAACATATAATGAAAAAGTATGTTTCTCATTATATTAGTCTTTTTCTTTTTCTGTATCCTGTATTACATTTACAAATTCATGTTCAAAAATAAGTTATGTAATTTATTATGAACCGTGACATATTAACATGTAATAATATGATAATAGACTTAAAAGTATTTAGTCTTTTTTAACAAAATAAGAAACAACCAAGACTACAATTATACAAAATTAGAGAACAAATTAAGTGTAAACTTTAATATAAAATGAAGAGAAATTGATGATGACATATTTTTTAAAAATGTATTCATCTTGAGTAGTCAAAAAGATAGGTACATAGGTGTAAACACTCCAAAAATATGTCTAACTGTTTACAATACAAATCCCACATGTTTATATACAAGTTTAAAGTTTTCTAAAATATTTCTAATATATGGTTAGAACTTATAGAAATACAAATATTTACAATATAAAGTGCAAAAGAACATCTTAAAGCCCTTCAGAACCTCCGACACCTCTATGATCATTTGCTCGTGTACACAGTACATTCATCGCAATTCACAACATAATAAGAAAAGCAAAGGTAAGCTAGTGAAAATAAAATTTTATAATATACATAATTCAATCAAAAGAGCTAAACAAATTACATAGATCAATTTCTCAATTATTCAATCTTCTTAAAATCCCAATTTCAAACAATCACATAAATCCCACATGAATATACACACCCAACATATTCAACAAACAGAATAACAATCGTCGTATTAAGTAAGTCTTACCTGAGACTAACACTTGATCCAATACTCAAGACTTAGATTACCAGTGAATGCAAGAGAAAGGATCAAGGTAAGTTCAATACAACCCAAGTTGTGCATCTCATATATCACAATGTGCATGAACTCCCCCATCAGCTTCTTACCACTTGATATCTTAGTCTATGTGACTTAGATCATTAATTAAGTTCGGTGATCTTTGTTACCACATAGACATCAATACTTAATACAAAAACAAACATCAGTCCATACATAATCCTAAATCCTAAATGTATGATTTCAATTTCATACAATTTTAATCATACAATATCATTAAAAAAAATTGATTAACAAAGAATAAATAAAATAAAATGAGACACTCTAAGGGTGTCCCAACCCTTGTACAAATAATTTCAACACAAGTTTCTTATCCCCCAACCAACTGGGGATCCAACAGACATTACAATACATCAACCACATTAACATACCATAACAAGATACAAGAGCATATCAATATACAATTACATCAACCCTCCAAAGGAACATATTCTCAAGACAAGACACGAAAGTCCAACAACTAAACTCAGTCTTTGCCAGCAGACAAAAGTAAACCAAACACCCAAGTGCCAAACCCATCAAATGGACCCTGTGATGAGGATATATAATCCAAAAAACCTGCACAAAAACACACCACGTCTTCTAAATCTGGACAAATTGTTAAACAAGAATAACCAAACATCAGTCTCTTAAATATCTCTTATAACATAAAGGTTCCAAACACCAATCTGAGTAGGATAAATCAACCAATCTTTCTTTTACCATAACCCAAGAACAAAATCTTAAAACAGACCCTACCAGGAAGAAACAATTGCCAAACCTGGACAAAACGTTAAACATAAATCACCAAACATCATACAACAAAAGGGTCCCAATCTGAGTAAGAGAAACCAACCAATCTTTTCTTTACCGTAATCCAAGACCAAGTATTCTTTTGTACCACAATAAAAAAACTCAATTAGATCAACACATCCATTCTTAAAAATCACCTTATTCCTATGATTCCAAATTTCACCTATAATACCTACCCAAATCCCCCCAGCACCTAGCAATAACATGTTTCAAACGTATAGGTTTTAAACATTTAAAGTGCATTTGTGCATCACAATGTAATACCGAAGAAATCCCCAGCCACTCAAGACACAATCCCAAAATTCTCCAAGAGACCTTACACAAAAAAAAAGATGACTTACCGTCTCTTTTTCCACACCACATAAGGGACAACAGTCACACATTGGAGAAATACCATGCCTCAAGAGATTGTCCTTAGAGACAATTGCTTTAGATAACACCCTCCAAGCCGTAATTTGTGCCAAGGGTATGCGATCCACAACATTCAAAAAGTTTATTTAACAAAAAATAACACTTAAATACCAAACCATCAAAATCTAATATTTCTACTTAATATATAAACAAACAACACAATATATAAACAAACAACATCCCTGCAAGAGAAATTGAATATTGGAACCACGTCCCTGCAAGAAAAATTAAAGTTAACTTCCCTTCCCTTAATTGCTTGCTTTACAAGAAATCTCTAGACTTATCCTCCCAGTTTGGATAAGCTTCAAGATATAAGGGACTAATGCAAGTTATCCAAACATAACAAAAATTCAGTATATCGTAGAATAAATTAAGAGAATTAATTTTCTCAACTAATCCCACAAAGATTGATGACCAAATCCTAAGAAAAAATAGAGAATAAAGGATCTTTAGAGCAAAAATGAACTTACTATAGAACTGTTCATTAACTCCTCAGCTACAGTGTGGTACGATCAGATTTTAAGATAGATAATGTATGTAGTGAGAAATGAAGAGAGAAGGGAACATGTAGGAGAGATGAAGAAAGAGAAAGGAAAGTTACGTGGTTGGGGGTTCTTTGGCCTTTTCTTTTTACGTTCTTACATTATCTCCAACAACAAAAAATTTTGTCCTTGAAAATGAACTTACCAAGAAAGAGATTAGGGTATGATGCTTGTATCTCCTCTTCAATCTCCCAAGTGGAATCTTCAAAGATGAGATCCCACAATACTTTCACCATGGGAATACTTCTTTCACGGAGTTGTTTCACTTGTGAATCTAAAATTCTGATTGACTTCACTTCAAATGACATATTTTCTTTCACCTGGATTGAATCAGACTTTAGAATGTGGTTGTGATTAGGTACGTACATTCTTAGTTGGGATACATGAAAAATATTGTGAATGTTAGCTAAAGGAATAGGCAAATCAATTTCATAAGCCACAGGTTCTACTCTCCTGAGAATTTGATAAGGTCCTATGAACTTAGGAGTCAATTTCTTGGATTTGATTGTTTTTCCTACACTAGTGAATGGTATAATTCTTAAAAAGACATGTTCACCTGCTGAGAATTCTAAAGGTCTTCTTCTTTGACCTATATAAGATTTTTGCCTGTTGAGAGATGTTTTCAATCTTTCCTGAATCCTTTTGACTTTCTCATTGGTTTGTTGTATTAATTTTAGTTCAATTAACAGACTCTCACCATCCTGAAACCATCACAAATGTGTCTTGCACTTTCTTCCATACAATGTCTCAAAAGAATTCATTCTTATGCTAGCTTGGTAATTGTTATTTAGGTGAACTCTACCAAAGGTAGAATTTCATCCCAGTTTCCCAAATGATCTAACAGACAAGTCCTAAGCAAATCTTCTAAAGAATGGATAGTTCTCTCTGATTTTCCATCATTATGAGGATGGTATGCTGAACTAAGTCTGAGTTTAGTCCCCAAATCTTCTTGAAGTGTTTACCAAAATCTGGAGGTGAATATGAGATCTCTATCTGATATTATGTTGGAGGGTACACCATGCAATCTGACTATTTCATTTATGTAAATTTGGGTCAACTTCTACACAGAGATTCTCAAATCTATAGGTAGGAAGTGTGCCATCTTTGTCAATCTGTCCACTATGACCCAAACAGGGTCATGCTTCCTCAAAGTACGTGGTAAGTGGGTAACAAAATCCATTGAGATATTGTTCCACTTCCAGACTAGAATGTCTAACTGAGTTAACATGTATCCATGTCGTTGATGTTCAATCTTTGATTTCTGACAAGTCAAGCAAGCAGTTAAAAACTTGGCTACATCATTCTTCATGCCATGCCACCAATAAGACTTCTTGAGATCTTGATACATCTTGGTCATTCCAGGATGTAAATTGAGTTTGCTTTTATGACCTTCAGATAACATTGTTTATTTTGTTTTAGTTCATTATCTTCTGGTATGCATATTCTATTTTTGAATCTCAAAATATCATCCACTCCTAAAGAGAAGTCTTTAACTTTGTCAGTATTTAATAAGCCTATGATGTTCTTCAATTTTGAATCTTCCAACTACTTCTTCTTAACCTTCTTCAGAAATTCATCAGTTATAACTAGTGTATTACAACTAATGCAATTTGAAGACATGGAAACCTCCAAATTCATACTCCTGAAATCTTCAATCAATACTAGCTCTCTAATCATAAGCGATGACATATATTCTTTTACGACTCAACGCATCTGCAACAACATTTTCCTTTCCAGAATGGTATATCAACTGGAAATCATAGTCTTTCAAGCTTTTATGAGATGAAGAAATACCTCAAGCTTAAACCCTAAACCTAAACCCCAAACCCTAAACAAATACATCAAGCTTTTATGATCCCTGAACACATTAAAACTAACTCCATAAAGAAAATGTCTTCATATTTTAAAGCAAAGACAACTGCTGCCAATTCTAGATCATGAGTTAGATAGTTTCTTTCATGCATCTTTAACTGACAAGAAGCGTAGGAAACAACTCTCTTATTTTGCATCAGAACACAACCCAATCCCTAATAGGAAGCATCACAAAAAACTTCAAAAGGTTGATTGGTATCAGGGATTGTCAATGCAGGAGAGTTAGTCATTCTTCTTTTTCAACTCTTCAAAGCTTCTCTCACATTGTTTAGAACATGCAAAAGGGTGATCCTTCCTAGTCAGTTGGGTCAAATGAGCCACTATTTTAAAAAAGTCTTCTATAAATCTCTTGTAATATCCTGCTAACCCCACAAAGCTTCTAATTTTTGTAACAATTTTAGAACGTTCCAATGGAAGTACAACCTTCACTTTAGAAGGATATACTGATATTCCTTGTGCAGAGATAACATGTCCTAAAAATTGTATTTCTGACATTCATAAGTCACATTTTGAAAGTTTAGCATATAACTATTTTTCTCAAAGTGTTTAGGACAGTTCTCAGATGTTCTGTGTGTTCTTCTCTTGTATGAGAATAGATCAAGATATCATCTATGAACACTGCCACAAACTTATCAAGAAAAGGTCTGAAGATTCGATTCATATAATCGATGAAGATAACTGGAGCATTGGTCACACCAAATGGCATAACCAGTAATTCATGTGATCATACCTTGATCTAAAAGCATTCTTCTTAACATCATCCACTCTCACTAAAATTTGGTGATAACCTCAGTGCAAATCTCAACTTCCCCATGCAACTGTTCCATCATATCGTCAATTCTAAGAAGGAGATATTTATTCTTGATTGTTAACTTGTTTAATTGTCTATAATATATGCATAGACGTGATGAACCGTCCTTCTTCTTCACTAATAGCATCGGAGCTCCCCATGAAGAAACACTGGGTCGAATGAATTGTTTCTCCAATAAGTCTTCTAGTTGTTTCTTCAATTTAGCTAACTCCGTTGGTGTCATTCAGTATAGAGTAATTGACACAGGGCCTGCTCTTGGAATCAAGTCTATTGCAAACTCTATCTCTCTTTTAGGTGGAATTCCAAGAATCTCATCAAGAAATACATCCATAAATTTATGAACTATAAATATATCTTTTTCTACTTTATCAGTAACTATAGAACAAGCCGAGAGCACAAAACAAAACATTTTGCACCTTCTTGTATCTCTCTCAAACTGTTGAGGATAACCTACATTTCTTTTATTTTAGGGAAAATTACCTTCTTCCGACCACAATTTATAAAGATATGATTAGCAAACAACCAATTCATTTCCAATATAACATCCAAATCTTTTAAACATATACAAATCAAGTTGATCTTGTATCTCCGCCCATCTAAAATTACTGGACACTCAGCACACATGGAAGAAGTTACTATATTACCCTCTATTGGTGTAAATGCCACCAACTCAATTTCTAATTCTCGAACTGACAACTTAAGTTCCTTAGCATAATCAAAATATATAAAAGAATGGGGGTTGTCCTAGAATCAAATAATACAAATAATTGCGTTTCAAGGATAGAATAAATACCTCTAACAAGGCTATCAGACTGTGAAGCTTCAGCTCCGCTAATAGCAAAAACTCGACCCGCTGCTATGGATTTTTTATTATTATTCTGTTGTACTTGCTACACTCCACCAGAATTTAGAGCTCCCAATTGGTCACGACAGTTTTTTGTTGTATGACCATACATGTGACATCTATCACATGTCACATTTAACATTGGATGAGGACATAATCTAACAACATGTGGCCCACCGCATCTAAAACAAATGGAACTAGGAAGTGATTGAGAACTAGGTATTCCTTTACTATAAGATCGAGGTCTAAAATAAGGTTTCTTTCTTCTTCTTTTTGAGCAAAGAATTATATGAATTAAAGGGAGCACTTTAGGGGTGCTCCAACCCTTATACAATAACCATCAAAGCAGACCTACTTTTCATTCCTATATCCCAAGAGATAGTTCTACCACATGGGTTTAAAGATTCTATAAGAACTAATATAACTCCCTCCCTATTACACAATCTTTATAACAATTGCATAAGAAACATCAAGCCATACCCATATATATAAAGCTGGAAAACCTCCCACATTAAATTGGAATATGCAAATAATCCCATAAAATTGGCTTCATTATTGATTGGCCAATGAAAACCACTTTAACAGTGTGCACCTTTGCTTGATTACAAACATCCTCTGCTCAATAAAACCCCTAGTACAAATTCCTTCCATGTATACTTGCAAAACTACATTGTCTTAATGTTTTGTTGTCGAAGTATAGATTTCCAGCATTTTCAGCAAGCCTTTTGGCACCATGAACCAACATTCATCGGCCCTTTTTGATATTTACTTTCTTTTGTTTGTCTACTCACTACCTGTAATACCTCTGTACCCCTGCAACACCGAGACAATACCATCCTTCTAGCAAAGATCAGTGTTAAACAGAACCAGTTCCAAGAAAAACATGCATGCACAAACTTGCAGGATTTGCTAAAGCTAGTTTTCAAATATCAGAATTAAACCAATGTTGTTTTTCTTAAGCCAGAATTCTAAAGTTCATCAAATATATTCTAACAGATTTAAAGAGCCAAATAGTTTAGAGTCTTACCTACAATTCTACCTTTTATAACTTGTTTCTTATTTTGTAATTCCACATTCCATCATCCTTAAAGCCTCTAGTAACCCTCTAGCATAATTGTAAAAAAAAAACTTTTGGCCTTCCACGCCTCTTCAGCCAGCACAAAAAGCATAATCCAGCAAAAATGGTAAATCTAAACCAGTATTTTAACAACAATAGCTTATACAACAAGTTTAAATTATAGACTATCAACAACAAACAGTGAGTAAACAATTAAAGATAATGCAAGTTACACTTGTATTCCCAACAGGTTATGTTGTTGCCATATTAATCCATGTTAGGAGAGATAAAATCCAGTCAGAAAAAGAGAATTTAACTTTCCTTACTTTTTGTTTCATCCATGCCCATGATTGAATTTGTGTCATGGTAAGAATTTCCTCAGCATCTATCTTTGTTTGATTAAAAAGAGCCTTGTTTCTATGTTTCCAGATACACCAAATCACTGAGACCCATAGGCTTTTCCATAGTCGATTACCTTTTTTTGTTAAAACAGATGTAGGAGAATTGCTCAAATTGATTAACCAACTCATTGTGATACACCGAACTAATCCCAAATCACCTATTGCACATATTCCAAATGGCAACAGATACCTTACATGAAACTATAATGTGTGAAGTCGACTCCTCTTCCCTCCCGCATAGGGTACATAATGTATCCCTCAAAATAACACCCCTTTTACAGATTCTGCTTAGTTGCTATCCTATTCGAAAAAACCCTCCACACATAAAACTGAGTCGATCGCATAACCTTTAAATTCCAAAGATATGCAAGCAGCGATGATACAACCCCAGTTCCATGATTAGCTAACATTTTATAAGCGGATTTTACCGAGAATGTATATGATGGTGGGTCGTTCCATAGCCATAAATCCTCCTTATCTCGATGTAAGGAAACCTGTGAAATACTTGTCATAAACTTGTCTACCAAAGGTTTTTCCCACTTGAACCACTCCCTTCTCCAGCGAAAAGCCCACTCCCACCCCTTTGTAGACAATCTTCCAAATCTAACAATAGGTTCATCTTTAATCAAGGAATTATTGTAGATTCTGGGGTATCTCCCTTTGAGCTGACAATTGATTAACCACTTATCTTCCCATAATTTAAACTTGGCCCCAGATCTTACTTGCCAAACCACGTTTGAATTGAACCAACTGCTACCCTAAACCCTAAACAGATCAATTCGCCTAATGCCAAGGTCACCCTCCTCTTTTGGTTTACAGACGTTCTCCCAGCTAGACCAAGTTATTTTCCTTCCCTCCGCACCCCATCCCCTGTTATTTTTTTTATTTCCTTGCACACTCCTATAGGGGCTTTAAAAAAGGATAAGAAGAATAGAGGTATGACATTAATAACTGATTTTATAAGACAAACTCTTCCCACGAATGATAGGTACCTCCCTTTCCACGCCGAAAGTTTCTTTCTGGTCTTAGATAGCTAGGCTCCCAAAAGGAACACCTAGATGGATTACTGCCAACAGGTAGGCCTAAGTAGGTGAAGGGTAATTCCATTAGGCTACAATAAGTATTTCAGAGAACATATTCACCAGGTTCTTATTTACTCCTATTGCACATATTTTAATCTTGTGGAAATTTACTCTAAGGCCAGAACTTAATTCGAAACATCTTAGCATAGCCTTAATAGTCATGATATTTTTCACACTGGATTTGCAGATGAAAAGAGTGTCATCGACAAACTGTAATAAATTCACATCAACATTTTTATTTCCAACTTTTATTCTGGAAAACAAAATTTTTCTTGTTGCTTGATTTACTAACCCAGATAAACCTTAGGCCACAATCAGAAACAAAAACAATGTCATTGGGTCCCCCCTTGTCGAAGGCCTTTAGAGGGTTTGAATTCTTTTGTTGGGCTACCATTTCCCAGAACAGAGATAGTAGCAGGTTCAAGACAAGCTCTAATCCACTATATCCATTTTCCACAAAACCCTAATATGTCCCACATGTAGAATAAGAACTCCCAATTTACCGAGTCATACGCCTTTTCGAAGTCTAGCTTAACAATCACCCCACATCTCCTTCTTCTTTTCAATTCATCCACAACCTCGTTCACAACAAAGACACTATCTAGTAACCTCTATTAGATTAAAAAAAAAAGTTGATTGTGACACATCGATGACCTTCTCAATAACTTTTTTAAACCTATTAGACATTACTTTAGCTAGTGTCTTGTATAAGCATCCAACAAGTGAGATGGGCCTATACTCTTCTAGAGATTGAGGGTTCTCAGATTTTGGAATAAACGTTATGAATGAAGCATTATAACCCTTTGATACCTTCCCTTCTCTGTGGAAGTAATTAATTGCTCCGAACACGTCCTTTTCTAGTAGAACCCAATGCTTCTTAATAAAACTGAAAGAGATTCCATCTAGCCCAGGGCTCTTACTACTTTCGCAATCCCAGATAGCATCCTTAATTTCCTTTTTCCTTAAAAGGTTCAATCAGCAATTGATTATCTGAATTTGATATGGCTCTGAATTCCACGTTATCCAACCTGACGTATATATCCTCAACAACCAACATCTTGTTTTTGTAGAACTCTTTGACCATCTCCTTCACAGAGTTTGGTTCTTCCACCCAGGTGTCAGAACTATGACACTGAACTCCTTTAATCTCATTTCTCATCCTCCTTCATCTAATTATCGCATGGAAATATTTGGAGTTGGAATAACCTTGTTTGAACCATAACCCCTTTGACTTTTGTTGTAAGATGACTTCACTTCTCATGTTAATAACATGTAACTGACTCAAAATCTCTCTTCTTTCCTTGATCATATTTTCATCCAGATTATCTACATCACCCAACAGATCAATCTCTTGATTTCTATTCATGATATCAAGTTTGATCTTGTTAGTATACCCAAAAACCTCTTTGTTCCACCATTTCAAATCGCTCTTTAACATTTTTAATTTATCTTTTAACGTTTGGAACATGTTCCCCTTAACCAAGTAGCTTTCCCATTTACTTCTAACGAAGCTGCCAAAATTCTTATCTTCCTGCCAAATGTCAAGAAATCCAAATGGCTTTGGCCCCCAATCCACCAAGTTTGATTTGAGCACCAAAGCACAATGATCATAAATTTGTCTGACTAGGATATATTGCTTGCTGCCCGGCAATGTTGCAACCGTTCAAAGGAAGTTAGGAACCTGTCAAGCTTACTCTTGGTCTTGTCATTAGGTCTATATCAGGTGTATTTCCTGCCGATACAAGGGATATCAACAACTTCCATGCTTTCGATGAAATTATTAGAAACTTGCATTTCTCTCTCATTACTTCTGATACGGTTTATCCCCCTCCACTCACATTCATTTCTTACAGAGTTGAAATCTCCCAAAATGCACCAAGAATTCTCTTTGTCTGACATCTTTTAAATCTTCCCACATTTGTCTTTTCACTTGTACGTTACATGAGGAATACACATTCGCATAAGCCACAGGGGTATTTTTCTCTTTAATGCACCTGATGAACACAATGAACCATCTATTAATTATGTGATTAGTACATTGGAAACACTTATTATGCCAAATTGTCAAAATTCCACCAACCCCATTAATAGGTTCACTATAGAAAAACCTAATGTCATTATCCCCCCATAGCTGACAACATTTTTTCATACTAAAAGTCATTATTTTTACTTCATGAAGACAAACCATTTTAATACCTTCCTTCCTAATGAGATCCTTAATATATCTCCACTTCATAGGGCTCCTAAGACCTCTTACATTCATAGAAAGAATTCTAATTGATAACCTAAATTCCCCCATGCTTTCCTTTCTAACTTTAAATTCTTGTCCCTAGTTTCAAGATCTTTTACACTAACCAAGAGTTTTCCTTCATCTCCACACATAACACCTAGTTGTTTTCCCAATTCCCATAATTTAATTGTCTACAAACTCCCATGTTTTAATCAAAATAAACAATCACAATTGTTAATGGCAATATCAGAAACGAAATTACTGATTTGAGATAAAACTGACCTTATGTTCTTCCCGCTTGCTGTTTTTGCTTGATTCCCCCACCTAGAAAACTCTTCTTTCCGCAAGCTCTTTGGAGTTAAGGGCCACCAAATTGTTACAATCCCTTTCCGATAACTATTGAATGTGTACCTTTCTCTGTTCATCAAATGGGAGATAAGTTTCTTTGACTCTGAAAGATCCTAAACCTCTCAGAGAGTGTTGATGGTCCATGGTTACTTTTTTTTTATTAAGAAGATTTATGGTTTGATGGGTACGCTTCTCAAAGATGGAAGCGGTGGATACCGATTGAATTGGGTGAGGCGGATTGTTATGGCCGATTGATGTATGGCTAGAATTTGGAGAATGATTTGGATTCTGCGGAATGCATTTTATATTCTGAAGAGGTTAAGGGAGACGCGGTGTCGCGTTGGGATCGACAAGAGCGATTGAGAGCTACTGAGGGATTGGGTTGGGCTCCACTTGTGCAGGGGTGAAAGAAGCACAATGTTTTGGGCTTGCGGGATTTGGGCCAGAACAAGTCTTGGCGACCAAAGAAGGGGACCACGTAGGAATAGTAGGTTTATCAATGCTATTCTTTTGTAAAAGAGGACGAGTACGAATTAAACTTGCCTTATATGAGTAACCATTGCCACCCCTACCACATAATTCATCACAAGCCTTTTCCTTTCCCCTATTTGTGTTGGCTACAAGCCTAGGTGTTGATTGTAGTCGTTCTTCTGACCAACTTCAACGGTTATAGTAAGGGGGGGCCTCCAGTATTCCTATGGCATTTTTCGATGAGACAACGATTGCTTCTCTTGATTTAGCATTTGTGTTGCCTTTTGATCGTTCCAACTGTTCAAAGCACTCTGATTGCGAAGATAACTCTTCGAATAGGTCTTTTAACGATAGGGAATCTGAGATTGTGGAATTAAAATTACCACATCAACACATGCAGGGATTCTCTTAGATCATCTCGTCCCAGACCACCACATGATAAATTGTACCGTTGATCTTCACGTCCTGTATGAAGTCAATTTTGTGCCCTAAAGATGTTGTCATTTGCACCTTTAGATATTCAAGGTTGATTATAGATATTGAGTTTTGGTCGATTGAAATAAATTTCCCATCTGTAGAAACTATTTTTCTAATGCATTCTTCATTCCAAAGTGAGACAGGGAGTCCCCAGCACCTTGCTCGAACCACTTTGTTATTCAGAATCTTCCCATCTACCATGGAACAATTGAGTCAAAGACAGATTCTAGCCACACTCTGTTTTCTTCAATCATCTTTTCGAAAGTATATTTTTCATCACTATAAATAAGCACCATATTATCACCCAGGTAACTTGTTTTCAGACTTCCCATACCTTTCATAATCAAATTTTCTTGTATGTTGCCCAAGGAGGAGGTATATTCGCTTACTTTGCCCACCAAGCATTTATCGAGCCACTCTGTATAGCAAACCTCAGAGTTTAATTCCATACCCTTCCAAACCTCCCCTGAGTTTGCTCTAAGGATGTGTCCCTTTACTACTTGTGCATACGATTTTGGTGGTTCCCCCTTCTACGCCAAACTTTCGTCACCCTGTTATTTCTTTGATTTTTTGTGTACCTCCTATGATTTGCATCCGCTTTTGTTCTTCTGAATCTTGCAATGTTGATAGCATCAAGTTCTTTTTTAAGTCTTTCAGCATTTCCCACGTCAAAAAATCGAACAAAGATGAATCTTCTACCCCTTCTATCTGTTTTCATTGGAATGAAAACCTCTTTAATTCTTCCCCATCTATGGAACACTCTTCACATATCTAATTCACCGAAATTGTTAGAAAGTTAGTGAAGAAGAAAGGTGTTTCATTGTTGTTGTTACGTTTCGAAGCTCTCGAATGCATGCTTCTAGAAGGTCCTCTCACTTGAGGCTTAGCAATTCTGCTACTATTTTTCAAACTATCCACTACTTTTGTCTTCTCCACTAGAGTAGGGAATTCTCTAATGAACATAGAAGTCACCACTTCTTTATGTTCTTGCTTCAACCCTAACTCAAATTTACTACATCTCCATGGTCATGGTTTAGGTGTAAAAGCTAGCTAGGTGTTTGAACCTAGTAGCATATTCAGTGAATTAAAGATTTCCTTGTTCCAACTGCATGAATTCAATTTCTTTTGCATATATGACACTATCAGAAAAATACTCCTCCAAGAATCTTACTTCGAACTCTCTCAAGTGACAATTTCTTCTCTATCTTCCATCATCTGCTTCATACCTACCCACCAAAACTCAACTTCTTCAATAAGCATATAGATGGCATAAGATAACTTTCTCTCTTTAGGGCATTGAGTAGCTTTAAAGATTCTTTCTATGTCTCTCATCCACTGGTCTGCTTCATCTGGATTTACCTTCTCATTAAATTTGAGTGGATTGTGTCTCAAAAAATCCTCCAAACTAAAGGTATGGGGTTGTTGATGAAGCTGAGACACTTCTGCTGCTAGTCTAGTTGTTTCAAATTGATGAAGGGTGGCCTGATGTTGTTGTGTCATAGTAGCACTCTGTTGTTGCAAGGTTGTTGCCATCATCTTTATTTCCCAAGCCAAGTTGAGCATATCTACTGATGGAGGAGTGAGTGGTCTACATGCCATTTTCTAAACACATAAAGAATTGGGTTAGATATATCTTTAAGACAAAGCAACTTTAAAGAAATAATCACACAAAATAGGTACAAAACCAATCAAGACTTATCTCTAAAATGTATTCTAATTATTTAGAATTAAGATAGAAAATCATCTTGATCTAGTCATGAGTGTTCACCCTCACCATTCTCTCACCACTCTATCAAGATTTTTTTCATTCTTAATAATTTCATCTTTATTCATAACAACTAGTTTGACTCAAACACAAACAAGATTTCAAGAAAACAACTTTGTCAAAAACCTTATTAGAAACTTTTAACTAAGTCTTTAGGCTAGACTTAAACAAAAATCGACATGCGGGAAAAAAAAATAAACCCACTACCCTCATGTTATCTTAAGTATGAACCACTATGATATCATTAAATATAACATTCCAAAAATACGTCTAAATGTAACAATACAAATCCTACATGTTTATTATATACAAGCTTAGAATTACGAGATTGCGGGGTTTTCTTGCTTTTTTTTTTTACGTTCTTACAATAGGAAGGGAAGAATACATCATTGGAAAGAAAAAGATAGATAGAAAAATAAATAAAGAATTTATAATAAAAAATCGTTTAAAATTATTATTATTATTAAATAGTGTATATAT
>Ga0123341_1002827_pt1 | contig 14570 bp, 10 predicted proteins | sample Turbeapinknodule_FD_89959 | JGI IMG/M metagenome (GOLD analysis project Ga0123341, IMG submission 89959) | Root nodule microbial communities of legume samples collected from Mexico - Turtle bean Mexico pink nodule | ecosystem: Host-associated > Plants > Roots > Nodule | place: Mexico: Nepantla... | reverse complement strand
TATATATACATAGATAGACACACACACAATAAAAAATATAAAAGATTTTAGCTGCAACTTATTTTATAAACAATTTTTTTTTTTTCTTAAAGCAGCTGAAAGGGAAGGAAAAGAAATAATGTGTTTCTCCGTGATTTGTAATACAGTTACTCTACCATTTCTAAATAAACAAATTCCTTTTAATTTCTTAATCAATACGTAAGAATATGGGTAAAACATGAATCTTCTTAATATTATTATGATTATTTAATTTTTTGTGGAACAGTGAAAACGGGTCCAAGTTTTGCGGATGCAGCAGTGGGGAGGATTGCTCAGGGAACTAAAGTTCTTGCGGAAGGAGGGTATGAGAAGATCTTTAGGCAAACTTTTGAGACAGTTCCAGAGGAGCAGCTTCTGAAAACGTATGCATGCTACTTGTCTACTTCGGCTGGACCTGTGATGGGGGTCTTGTATTTGTCAACGGCGAAGCTGGCGTTTTGTAGTGATAACCCACTTTCTTACCAAATGGGTGACCAGACTCAATGGAGCTATTATAAGGTATTTTTTAAACCTTCTTGCTTCTTATTGATCTATAATAGAAATTATGATATACATGTGCAATTTCGTTTGATTTGATGATTTTGATCTGTGAATGGCTTCATTCTATATGATTACTTGTTAACAGTGGATATTTACTATTATTCTTTTTGTAAAATTGAATAGAAAACTAATGCAGTCAAGCAGTAGTGCTCTTACGTGCTCACTGATCTTGTTTGAAATTTTAAATCCACACTGCAAGTATTTATATTGTATGATACTTAATTCTTCTAGATTTTGCGGTTGCAAGGATGAGGAGAGTGGAACTAATTAAAGATAGTTGCATTTTTGCTTGTTTATTTACACTCATATTTTTGCACTCCATTTCTTGAAATCTGATTGTAATCAAATAAACGAGGTTTGCTATTTTTTTTAACTGTTACTGGTAATGCTGAATGAGCATTTTCTTCAGATTTTGATTAGCTGTTGTATAGTTTGGTACTCTATTTTTGAACTTCTGTCATTGACGATGATGGAGTTCAGTTACTATGTGCTCTGTAGTCTGTTTGTTAGGGTGCAATTTGATTGGCTTCAAACTGTGTGCTAGTTATGCAGAATCGAGAAGTATAGTTAAGAGTTATTGTGTTATATGTGAATTACTATGTTATTTGAGTTCACAGTAGAGAAAATTAGCATTAGATGTTGATGATAATAACCAAGAACACTTCTCTTAAGCCAGGTACTTCCAACCTCGAACACAAGAAATGTCAATATTAGTTAGGCAAAGTCTAAGCCTAAAACACTTGAGGGGGCTCCCTCTAATCCTTTTTATAAGTTCCAATTAACTAATTCAGAAAGATTAAAGAATTTAGTTAATAAAATTAAATTTGTCCTAAATTTATATATTTTTTCAAAATTACCCCTATGGTTAATGAGATATACTCTTACACTTTTTTTAGATGTTATTTTTATTAATTGTTATTATCATTAACATGTTTACTTTTATTTTTTATTAGCTATGTATGTAGATAATCAGTAAGATATACAAGACAAAGTTAGACTCCCTAGAGCCTAGGATGTTAATGTATTTCACTTATCGTTTATTGAACTCAAAACAATTACTCATAATTATTGTGAAGATAAAAGTAATGCACAAGACATTCTATATTGGTTCTTATAAAAGGAATTAAACAATGCTTATAACATAATAACTGTTAACCAGACTCCTCCGTACAGGTGGAAATAAGCTAGAGTGAACAAGGTTTTACTTAAATAAACTTCATCTGTTTGGCTTGAGCTTAGCCTATTACCTGTCATAGGTTTTAAACTTTGGCTTGGCCTAATTTATTTGGAAATCTACCTTGGCTTGTAAGCCTACATGAAATGAAAGTCTATTTCGTATCATAAATTTAAGGCAATTGCTTCCTGCACCATATCACTGCACCCAATTATACAGGAGAAAAAAATACCCTTAACAAAATGGGGTACATATAAAATTACATTCCGGACCCCCTTTTCCGGAACACAATAATCTCTTATGGATAAATTTTTCCGGAATGTATTATTTTTAATTCTGGATTTTCATTTCCAGAATAAAGGGTATTTTTGAAACTGTGTTGGGTGCAGGAAGCAATTGCCTAAATTTAATATAGTTCTAACTTCTCTCTACATGTTGTAAGGATTCTAAACAGGGCTTACATTTATTTTATAATAAGCATATAAGTTTGACAATTTCTATTGGTTTTCATACATTACTACAATAATATTGACAAAAAAAAATATTTTATTACTTAATAGATCGCCTTGTTAGGTCTAGAAGGCTTAAGAAATGGCCTAAAGACGTTTGTTTTACACTTCGTATGCCTCTCACGAAAGTGTAAGTGGAAAATTGGAAAGTTGAGAAACTCTCTGTGCAGACGTAGAAAGCGGAAATAGCACAGAATATGTTGTGTTTCTTTTTTTTATCACAACTCGTGCTAAAAATAACACCATAATATGGCAATCATGTAATCATGGGTACCACATGGGATCTATTTCTTTTTATTCTTATTTTCAAATTTTCTTATGTATAAACATACTTTTTTCTCATTTTTTTTTTGTTTCTTTTCAACCAAACCATCATCATTTCCACACATTTTTACGTCTAATTTCGCCACCCTTAATCCTTCATTCTTGTGGTCTTTTATTAGGTGATCATCTAATTTATTTCATCTTTTAGAAGCTTTACCACTATTGAGATCACGGTCATCATGACCCCATGTTATTTCATCATGACATGACCCATTGTTATTTCATCATGACCTCTCTTTTTGTTTGGTGGCCATATAATTTATTTGATCTGGTAGAAGCTTTCCACCGTTGAGATTATGGTCATCATGACCCATGTTTTTTATTATGGAATGATGAGGTTATGTGCCAGCCTTGCTGTAGTACCCTTTTAGGTCCAGGCCAATTACAAATTAGCAAGTAACAATTATGTTTGAAAATATTTTAATATTTATTGCTGAAGCTATATCCTAGGAACTTATTGGCAATGACATTTAACAAAATATGAGACTATTCGAACTAATAGAAATTGAAGTCTTGACGTTTGCATGTAGTACTCATCCACATAAATTGATATTTTGTAGGGGATATTAAACATACTAAACAACACCAGATCATTTTCAATGCTAAAATATTTAGCTTTTGCCGAAACTTTTAAGATTACTTGTCCCTCTGATAATCTGGTCCACTTTTAAATTAAACAGCAGTTTATAATTTCGTCTATTTACTGATATTCTTAGAACATCTAAGCAAGTTGTTCCACATTTGTATACTTACATTTGTCATATATGTATATATACTTGCCCCGTGATAAAAACAATAATATATTGTATAAATTTGAGTTTATGAAAATATAATTGAATTTTGAGTTATTGAAATAAAATTAAAATATAATATAAAATGAATTTAAATATTTATATTTACATATTCATGTGCAACTAATATTTTAAAATTGCCAAACATTTTTTGTAAGAACGAGTCCTGCAAGTAAATAATATTTTGAAAAGCACAATTCAAGGAATAATGAAGATGAGAGAAAAACCTTGCAAGCGTTTGACTTTGCAAAATTAAAGAATAACAACATTTTTCCACATCTCCCGTGGGAATGTACTAAATTCATCCACATACTCTAAACAAAGTGCTCTCTATCTATTATTGTTTCAAATGTGTAATATTTTACTCAAGAAAAATTAAGAATCTAAATTGAAATGAACAATTAATAATCTCACAACATCACTCAAAACAGTTAATCATAAATTTGATTTCATTCTATAAAAAAATAAGTTCATGAAAATTTAAGTAACTTTAATAATAAATTTAAGAACTATCATATCTCCGGCAGTACCATTTTCATATATTTACTGATAATAGTAGTAGATCCCAAGGAAATTGTTGCACTTGTTTATTTCGTGTGTGTATATATATATATGTATTTTTGTTTTCTTAAATATTTACTGGTGTGCTTTTCTTCTAATGCATTAGGTGGTGATTCCATTGCACCAACTGAGAGCAATAAACGCATCAACAAGCAGAACCAACTCATCTGAAAAATATATACAGATTATCTCTGTAGACAACCATGAATTTTGGTTTATGGGGTTTGTGCACTATGACAGCGCTGTTAAAAATATTCAAGGAGCATTGCAGCCTCATTGACACACAAGGGATTCAAAAACACCATGTATTATTTTATACCAAAGATGAGGTTTGTATTGATAAGTTACCCATCCATCATGGAAACAATTTATGTTTGTGGAGCTGTTATAGTATTCAAATTGAAACTCATGTAGTGTGCATTATATATTTTTTTACCTGTTCTCTGAAAATGAAAGTTAATTTGTTGCAAGTTGAATGGATACATAGTTGGTGGATGTACATTTTATTTTATTAAATGATCTCTTAAAATTTTCTGTATATTTTGGAATTTGGTGATTTAACTATTTAAACTACGAACAATTTGTTCTTACTAAGCTACTATTGAGGACAATTCAGTCATGGTGGTACAAGCTAAATGATTCTAAAAGAAGGGAAGTGGGTGAAAATATTTTGTAGAAGACTCTTTTTTTTATCATGTGGGTCTTCTTCCAGTACAATGTAGAGGAATTGATAAGCTGAGAAAGACATGATAATATTGTTGGTTTACATGTTCTCAATAATGAAGGCACACATACTCCAGATCCCAAACATAACAAGCTAGAAAAGGTATGATAAGAAAATAAAACAAAAAGACAAGGACTTACACTGATGAGGTAACAAAACCTGCATCCTTGTTTTCAACAGTTTTTTTTTTTTTTTTGCAAAGGGACAGAATAAATTACATCTAAAAAAATTCACCTTTGTAACTTGATTTAGATTAACAACTATGCATGTTTAACATTTAAAGTCTAAAAGCATTCAAGAATGAAAAATCAAAGTTAAAACAGAAGTATTTCATTTTTCATTCATCCAAAAAAAACTGGTTTTGCAGGGCTTTCCTATAGAACATTTTAAATTCTAATCAATCATTTTAATAATTATTTAGCAAAAAAAAAACTAAATGATTTGTAGGGTAGTAAGATTAAACAAGAGTATGCAGCAAAACATTATTATATAAACTAATTTTTATAGGGTCCCAACATATCCTAACATTCTGTTTCATAGCATTGGTGTTCTCTCCATTTTACTGCTTACAAAAATTCTCTCATTTCTTTTGTGCAGTGCCCATAAAAGAGTACCATGTGAAATTTTGTTAGGAATCTTAGTATCATCTACCCCACTTTTCATACTTTAAAACATTAAAAAACACAACAAAATATTATTTCCACTGAAAGACAAAAAAAAAGTTTATAACAAAATCTTTTGGAAAAATATAATGAAACTTTTTACCTAATGGTCCCCTCTCATTTTCAATTTGGAGGAAACTAATGCATAGGGACTAACTAAATGGCTCTGACATGATCTGACAGTTGGTCAGATTAAGATAAGATAAAAAAAAAAGGTTCTCTTGGTCCATCTTCAGTACTGTTGATGTGCTATGGTTCATATCAAGTAGGTCATTTTGGCCCATTCTCTAAATCTCTATCTGTCAAAAAACCCAGAACTCTGTCTCAATTATTAATTTTCAACCATCACATTTCAGAATCTAGTACATCAAAAAAGTAAAACAATTTCCAATCCCCCAACCCCCGGCAACAAAATAAAACTGGGTCAAGAACATAAATTACAGCAAAGCAGTTATTGGTAAAAAGAAAAAAGGTAAACAAACTTGGCATCTTTCAAATCCATTTTCTTCTAACAATTAACTGCGTGTTTGTATTTTTATTCAACCCAACTCTACAGTGATGTGTGGACCATAATGTAAAAACATTCTGAATGATTGATATGATAATGAAGATTATACAGAGAAGATCATATGGTTGCATGCAGTAATTTGAGGGAAGAGAGAAAGGTAAAACAAATGTATTAATACGTTTATATTCCACTTCTCCGTATCCATTGACAGAGAGATTGGAATAGAAATTGTCAGATATTTTATTCTTATGAAAATGTTATTTTGAAAACTGCACTATTATTAAAATAAATATTTCTCCCTTAAGTAATTTGATGGAAGATTTTTAACATATTAGCACTCTTCTTATCCTTTATATATACGTTTTTTTTAAAACATATTGACATGCTTAAAGGGTCTATGGGGAAACCAGTTATTTTATGCAGAAAATATTTATCATCACCAATACCATATTATCACTGTGCATGTACTTTCAAAAGAATATACAAAAGCTGTGTCAGTTTATTTACACTTGATATTTAAACGTTAAATGGTTAAAATTGTGTTAAAAATCATAACCAATGCAATGATCAGGTTCAATCAGAAACAAAAAGTTGGAGTTTTGATTTGACCAACTGGTGTAGAATAGCATCTCACCTTGAGATTTGAAGTCAAACTAACACTTTCATTTAATGCATGCACTCAAATTCACAAATCAACGCAAAACTATTGTCTCTGTGTATTGTCTCGCTCCTTCCCCGACACCACGTTCAACAACAAGAGCTTCTTTCGTTGACTTTCACACACACATGTTTCGTTACGCAAATGCACCAAAATTTTCAATAGTGTTATAAAGTCAGCTTCACCTATAAAATATTTTCACACCACGTAGTAACTATTCGTGCTAGAGATAAAGAAAAAAAGTTTTAGTCAAATCATTTTTAGTTCATCAAAGTTGTTCTGAGTTACCATAGCCAAAATTCATGACATGCACTTACATACCAAACGTGACTTGGGATCCATTTCTTTAGTCTAATATATTTTAATTTTGTACTTTTTTAAATGATTCTAGTTGTGTGAATCAATATCAATTCTTAAAAAACTGATTTTAAGCATGTGATCTTAATTAAAAAATTCATTGCATTAAAAACATGTAAATATATAACACTTTATTTTTCTTTATATGCATTGGTAGAATGCAAATTAAGAATGTAATCAACTTTTTTTCAAATGAAAATCATTTATAATTTTTTAATATATTATTTCTCACTTTATTTATTATTTTGATTTTTTTATATTAATATTAATTTTTCTATTTTAATATACTACCTAAGAAAATACTAGTAATTATCTTTTACAATTAAAAGTTTTAAAAAAATGCATTGAAAATTGATATAACATTCTCCTGGATAGCAAGGAAGCATATGAAGTTAAAAACATTTATTGCTATTACTCCTTTCACCGATGTTGCTATGGATAGTGTTAATGGTTCTGAGTAACTTTATCCTTAATCATGTGTTGTATTTTATCTCTGCCACATTTTGGTTTTCTTCTTGTCCATTCCGAAGCGCATTTATGTGAATTTGGAGTTATTATGAAAAAAAAAAATCACATCTCATGTATTTTGATGCAAATTTTTTTATATATGTACACAGTCCTATAAAACATAAAATAAGTTTAGTAATAAGTTCCTTCATTCCATTCATGTTCCTCTGGGATTTGTCCGGTGCTATGGATTCAATGAATTCTGAACGTGATGAAATTAAATCAATTATTTTGTCTGGAATTTTTCACAGACCACAAATAAGGATATATGGCTGGCTGGTGATCATCTTTATTAAAGTTTTAAAGAGTTGCACATCAAGAGGGTAAGAAGACATGCTTCTGTTATTTATTTATCCAATGAAAAATTAAATATGTTTTTATTAATTGAAATTAATTTTTGTCTTTAGTGTAAATTTAAAATTTTAGTTTTACGTGTTAGACAAATTTTTAATATGAAATCAAATAGAAGAATATTTACTTATCAAACTATAATAATATTATAATACAGTAACGACTTATTTTATTAATTTTTTTACTATAAATATCTCAAAATATAAAATTTAAATTAAAAATAAACTTAATTTCTATTACCTTATCTAGAAAAAAACACCCACCAAATTTTTTTTTTTTTTTCTTCCATGAAATATATCCTTGTATGGATAACATGCTTAAAGAAATCAACCGTCAATCATAACTTTATCTGTGCACCATTTTACATTAAATAAAGATAGGACATCTTTGCTTAAGAAGAAGAACAGCTAGCAAGAGTGTGTTTCAATTTTAGTTGGAATATTTAATAAACTATTTAATTTTTGTGTTGACATGTTTAATACTTCTTTTAAAATCTAATTAAGCAACATTCACCTTAAACATTAAGAATAGAGTCAGTTAAAATGGTAATAATTTGTGTGAACTAATCATTCTAGAATTAGTAATGGTGGTTGATTTAGTAAACCAACCCCAGTGCATTCATAGACCACCACAAGAAATTAATTTGGTTACAAATGTACATAGTACTACTCAATTTAAAGGGGTGCCAGTAAAATTTAGTTGAGCTTTAGATATGGTAGTTAAGTTGATTCAGCACTACACTTGATAGTTTTGCCGACAGTTGCATGTCCTTAGAAATCCAAGTACAAATTTATTATGTTTTAGATTTTTCTTTTATCAATCAGGTATAATTCCACACATTATTTATTGTAATTTTAAAAATTATGAAAATAGATTTGAGTTGAAATTTGATTATATTAGAATTATATCACTTTTTAAACTGAATTCATATAACTTTGATATAATTTTTTCATAATAAAATTATATTATTTTGATATAAATTATTTTAATAATTTTTAAAATTTTATCTATTTCTATCATCAACATGTGAAATTGTTTCTGTTTAATAAAAGAATTCTACGTTTTCCCATATAAGATGAAATTACAACAACCCAGGCGTAGACATATGGCTGGGAAAATTGTATATAAAATCAACCTTTTAATGTATTTAGTTTGGAATTCACTATTGATTGCATCTTTTTATGCTTTTTACAGCACACAAGAGAATCCTGTGCCACTCTGAATAATGGCAGACTATTTCATGTGAATAGTTTTAATTGATACCAATTATTTTTTAAGAAATTTAAAACCAACCAATCAGAAAAGCTGTTCAAGAGAGAGAAAAGGTCATAGGATGCATCAAATTTGTCTCAATTGAAATTTCTCAATTTAACTAATTAATTACAATAATTAACAATCAAGTTGATGCAAGTATTATACTCGAACTTTGTGAATAAAAATACATGCAATGATTCAGGAAGGAGAAGTTTAACAAACTTGATAAGTTAAATGTTAGACATTTATAAAACTTGAGAAGTATTTGCCATGGTTAAAAAAGTATCTGAATTTGTTGTAAAAATTGGTTTTATTATGATTGAATATTAAATTATATTTTAAAAAAGAAGAATACTAATGGGTTTTTTCATCTCAAAGATATCCATAAACAATTTAAAAAATATTACTAGTACAACTTCATAGTTATTTTAATAAAAAAGTTTTTTTTTTAACTAATAATTCTTCAAATAGTATTTATTAATACCATCTAAAAATTGTTATTGAGTATATTTCAAACTCACCATTAAAGTTCTACAGGACCATTCACAAGGAAGCAGTAACCAAAAAAAATAAAATTGAAAACTTAGTTTTTGATAGACTGTCTTGTTTATTCTCACTCCAGAGAGTTTCCAGTAAATTCATGTTTCATATGTTAAATACAGTAAAAGGGCACCAAAAAAATCAGTAAATACCCCAATCAAAATCAAAATCATTTTCACCCTTTGCCTTTTCATTTCAAAAGACGAGAAAAAACAGCATTCTCAAAAATGGTCTTTATGCATAAAAAAGCTTGCCAACAGTGGAGATTATACGCATATAAACTGAAAAGAAAAGGAACAGTTAAGAAACACGTATGGTAGGAAGTTATTACAAATAAAGTTCAGTCTTGTTAATGTCTGCACTGGCATTACATATATGTATAAGCTTTTAATGCATTTTCAACTCATGAACTGAAAAGATGATTATCCTAAGTAGAAATGGTAGCATGTTTGTGTATAAATATATATACAGCAAGTTTAGCGAGTAACAGCGTTCGAAAATAAACCTAAAGTTTTTTGTGAGTAGTGGTGTGGTTAAAAAAAGAGAAATGGTTGAAGATAGTTAACGAGAAAGTTAAAGAAAAAAACAGTAGTTAAGGAAAAGTGCACAGAGCAGCATTAACGTGGTGCAGTGTTATCAAAATCAGAAAAAGCCTGCATGTCTGGTCTGCAAGCCTGTGATCTGCGACGCAACAGGCAAACAGTGTACGAGTTTGCCGCGTGAAACGCCCACTCATAGTGTTGGGATTACTTTCTCGCTTTTTCACACATGCGGGAATAAGATTTAAATTAGCATTCCGAATGATAAATGGAGCAAACACTGTTTTTGATGAGTGATGAGTAAAAGTAAAAATAGATTAAGCAAACAGAAATGAAGTGAAAATAAGGTGAAGAGTTGAAAGGTGGGATGAAGGTTGAATGAGAAGGTTAGAGTGATTATTAAATGGTTTGTGAAGTTTGAGGTGCAGAAGTGATGAAGAAGTGATGAAGAAGTGAAGACATTAATATGAGAGAGAAAGGAGAATAAAAGTAGGGTGGTGTTAGGGAGGAAAAACAGGAATAGAAGACGACAAATGTGAAGAAACAAAGCAAAGTAGTAACTTAAAACAGCTTTGCACTTGCATTCCACGCACCATAAATACAACCACTGTTGCTAATTATTCTCTGCGCTCATCCCCATACTTCCGTTGCATACTCCCCTACCTCACCATCATCATCATCATCATCAACAATTGCAAACCCTTCCATCATCATCAACTTCCAACTTTATACTTCTTTCTCTTTATGTGGTTAATCTCCCTTGGGAGAGAGTTCTGAATTCGCAATTATGGTGGAGCTGTTCAAGTGATTCGATCCATTCCCAGCTGAACGTTGCTCAGAATTAGCTAGTACACACACATAACAACCACAATCACCAACAACCAAAATCTCATCATCATCGCATCATATGCAAAAATATATCAAATCAAAACATGCTGCTGAGGGAAGAATGCGTCTCAATTAACCCTAACCAGATCTCCATTGGTTTAAATTATTTTAGATTACTAATTAAGTAATCATAACTCCACTTCACTTCCTTCTATTCAGACTAAAATTCATGATATAGACCAAAAAATTCAAAGAGATAAATTGAAGAATGGAAATTAGGGTTTCTTACCGAGAGTGTGTTTGTTATTGTGCATCCAGACCTTGAGCACATGTCTCTTCACACAAGTTTCAGCGCAGAATTGTTCCACAGCAGCTTCGTCATGCTTCTGAATTCTCCATCCTAACTTCTCCGCAAATGCCAGCATCTTATCCTTCTGCTCTTGCGTGAATTTTGTCCTAAACCTCTTCTTCGTTCCACTGCCGCTACCGCCACCAAAACCGCCGCCGCTCGAGCTGGGGTTTGACATGTCCTCCTCTTCTCTACTGAACACTCCTCCCGAAGCCAGTGGTGGTAGCGCCAAAGGCCGATGCTGCGACACAGGAGGGGTTAAAAGGTGGTGGTGGTGGAGGTATCCCGCGGAAGAAGGTGGTGGCCCGCGGTGGTAGTAAGGGGAGAATTGGTGGTGATACTGAGGATGCAGCGGTTGCGGCTGCGGCTGCGAGCGCAGCTGGTAAGGGCTGATTTCCCCGTCGATCTCCTTGCGGTGAAAATTGCGGTGGCAGTTACAGGCGGCGCAAATTACGGCCTCCAACGTGCCTTCCTCTCCGGCGGCCAAGAACTCGCAGCATCCATCGACGGCGTGGCCGCCGATGCTGACGGCATGATTCTTCTGACATTCTCTGTATCTGACCGTCCCCGTGGAGCCGCCTTTCCGACCAGAGTTGACGGTGGCCGGAAGTCCCTCAGCGGAGGTAATTTTAGACCTGGCGGCCGCGTTTCCGAAAGAGTCGTAACCCGGCGCCGCCACCGAGAATCCCATTTCCTCCTCTTCCTCCTCCTCCTCCTCTTCTTCCTCCTCCTCCTCCTGGTCTTGGTGGTGGTGAAATTCCATTTCGGTTTCCACTTGGTCTAAAACGAAAATAAAATAAAGTTATGAATAAATAAAAAAATAAATATAGTGTTTTATTTGGGATTTGGTGTGGGAGAGAAAGATCTACAATCAAGTATTGTAGCTGAGAGGAGGAGGCAGTGAATTGAATTGAATGATGAAGTCATAACATAACCCACCGCAATGGATAATAAGTATAAGTAAGATACTGTTTTTATTTTAACATTTTATTAATTAATTAATTGAATTTAAGACATTTTATATTAAGATAGTAATATTAATTTGTTTGAAGTCGCAGTTGAAGATAAGAGAGGAGAAGAGGATGTGGTCATCAATGAGCCGTCTGCAGAAAAAGAGGTGTCTCACTCTCGAAAGCCTTTCAAATACTTCCCATTCTCCATCCATCATCTTCACACATTCACTTTTACTTTAACCCCCCCCTCCCTCTTCTCTTCTCTTTTTTATCTTTTACTTTTTCTATAACACTTTTTTTCACAAATACAACTCTTACAAACGAAAGGAATAACACAAAATAATACAACATATTTTTCCCCTCCTTTTCCATTTATTGTAGAAAATGTGAAACACACACATGGGACCTACCTGTTTTTTAATCTATTCGTTTTGAAAAGAGTACAAAATATGAATTTCTATAATCAAAATACTATTTTTTATTTATTTCTTTTTTTAATTATATATATTATTTTCTACACAAATAAATGAAAAAAAATATTTTATATTAAACAATTGTTACAAAGTAAACCTTAACCTTAACTCAATCTTACAAAACCAACTCATCAGATAAAGTTTGCATCAACTTATATACAATAAAATGTTTTTATCCTAGTCGATGTCAGATCTCGAACAACAATATTAATTAAAATAACAATTTTTATCAATTGAAGTAGAGTGAACCGCATCATCTGATTCTGTTCATATAAAATTAATGTGTTAATGTAAAATAAGAAAATACACGAAAAAAATGAAGTAATTAAGATGAAGTTGAGAAAGAAAGGTAGAAATTAAGATGAGAGAATGGTGCATGAAGAAGAATAATTATAGAAGATGAGAAAGGATGAGAGGACGGACCCATAGACTTAGGACACCAACCTGTCATCGGAAATATTAATCTGTCGGCATTCATGGGAGCTGCCTACGTGCCCTTCTCTTCCGACATCACATGACATCACTCACCTGTCACCCTTCTCCTTCCTTCAAATATTTCCTCTTTTCATTTTAACTATTTCATGCTTCTCATATTATTTTTTTCATATTCTTTTATTTTCTAACCGATGAATTATGTTCATCAGTTTATTATTTCACGTCCATGCCTGGTCCATTTATTTTCATGTTTACAAAATTCAATATAGCCCCATATGCCTATAGGTGTTACCATCATTCTTTTTAATCATATTGCAATAATATATATATCCTTTATTGTTGACACAATCACTATACTACAACTACTATTATAAATAATTTTAATATATTGTTGTCACTGTTATGTTATAGGCATTGTACTATTAAGAAAGCCACCCCTACTTGAATAAACATAATCTTTTTCATCTAACAATTTAACTCTCAAGTACCATTCTCTTTTTTTCTTTCACGTGCATATTTCTTCAAATTGAAACGTTTAGATTAATTAGGCATTGCAATTAATTGGCCATGGATTTCTAGGACTTTCAGCTGTAACTTCTGGAAAGCTTGAATCTATGGCGATGCACGTGAATGTTAACCTGGTTTTAGGTTTTTAGATAGATTTGGATCTTACGAGTGTGGTTCTTCAAATTACTTAATTAATTCATATGCATGCTCCAATACGATATGGTAACTGTGTGACCTAATATCTTGGGAGAATGGGATCAACAAGATAATAGTAGATATCCTATGACTCTATGCATTTCATATCGAGATATGTGACATGTTTCATCAATAATTATTCTCACCTACAAAAATCAACATTTCTCTTTTACATAGATATCTTCTTAGATGTTATTACTCTATCAAAAAACTCCTCGTCGCCATTTTTTTTACTGCTGCAGTTCATAGGTTCTTACCATTTGTTACTGCTGCATTTTTTACTGTATTTTAATAACAATGGTGACCAACAAAATTGTTTATATGCTATTGGGAAAGAAGTGGTTTCAGGATTATATGTGTGCACATAGATTTTGTTTCTCATTGTTGTTTTCAAGAGTTATGCTCATACATCATCAGTATTTTGTAATATAGTTGGAAGGTTTCTAAAATATTTCATATTAACAGTTGAAAAAAAAACAATCTTTTTAGTGTAATTCAATACTGAAACATCTTATACTGAAAATAAAAAATATAAATGTTGTATCAAATCAGAACAAAGATTTAACATTTTTTTAATCATTTAAATACATGTGTTTTTAGAGGAGCGTTAGTTAACAATGGTATGTGTAATGAATAAGAAAATGTTTATTTTCATATATATGATTAAATTTCACAAGAAATACATTTTAAATTTATTATTTATCATGAATACATGTAATTTTTTTATGTTCAAAGTATTTAATTTAACAAAGACTATACATGTAATTAAAATAAATAAATTTAATAAAATAT
>Ga0123341_1002826_pt1 | contig 14574 bp, 5 predicted proteins | sample Turbeapinknodule_FD_89959 | JGI IMG/M metagenome (GOLD analysis project Ga0123341, IMG submission 89959) | Root nodule microbial communities of legume samples collected from Mexico - Turtle bean Mexico pink nodule | ecosystem: Host-associated > Plants > Roots > Nodule | place: Mexico: Nepantla... | reverse complement strand
TTCTGGTGCAGGGACAAAACGAAAAACCGTTTAAGATAAACATGGCACCAGACTAAAAAGAATCTATTCATTTACAGATGAACAAATTTATTTTTCAAAACGATAACAGAAAAGACTTAACTAGTGAAACACAGTCGTTTTGAAAGAGAGAGGACTTAGTCAAAATACTTGATGCACAAAACCTGATTTTCAAAAGACTTAGTCAATGCATCAGTTTAAAAAAGAATCTGTTTATTTAGTAAAGAACAGATTTATTTTTATGCAGTAAAGATGTTTTTTTGCAAAACATGTGAAAAACAGTTTCAGAAAATTTGTGCTTGCTCTTATCACATGGTTCGGGGTTAAGAGGTGAGTTACCTAGCAAAAAGCCTACTCTTAAACAACCTCTAACCTATACCTAAGACATTCTTAAAGCAAATACAACAATACATGAAATGTATACAAATGGCTTCATCAAACACATGTCTTGAAGGGGCAGCAACCATCTTCAACAAATTTTACATACGGATTTGATCCGTATGTAATAATCTGTATATAATTCGTGTTTTTCTTGCAGTGGTCTACATACAATACATTAATACATATCACATTCAACAAAAAGTTCTATAAAAATATGAAATTTTTTTATGTCATTCTAATAATTCATCTATCCTAAAGTGTTATACATGGTTATCTTAAGGTGCATCCAAGTGAGTTTCTTTGCATTTGCACTTCCCCTCCCACTCAACATGTTATATCTAGAATAAGCATTAAAATAATAAGATTTCATGTTAGAACACATAACATTATGTAATGTATGAGTAATAAATTTGTGAATGTAATATAATCATAATGGTTTGATAAATCTCTAATTTATACTAGGAAACATGATGCAAAATTTCAGAATTTTTTGACAAGTGACAGTATGGGAACTAAAACCTTAAAATACTTGAAAAAGACCTAAATAATACTTAAAAGTAAAAAAATAATAGTAAATGGTGGATTTTTGGAATTTTGGTCAACCCCAATCCCCCTCGCAAATTGGCCATGTGATTCTTTACCTCATTTCGAGCAACTTTCATTTTTTACGCGTCTCCATCCGACTTCTCTGTCAAAAGTTATGTCCATTTGAAGTTTTTTCATGCTAATTTTGCTAACTTCAAATCTATCACTCTTCTTTTCAATGTCAGGACTCCTCCATCAAATATCTACTAAATGAAGTTCCCAAAAACCCTAAACTATTAACTAAGCAACACATACATGCAAATATTAATATTTATTATAAAATTAATTCAAATATTTAAAACCCTAAACCCTAAAAATATTAACCTTCTATAGTGTCTACCTTCTATAGCGGGTGCAACCAAGTCCACAGAAGGTGTTGCCGACGTGAAGGGGTGGCGGTGGAAGGCAACTGTTTGTGTGCGCTGAGAAGAAATGCACGCGCGAAGGTTTGACGCGTGGAGGAGGGCTAGAGCGGTGTTGACTGTGGTGGAGAGGGAGAAAGGCGCAGAGGGGGTAGGTCGAAGGCGTGGAGTTGCGGCGACGAGATGGCTCGATTGAGACGATGCGATGGCTGCAACATTCGACGGCGAGTGCGGAGGGAGAAGGCGAGTGTGGAGGGATAAGACTTGCAATGATGGCGGCGCAAGGTAGAAAAGAAGAAGTGAGTGCGAAGGAGTGGAGCAATGAGGAGTGGAGTGGAGCTTGGTGTTGAGGAAGAAGAAATGAGGCGGCGACAACACGAAGCGTTGGATGGAGAAGAAGAAGAAGTGAGGGCACGGGGATGGAGAAGGAGAGTGAGTGTGAGAGCGTCTGCTGACAAGTTTTCGTTTTTAATCACCTGTATAATGACGATTATGTGGGTAACCGTCGTTAATTTTCCTATAAATCATTTATAACGACGGTTAGGTGGGAGAATCGTCGGTATTTCCCCCTTTGTCCATTATTAATGATGGCTATAGCTATAACCGTTGTTATAAAGAACAAAAAATTCAAATTATTTATGAAATTGCCACCGCATTTTTTACTACGATGGGTTACTAACAAGTGTTGTTATTCGTAGTCGTGGTTAAACATTTTTGTACTAGTGAAAAGGAGCTTGAACTCAGATAGCGAACTAAAGACAAAGTAAAAATAACGTTTAACAAGCAAAGAAAAGAGAGAAGTAGGTACAAATTTATACCAGTTTACTCTACCACTTGGCTACATCCAGTCCCCTTAAGCAAATTGATGAACATAATTTTACTCACACTTTAAAATTTTAATGGTTAATTCTTGGCTAGAACCTAACACGTTAAATTCCGAGATTTTTTTCAATAAATTTTTGTTTTTGAAATTTTTGTAGTATTTTATGTTTTATTTTTTATTTTATAGCGCTAGTTGAGAATTCAATTCTTTTCTTTAATTAGATTTCTTGATTATCTTTAATTAGATTTTTTGATTAATTTGTTTAGTTCTAATCATTCTTTTTGTTGACATAGTTTTAAATCATAATTCTAGATTGAATTGAATATAGTAAATAAATTCTAACTAGTTATTTAGAATAAGAATATTTAAAACTTCATAGGTTCTCTTTTTGTCCTTAAAGATAGATATGGTGATTATGGATTGAATTTTACAAAATTCAGTGTGAATCTATTTGAGATCAAATAAAATAAATTGGATTTAAAATTTATATTAATTTTAACTAGACCAAATTGATTTTGATTTTTTCAATTTAATTTAAATTTTATTAAATTTACATTAAACTCATTTTGTTAATTAGATTAACTCTGACTCGACTCAACCTACCTTTAGACTAACACGACTCGACCTAAGTTAGGACCAACTTGGCTCAACCTTGATCTGGTTGAGTTGAACCTGAGTTTCGAACAACTTGGTTTGACTTGGACTGAGCCAGTTCGATTTGACCTGGACCAGGCCGACTAACTTGACTTGTGTTAAAAATTACTTAGCTCGACTTGGGTCTGGGTTGATTTGGCTCGACCTAGGCCCCGTCTCACTCAACTCAACTTGGCTTGACATGGGCCTGGGCCGACTTGGCTTGACATGGGCCTGGGCCGACTTGGCTTGAATTGAGCATGGGAAAATTTGGCTCAACTTGGGCCTAGGCGAACTCAACTCGTCTTGGGTTCTAGTTGACTTGGCCCGACTTGGGCCCGGACTGAGTCAACCTAGCCTATGTTAGGGTCGAATAAGCTCGAGTCGACATGGCTTGATTTGGGCTCAATATGACTTTGCTACACTTGGGCCTAGGTCGACTCGGCTTCACATAGGTTTGGGCTAAATCGGCTCCACATGGGTTCAGGCTAACTCGGCTCCAACTGGGTTCAAGTTGACTCAACTCAACTTGGGCCCAGGTTGACTTAGCTCAATTTGGGCCTAGGCTAGCTTAATTGACTTGTGTTCGAGGGCAACTTGGGTTGATCTTTATTTAGGCCGACTCGACTTTATTAGGCCCGAGCCGACTCGACTCGACCTGGGCTAGGATCGAGTTAATATGGGTTTGGACCAATTTGGCTTGACCTGAGATTGGGCCAACTCAACTCGATATAGGCTTGGGCTGACTCGACTCGACCTATATTTGGGCTGACTTGGGGTTTGGTCGGGTTAGCTCAACTCAACTTAGTTCTGGGTTGACTCTGCTTGACCTGGGCTCAAGTCAACTCATTTTAACCTAGTTTAAGTCAATTGTGGCTCGACGTAGGCCTAACTTGACCTAATTATGATTGGGCTAGGTTTGACTTGGTCTTGATTGGACTAGGATCGACTTGGGCCTAATCTTTCTCGATTGAAAGTGAGCCAACCTTGACTTACATTAATGTGGATCGACATTGAAACCATTGAATGTGGGCTCGCTTGACTGAATCAGTTAAACCTTGGTACGTGCCAACTCGTCTCGATCTAACCTAGGCTTGGGTCAACTTGGTCTGACTCTGACTCAGGCCAACTCAACTCAGTCTTGCATGAGCCTAACTCAGTGTTAGGTTGGTTGGGCGTAGCTCGACCTAATTTCATAACTTAAAATGACTTAGATGCAAATCCAAAAAATATTTCAATCTATATCTAATTCAAATTCAATTAAATGGGTTGGACTTAAAATCCAAAAATACAAGTTTGAGTTTGAAATAAATTGATTTAAATAAACTTAAAGTAATATAGATTTAGAAATAAAAAAGATTCACAATTTTTTATTTTATTTTTTTTTTGTAATTGTTCAAAACCTTGTAACCTACAAATTCCCGCATGAACCTAATTCTACTGCTATGAAATTTTCCTTAGAATAATAGTTATTCTTATAAGGCTGAATATCCCCTATCAAGCTCTTCGGTCTTCAGGTCATTCGGTTCTTTGTCTCAGTCTCTCATCCTTTTATATAGTGTAGGGATGGTACCTGCAAATACACTCTAACACTCAAGTCAGATGTAGTTATACTAGGATTTGTGAGTTCCAGATTAAAATAGTAATTACCTTTTATCTTGAGGGTCATCTCCCATTTATAGTTTTCTAATGGACTTTTCCCTACAGAAGGATTAATGTAGGCCTGATACTTGTGTAATTATGCTTTTAGTATGTTATCAAGTTTTACTTCTTAATTACCAAGCATAATCATGTTCGACCTGGCCAAGAGAAATTGAGCACCCAACATGTAGGTTGGGTTGCATGCAATTTGATGGTGATTTGGTCACTCGATTTCTTGATCTATCGGCACTTGGTAGTACATATGCCCCTCAAGCTTGAGCATAGGTAAATAAAAAATGTGTGAAAAGAAAAATTAATTTCATTTACAAGTACTATGTCGATGTCCTTTACAATTCATTTTTGAACTTGACCTCATGTGCTTCCATGTCCTTTTTCCAGAAGAAGACCGACCACCAATGCCTCATACTCAGTCTGATTATTGGAGACTTAAAGTCAAATTTTAATGATTGCTCGATTTGCAGGTTGTCTAGACCTTCGAGCACTATTCATGCTACTCCTCTAGTTCTACTGGACAAGTCGCCCACATAAAGAGTCCACTAATCATCATCTATGGGTTCGTACTGCAATTCGAACATGAAGTCGGCTAGGTACCACGATTTTATGGATCCATGTAGTTCATACTTGATTTTGAACTCAAAGAGCTCCATTGAACATGATATCATTCATCCAACCAATTATGGTTTTCAGATCACCTTGTTAATCATGAAATTGGTCTTGACTACGACCTGGTGACTCTGGAAGTAATGCCTCAGCCTTCGGGTCGCATGCACCAAAGCTAACACCACTTTTTTTATCATCTTGTATCAAGTTTCAACGTCTTGCAAAACCCTGCTGATAAATTATTACAATAATCAATGCTACTTGTGAACATAAGTAGTACAACAATCAATAAATCCCCTACAATAATCAATACTACTTGTGAACGTAACCTGGGTTAAATCCTAATTACTATACATTTCATATGTATTTAGCTCTTTGAAATGCATAGGAGAAAAAAATTCACCATTTTCTAATTAAAACCAACTATTTACTTTTGTAATATAAGTTAATATATAATATTTTCTTATTCAGTATCATCAAGCTAGATAAAACTTTCATTTAATTAGGCCTAACCTCACGAATTAGACAAAAATATGTAGTTTAAATTGAATCGATTTATTTTCCTCTCATTCAATCTCCAACTCATCATTTAGGCTTAGATTGGATTGTTCTATAAACTAATGTCTTATCCATTTATTGAACAGTGCTTATATTTTAAAAATTTAAAATATAGTTTATATATCAAATCATTTAATCTAAAAAATTAAAAATAGTTTTATTAATGTGATTTTAATTTTAATTTTATCTTTTATATTGACAATTTTTTTTAATTTCATTCAAACAAAGCAAAAGGACCAAATTGAACCTAAAATGTCACAATATATTTGGGAGAACCGTACCAATGTTTTTAGACAACAGTTCCTCATAGATAGGCCATTTTGATCCCATGCTTGTTTGCATATCTTTTTTAGTCCTGACTCAAATTTGAATGAATGGGTGGGGAATGGTTGGTCAGAAAGTGTAACCAAATAACCATACATGTTGCCTTGAGTGGTGGAGAAGAGAGTCACATCACATTAAACTCAATAAATAAATGACAACAAAACCTCATCACCGTCCAATCCAAAAGAAACGTTGACCAAATAATAGTCCCTGTGTGCCAAAAATCATGAATCAATGAATCCAAGGGAATAAAGCAAAAGAAAATTCACTCAACTTTGGTAACTCCTCATTTTCCTCCACTTTTTTCACATATTTTAACTTCATATTACATCTTTTATTACTCAATTAGGTTTACTCTCTAATTGTTTTCAAATTTTATCTTTAACCATTCAAATTTTAAATTATTTACTGATTTGTTAAATTTTTAACAAATTATTATACCAAAAATAATAAGTATAATATTTTTTTTTACCAAATATAAAATATAATTCTGTTTTGTCTCTATCTTGTTTTTAAAAATACTTTATAACGTGTAAAACTCTTTTCATTTCACCATTTTATCATTTTTCTCTCGGTCTCGAATTCATCTCTACCTTTTCTCTAGTTTTATTTCTCTAAATTTTATATATTTTTTTGAATTTGATCACACCTAGTTGGAGTTAACAAATAATATTTTAATCCATCAAATTTTTTAAATAGAATAACTTCATGCTTATTTGGAAGATTCTCTATTTTTTTTTTCATTTTTTTTAATGTTATCAATATTGTAGAATTAGCCTCTGAACTTGGTTAAGCTTACACTAATATTTTGCTATGTTTGAATATTTTGTTTTGGATATCTAGATTTTGAGTGATTCTCTTGTTTGATCTGAAACTTTATCTATAGAGAAAAGATTACAGGTAAGAGAAGTTATTTATATTTTCTATAAAACCTTAGGATATATTATTTAGATGTGAATGTGACTTAGTCACAATATCTTGATTTCTATGCAATGATTATGTTTAGTTTCGATGTTTGAAATTGAGTTTTTAATTAATAGATGATTGTTTTAAAATGCTTTTGAATCTAATACTTTTGTTGGGATGTTGATATAATGACTAGATTTTTTATGTTAAAGTTTAAAATTTATTAAACTGAGTTTTGAATATGGTTTAGATAAGTAGGGTTAGTTTTTCTAGAATTTTTCATATGTTATTTTATGAATTTAATGTGAATGGAAATATATACTGAATTTGAATGATCAAGGTTGAATTGAAATGAAAAAAATGATGACGTTTCTCTTGAAACTATAGACATGTATGTAATGAATCCAAATTTTACAATGAAGAATCTTGAAAATTGAAGACTTTTTTTATTGAAGAATTATGAAGATAGAAGTTCTAGAAGTGTTTAGAGTGTGTGTTATTCATTAAGATTGTATGTAAGTTTCTATTTAGATATTTTGATCTTTAATTACTATTAAGAAAGTTATTGGTGACAGGATAATTAAATTGATTAATTGATGTTTTAATTCGTTAAGATGTTCTTATCCAAAGTCTTGAGGTTGATTTTAATATGTTAAAACGAGTTTTTAATAGAGTCAAATTTTCTTATGCTTTTAGAAGATTTTGAACTATACTATTTTAACAAATTAAAATAACAATTTAATCTATTCATGAATAAGTGAAATCAACATATTAAAAAATAAATTTAATCCATTAAAGTTGACAATTTAAAGTATACAACTCTCTTATTTTGTTCATCATGATTTTTGAACTTACATTTTTAAAACTTTTTCTATTATTTAGAGAATTATTTTTTAGCTTAGAAACAATTTTTGGATTTTTATTAAGGTGATTTCGAGATCATTATCCAGATAAGAAAGAGAAATATTGTCTTTCACCTGAGTTTTTTTGTTTTTAATGTGCCTGTTGCAGATAAGGTGAATTCGTTCCTTGTAATCTTTTGTTTTTTTGTGTTGTGTAACTGATTCTAGATAGAGTTTTCAGTAATAGGGTGTTACTGAGGTAGAAAATCAATCTTGTAGGGTTCAAGAGTTGATTTCTTGTGTTGTTTTTGTAATGACTAAAAGTTTGTAAGACTTTGGTATATTGTAAGTTTGTTGGTGTGGCTAAGCAATTGGATGTAATTTTTGAAAAAAAGTAAACCAATTCTTTACCACTTTTACAAATTATAATTGTTCTTTTAACTCTCGATTATAAAAAAGTTAATAAAAGCAATCGAATCTTGAAATTGATTGGACCATTATAGATTCATTCTAAGTTTTTTTTTAAAAAAAATTGTGATGGTTTAATCCACCCGTTCTTGAATCCAACCCTTTTATTTTAACCATTTGAATAAATTAGGAATTGTATTGATCACTTTGAGTTTGTTTGAAATTTGTATTTGTTGAAGTGGTTTTGCATTAAATTTTGGAAAAGAGAAATTGGTTCTACAACATTAAGTTAAGTTTTGATATTTTTGCTAAAAAAAAAATATATTTGAAACTCAATATTTGTTTCGATTCCACTTTTGCTTAAGTGAAGGATTTTTTTTCGCTCAAGAAAATAGATAGATGAAACTCGACCCTAACTCTCAACTAGATGTTCACTTAAACGAAGAAATGTTTCCTTAAGCGAGGAAATTTTCACTCAAGTTAAACGTTTTTTCTTTTTCTCTTTTTTTCTATTTAATGGATTTAATGTGAATGAATATAAATGTAAAAATATTAATTTATATTTAATTGATTTATGAGTTTATTTAAATGAGTTATTTTGGAGCTACAAATATAGGATGATATGTGAAACATTGTTTGATTTGTGCATTAAATAAGGACCTTATATTGTAACAGAGATTCCTTAGTTCACTGATAATATAAGCCAATATATTAAGATATCAGGTGTCCAAACCTCGTATCATTCATAATTTTATCATACCTTGTAGTAGCTGGGGAGTTAAGGATCATCTTCAACTGATCCGTTTTTTTATGAGAGAAAGTTCTTGTTTACTCTGAAGATTCTTTTTTTTTTTTTCTTTTGGATTTGTCATCAATTTTGGTGGAGTTAATTGAGAAAAGTGATCCTCTCAACTTGGTTAAATTTATATTAATTTTTGTGTGTGTTTAGATACTTTGCTTCAGGTCTACAATTTTTGAGTGATTATCCTGCTTGTACTGAAAATTAGTTGAGAGTAAGGAATTACAAATAAGAAAAGTTATTTATGTTTTTTTTTATAGTACCTTAAGGTAGATGATCTAGAAGTCAAGGTGACTTTGTCACACTATCTTCATTTTCATGCAAGATTTATGTTTTGTTTTGAACATAATTTGAAATTTTGAAAATTGAGTGAAAATAGTAAAAACTTACATATTTTCTATTGGGTTTATGGTAAAAAGACTATACAAAAGGTTTTGTCAACCTACTTTTATATTACAGTAATAAATTAATTTGTTTTCATATAATAAATTTATGGGTTAAATATGTTTTTCATGCTTGCACTATAATGCGAAATTGATTTGTATCCCTAGTCCAAACTTTAGACCTCCTAGATACTTGTAGTAAGGAAACTATAGGAATGAGTCATTCCTAGTGTTTTTTTAAGTAACAAACGAATTTTCAGCGTGAACTATATTATGATATTATAACATCTACGTTACCGATGAGTCAACATGAAATATTTTAACATCTTAGTCCACACATTAATGGATTATTTTACATGAATGATTAAAATGAAATGACAAGTATTTATATGACATCTTTTTTGTTTTTCATACATAATTTTTTACAATTGTTTTAAGCGTAAAAATATTTTTATGGATTTTTGTTTATACATTAGCTAAAATTTGACTATCCTACATTTTAGTCAATGTTTGATTTTAAAGCATTCTTTCAATTACAACCTTTAGTTACAATTAGTTTTAGAAAATGTTTCAATATTTATTGTAATTTAGAAATCAAAAGTGTAGCTTGAGCGACCTACAAAAGAAGAATAAATAATATGTTATTGGAGTCTCCTCACTTAAGCTACATAGTGTTACTTGGGCGAAGATCATATCGCTTGAGTCTTTTGGTATTACTTGAGTGGTAAAACAATTTAAACATTCCTTGTTCTTGGATTTCTCCTTGTTTGGGCAAGGAGCTTCCAGAGACGAGTGGATAGTCACTACTCTTAGTTTTAAAGTCTGAGTTGAAGAGTGGGGTGAATTGAACTAAGAAATTTTTTCACAAATCTTTAGAACTATAAAATAAAAGTCTATATAATTTTTAATTATATAGAAAGAAATAAACCAACCTTTAATATGTATATATATATATATATATATAGAAAACAAATTTCATATTTATTTATTTCTTTATTTTAGAGAGTTTAGCTTGAGCTAGAATTTTCTAGCTTGAGCTAAAATCAACCCGAGAGCACCCAAAATTTTAGCTTGAGCTAGTATTTACTTGCTTGAGCTGAAATCAACCCGAGAGCACCCAGAATTTTAGCCTAAGCTAGAATTTGCTAGCTTGAGCTAAACTCAACCCGAGAGCACCCAGAATTTTAGCTTGAGCTAGAATTTGCTAGCTTGAGCTAAATTCAACCCGAGAGCACCCAAAATTTTATTTTTTTATTCTAGCTTGAGCGAAATATGCAGAAAAATTCTGCATAACTTGTTAGATTCTAAATCAATATTTCATTAAACTCATAAATTTATAAATCTACACATTACATTGACAGTTCGTGCTTAGCATGATACAATCACTCTCATTGAATCATTGAGTTATTATGTCCATCTATACATATATATGATTTCTAAATCCAAAACCATTTAAAATCAAACAATCAATTCTCAATCACAACACTTTCAATTTCAATCAAACTACCATCTACTCAAAACAAGAAATCCTACAACAAAAATTTTGGAATTGGTGACCACGTCACCCCACACCCAGATCTTCTAACCTAGGGTTCTATTGGGAATTTAAACTAGCTTCCCTTGCCTTTACTTGAGCAGATGCTCACGAAGAGCTCCAAACCTACCAAAAGCTTCAAAAGTAGCATAACCTGCACCAGAGAGTCCTGATTAAAAATCTAACTATATCTCTAGGACTCTGATCTAACAAAGACTAATCCTAAAATTAAAAGAGGTACATGCATAAACCTAGATCAAGACAGACCTATAAGTTCAAAATTTGACTAAGAGAAGAGTAAAAATTAAACTTACTCTATCAGAGATTCAGATCGGGCAGTCTTGTAGATCTCGCTTCCAATAGTCTAATGATGGACTCCGATCGTCAAACTGATGAGTGAGAAGGCTAGAATTTTAGAGAGAAGGGAGAGAAAAGGAAAAGGAATCTTCTAGAGAGATGGTGGTTCTTTTGAAATGAAACTTGAATAACTGAATTTTCTATTTATATGTCCTTTTCATTTTAATAATAAAATATTCAGGAGTCATTTAAAATATACCACTTCTACTCTAAAGTAATTTTCTAGATCCTTACATTCTCCGCTCCAATTGGATTAATGAAATAGGAATCAAAGAATCCATGGACATCCTGATTCCTGTCATTAATAGAAACTCCAAAAAAATACCTACAAATTATTAGTTAAAGCATAATCAATAATAATTTAATATAAAGTAAATTGAAATATAGGTGAAATATACTTATATCATAAAAAAATCAACGATGGTTATACTGGGCTCATGGTTTCGAGCTGCAAATTCAAACACATCTAACATGTATATGTATAGAGGATGCTAGTGTTTCTTCCAAAAGAAGTATCATCCCACAGAATCTCCAATGGGTTTGTACCAATAGCCTTAGTAGTTGATAATAAATAAGCTATAGGATTGTCAATGGTAACTGAAAACTTCTTTTGCGGACTTGGTTCTACAAAATAAAGAACATTTGTATTAAATTAAACATAATTCATAAATATAAATTAATATAATGAAATTAAATTAATTAAATTCTTATCGGGAGTTTTGAAATAAACTATAACGAGGTGTCTGGGCCAGACTATGAATGTCTTAACTGCCTCGACCATAGTAGTTACCTCATCTGTAGGTAGAGGAACACGAGCCTCAACAACTTGTACTTTTTCCAGCGTCACCTTCACCACCTCCGGGGGAGAGAGACATTATGTAAGGTAGTGGCCCCTTCAAAGACTTTTCCAATGGCCACCACCTGAGGAAAGATGTCGTCCTCTAGAAGTAATTGACATTGGCTTATCTGGCCAATGACATCCCCTGACGTTGTAGGAGCTGCACAACTCCCCTTTGTGCTTCTGAGAGTGGGAGTCACAAGCAACTCAGCACAAAGATGTTGCGATAGAAACTCCTGTCGTAACAACCGATTCTTCTCCTCAAACTCTAGTCGCATTCGCTCACTCTCTTATTGCATCTTTTGACTTAAATCCACCATTAATAATTCTATTCTAACAATTAACATAATATAAATTAACACATTATAAATTAATAATAACTATAATTACCATAATATAAATTAATAATAACTACCTAAAAAATTATAAATACTAATATACAAATTATAATAAATACTAAAATATATAAATTATCATAAATACTAAAAAAATAAAAAATATTTAAAAAAAAAATTACAAACTGCAACCAACTTGCAACAATGGTGGTGATGGGCAACGACAACAAAACAAAGAAGAGCGTGCGCCGGTGGAAGTAAAACAATGAACGCGGTGGTGGAAGCAAAACAACGAACATGATGATGGCAGAGGCGACACACAGTGGTGACAGAAAAATGCACACAATAACCTAAAGCAACAGACCTAATGGAAGAATGAACAATGACGGTGGAGGAAGAACTTACAAAGGCAATAAGATGAAAAAAGTTGAAACCGAAATGAAGAGAGTAATGATCGTGAAGAAGACAAAACGAAAATGCAGAGGACGAAAGCATAAGTTGTAGACTTCGAATTAGGGTAAATAACAAAGGTATAGACGGTGATTCTTAGGTAAAATCGTTGTCTATAACTAAATGTATTGCAATATACAACGGTTTTAGTAAAATCGCTTTACACTGATAGACGGCGGTTCCACCCAACAACTCCATCTATGTGCCTAGTAATCGAAATATACAACGGTTCAATTAAAAAAATGTCACTGTATTTTGATGGACAACGTTTATGAAACAAGTGTGTATTAGCTGTTGTAAACGAGTTTTTCTGTATTAGTGGAAATGAACATACTATATATGAAGATTAATCAATTCTTTTTATTGTAAAAAAATGATCACAACCTTTTAATAAAAAAAATATTTTATCTTTAAAATTAAAGTTGTTATAAATGTGAAGACAAAAGGATAAGATTACGACATTACTTACATTATGTGGGAGAATTATCGTACGTTGGTTCAACACCAAATTAATGGCATGTGTTTGATGAATTGAACGGTGCCAAAAAGTTACAGTGGATTTCTTGGTACATGCCAAGATGAGCTCGAGATGAAGATGGTGGTGGGGACGTAGGCCTCGTGGTTAGGCTTCAAATGGACCCTTTTATAAATTGCAATCACAATGGATGCAAGAAGAGAAATTATTAATCAATTTTTATAGACACAAATTTGTAAAGTTATTGTATAGAATTAGTCACGAATATGATTAGAATATCTTCATATCTCCTTCTTCTATTAAGTGTGATTATCGTTGGTCTTAGTTCTTGATTTTGGAGTCTTGATTTTCAATCGAAATGCGGTTAGATATCTATAAAAATTATTTAGAGTTTAGGGATTTAGAATTTAAAGATTGTTCGACAGTAAAATTAGTATAAGAATGAGTTAACTCTTTAAAGATGATGAGTCAGTATTAACACAGTTTTTATAATTAATTTCTAATACTATATATAACTTTGCCTTTAATCTTGCATTAAGATATTATAATGAGAGTTAATTAATATAGTTATTTATAAATTATATTTACAATTTGAAATTTTTGAAATGAATAATAGAATAGGAAACAACTTAAAATTCCTTCACATAGTTAACATCCTAACATCCATTTATCTCTCCTTTTTCAACTAAGTTTTTTTTATGAAACAGAAAAGAATCCATATTCCATTATTCTGACAAGAATGAAATGTTAATGCAGAGATAGTATTTAAGAGTAAGAAATAATTTATCCTAAAGTAGCCCTAGAAGTCTATGAAGTGGTCCCTGTCCCTTTTCAAATGTCACAAAAGCTTGGGTGGGTTTGCTTGGCTCAGTACCTTGCCCTACAATCCTATCACATCTACTCTCTACTTCAAAACCCTTAAGACTGTGATTGCTCAAACCCGGAGAACCCTATGGCCCCTCTCTTCCCCAGCCATCAATTTTTTTTACCTTTCTTTTCATTTCTTTTTTAACAATCACTTCTTTTTCATTTAAATCTTTACACTATTTAACCTTGGTTTATTTCAAATATCAAGTTCAATCATTATTTGTTTAAATTCACTACAAAGCTCATTCTGTGAACTTTAATTAAAACTTAATATTATTTTATCACATGTCATCATTCTCTAACGTAATCGAAGTTAATTTAATAATATATATATATATATATATATATATCATCGTAAATCATTAAATAGAAACCAATTTTATAGATAAAAAATAATTAGTTGCTATATTGATTAAATTAGATATTATTTTAGA
>Ga0123341_1002824_pt1 | contig 14580 bp, 11 predicted proteins | sample Turbeapinknodule_FD_89959 | JGI IMG/M metagenome (GOLD analysis project Ga0123341, IMG submission 89959) | Root nodule microbial communities of legume samples collected from Mexico - Turtle bean Mexico pink nodule | ecosystem: Host-associated > Plants > Roots > Nodule | place: Mexico: Nepantla... | reverse complement strand
CAATTGTTTTACAGTAACTTTCTTCTATTCAATTTTATTTTATTTCCACCAAAAAATATATAATTTGTTAATTAAGTTGTATTGGAAATTTAGAACATTTCTTTCAAGAACTTCACAATTGTGTAAACTGGGATAAATTGTCTCTAACATTATGCATGAACACATTTTATGTGGATATTTTCCTTTTAATATGATTTACTCTAAATTTAAAAATAGTTTGAAATTTGAAACTTAAGAATGATCGCATTTTATAAGGATTAAATTTTTTTTTAAAAGGTTCGAAAATAAGTATTTTTCTTTTACAAGATTGAAATGAAAACAAAATTAAATAATATGAAAACTATAATATTTATTAAATTCCACATCAGATAAAACTATGTTATTTTTTATATATTAAAAAGGATAAATAGGTGATTTAATATAACTATTATTAATATATTTCATTTTTAGTATAAAAAAATAAAGTCTTAATATGATAATTTTAATTTTTGTTTGAATTTTGTTAATGGTTAATATAATTGATTATGTTTGGTCTTTAATAATTTATTTGAATTTAAATAATGGTTTTTAATGATTAACATGATTAACTTAAATGAAGACAGTTGAATGGAAAAAATTAATGTCCGCCTGCTTAATTAGCACCAGATGATAGTTCCAGAAAGTAATTGAGTAGAAGATAGGAGAAACTTTCGCCACCAAGGAAAATCTTAAAGCCTGGATATATAGCTACAGAGAAAATAGATTTACTCCTTCTGTCCTTCATATGAGCGCTCGATTCCAAATAATTACAACATTTTGCACAAAATTGGAAATTGTAAGAACATACTAAAATGAAGTTAATGTACAGGCAGAAATCGAAGGAAAATTTTACATAAAAATTCCAAGGTCATATAATTTATTGAACTACTAATCTTTGCAAGTGATCCAGGAAGACCTCAAAGCTAACATCATCAGTAAAGATAATATCACCTCCAGGATTATAATTTTCGGTGTTGTAAGTCGCAGAAGGATTTAACTTTGCTAGTAGAAATCGAGCCTGCACACACATTAACACAAAACATCTTACATTACTGTAAAACGAATGGAGCTAGTCACACTGAAAAACAAAAATACTAATATGCATATGCATATAGCAGTTAGTTCAGAGCATATGAATCACATCAATTAAATTACAGCTATATTCAAAGCTCACCGATAAACAATAATTATTCTCATCATACATAAACAATTTGTATAGGGAGAGCTTTTCAAATGAAACTGACAGGTAAATTAACTTCCTTTTTTCACTGCCAATGGATCCCAAGGAAACCCACATACACACAAGGATTAAAGAAAACCATGGCATCAATAGTTTTTCGCCACCCATAAATTTTAATTCATTCTTAGCACATTCGGAGAATACTATATCGAATATCACCTTCATTCATTTGCTTTAGTAAATGCGGTATAAGCCCTTCTAGTCACACATAAAGGTCCAATAACTAACAGTTATGAAATACATGTTTCTCAGTGGCTACATTAAATGTCATTAATTGGATGAACATAGCATGTCAGTATAATTATTTAACAAAAAGTAATTTATTTCGGATTGTGTCAACAATATGTGATATTCATGCAATCTGGGTAGCATTGCAAAATACTACCATGAACTTTAAAATCACTAATGAATGGATGAAATGGCAAAATCTGAGCCCTCCATCCAAATCTCACGGAGAATGACAAAATAATAGATGATACTTTGGAGTTCTTAGCTGGTGTACATCAATTGAAGTGCGGAGTGAGATACAAAAGCAAAATTAAAAGAAAAAAAAATTCAGAACAATAATTCTAGGATGACACCATGGTAATTAGAAAACAATGAAAGGGGTAATTAATTAGAAGCAATGAAAAACAAACGGTAGCAGCAAGCAAACCAATTATTGTATTATCAGGTGATCAAGGGCAAGAAGGAATAGAAAGTAACCTGAGAGCCGTGCTGATCACAAATGACCAGACGAGGTACAGGAAATCTCTCCTTTATTATTAAATCTGAATCATCATGAGGAGCTCGTAGCAATTGAGCAAATGCCTGAAAAATAGTCATTTAATCAAATAAATTGTCAATGTCAAGGTAAGAGCACTGGTGATCTAGTCCAGTTCTAGACATTATGACCTCAAGAAAACACTGATAGAAGCTTACAAAGACCAGGGAAAGATGCCCAAAGACCAATTCAAACTATCAAGTTGGTTCAACATAACACAGGCCATACCATGGATTTCTCACTAAACAGTTAATACAAGAATGATAAAAGTCAGAAAATAAAATAAAGCCCAAGTATTATAAACGGATGCCTAACTGCAGCCAAGGAGCTGCCAGATGTGTTAAAACTTTGCAGTAGCTGCATATATAGACCTATACGCAGCAAGCCCAAGCACCTTACTGAATTTAATCTTAAATCAATATGATCAATAAAAGCCCATAATCTACAATATTTTTTCCTAACACTGAAATTAACAAAAATACTGAAACAGTAAGTTGGATACTGTAATTCTCAAACAAAAACCTCAGACCAAAACTAAATAGAATAATTATTCTCAGATTAACAATAACACATTCGAAGAATACCTGATGTTCCGGTTCATTATGATATCCAGCCTTACGCCATTGAGCAATTGTTGAACCATGAAAAATAACAACAGTGAAAAATGAATCCAAAAGCAGGATCTTATCAGCCGCAATGGCAGCAACATCAAGAAGTGCTGGTTCTGGACCAGAATGGAATGAATAAGAGATCAACGAAGGCTGAACCATGACAACAGAATTAGCAACATTTTCACGGTTCAGTATCATTCTAAAGTAAGCAGTCTCGTCTGGGCTGTTGTTAAACACCTGTGATAAATATAATTAAGGAAATAGGTAAACATTGAAGTACAAAATATTAGTGCAGCAAATATCACAAACCTAAAAAATCCGATAATACAATACCTGAACAAACTGAGAACGTCGGAAATGAAACATAAATTGTGGGAATATTGACAACCTGGGAGACAAACTGAAAGAAGATGGTGCGTCCTTTTGAAATTCCCCAAATCGGGAACACAGATTTATCAATGCCTTGTCCAACCATCTGATAGGATCAAATTCAGCCTGATTCCAAAATTACGTCATTACAAAACATCACAACATTAAAAGAGCACAACCACAAAAGCAGGTCAGTGAGAAAGAGATGAGCAGGTTCTCAGTTCTCACAACTATGGGTGTATCATGTGGAAAAGTAGTACTTCTGAGACTCTTGATCTTTTGTCATTGTACTGTTTAGCGATGCACAAGTATGACGGGTTTTTCAATTGACTATATATCTTCGTTCATTTTCTTGAAAGGAGAAGCAAAGGAAACCTCATGCCATTTTTCATGCAGAATGTAGTTTTTAGCTGGATTATAACAAAAAGCTGTTGAATTTTCTTTCCTCTCTTGCAGAGTTTGATTTTGAAATCTAAATTAACAGAATAATTAAAAAAACCTGTAGAATAGTTTTCCCAAATGATTTCTAAAACAGACAGCAATTAACTATAATGCATTTTAGTTCTGTAAATTAATTTGCACATACTACTGGGATCTACTTATTCAAGACATTTTCAAACTTGGACGTGATTTTCCTGGTTTGTGATATCTCAACCATAGCACTGCTATGAGACCAAATGATAAGATCAATTCCTGTCCAAGAGGGGAACAGTATTACTGAATTAGAGTGAAAGTGTTCACAGACAGTATTAACATACTCGTACCCTAAACTTTTTAAAGTTATCATATCTCCTACATGTACCCAGAACTGGTATACCCATATCCATGCAACATAGATTACCAATTTACCATAATTGGATAGAGCTCACAATATCACCAATTAAAATATTTAAATAATCTCTAACAACAATGAATGAATGATTTATCAATAACTGAGTATGCAAGGTCAAGATAATATCTCGTTATTCAACAATAAGATATATTAAACATTTATTCTACAAAAAATTATGAAGCAAAGTTAATGTTCGTGAGTTCAGCAATAAGCGGATCCCTATCACACATACGGGAAGGTTGATACATTTATCCAAAAACAACAAAAGTGAAAAAAAACACCATGCACTCACCTCTGTTTCCATTTTGTAAGAGACTTGACGTGCCATGACTATAGCAGCTGCTTCTTGGTCAAATCCAGCAATCAAATCCTACATTTAGACATAAATGTTATAGAAACACTGAAATTTTTCATAAAATAACAAAAATGATTTTTTCATAACACCGAGAAAGAAATAGACTTCTCAAGTTACTTGAAAAATTATCCCATGCAGCATTGAACAACCATAAGCACTGATTATCACACATAAAAGACTTTGAAGACCCCCCCACATTGACGAGATATATGGCAAAAGCATTCTACAAATGGATTGAGCAATACCCCTACCTCACGTCAAGCTAGCTTTGAGAGGTAAGCTCAGTTAATTATAACATGGAATTGGACAAGGTATCAACAACACTAACCCGACCTTGATAATGGGCCACCTACAAATATCCAACAATCTAACAAACTTTATGCTCCAAATGTCCAATTCCAGCAGCAAGGGATGTGTTAGGATCCAAAGTCATCTTAGCATTCAGCCACATGACTTGGTTAATGCTCGCCCCTTTTGGGGGCTTAAATTAAGCTCACAACTTTAGGACATGGACATAATACACCTTAGCAGTGGCTTCTTTGGGCTGCCTTAAATGCAGCATTGAAGGGGCAGTATGTAATCTCAAATTGACTATTGATATGAATTAAATAGTTCTTACAAGACTTGAACCATCCTCATCTTACAAGTTAATTTTTAAAGGTTGACTTAGACCCTAAATACAAATTATAAAATTATACTTGAATATGTCCTAGATTTGTTGTTGGGCCAACTGTATTCCCCTGTTCCAAGCCCACAGCCCCTAGTCATGAAGGGTGTGTAGGAAACCTGCCTTAGTAGTGGTCACCCCTAGGTCATAGAATCTCTAAAAGGACTACCTACAGAGGGGTAGACCAAAAAGGCTAAATAAAATGTCCGTGTGGGGCCATTAAGACATGTACTATCAGAAGTTAAGATCCTACAATGAGTAGAGATATGTTCTAAGTAATGCTTATAAGGCTTAGGCAGTCCTAGCTGTACAAGCCAATTTTGAACGGTAAGGTTATGCCCGAAGCCACAAATAACCACTCGTCATTGTGTATGAGTAAACTAAAAATGGTGACAATCCACGAGGTATGCACATTGTGGTGTCCAGGGAGGGTAGATGTACCCCAGTCTAACTCCCACAACCATAGAGGCTATTTTGATAATTAGAATCTGTGTAACCTCAAAGTAACGAATCAGAAACTTACCATGACGCCTAAGCTCCCCCTCATACAAGAATGAAAAAAAAAAAGCTAGATCTTTCAGTTTTGGGTGAAGGAAAAGTTCAGTACAAAAATGACTACCATACATGAGAATTGTGATGAGTCCATTTAAAAACACAAAAAAGGAATACATGCATACATATATATATGGCCAATATTTCAGATCAAAGGAGCACAGCAGCCGAATTGGATATCATAAAAGGAAGCAACCTACTTTCTAAATACCAACCTATTCAACAATTGTCTTAATTTCACTTCAGAATCAAAGCCTACCAATAAGCTCAACCAATTACCCCAAAACCATTGACTTCCAACAAGGAAGCTAAGCAAGGGAAGGAATATAGTGGTAGAAATAGTGAACAAAGAAAAAGGCTTTGTTTTGCATCACAATGAAAAATGTACAGTGTATCATTCCTAAACTATATTTTATCACATTTTCAATTTGATAACTCTAAACAAATTGATTTAGTAATGAATGGAGATCGAAAGAATCAGGTATAATGAATCAAAAGGCTGAAGATGAAACCTTACCTGTATACTTTCTGGTCCAGCAATCCATCTACGTGAAAGTGTCGTAACCCGTAATCTCATCTGCCCACTGTTATTCTGATAACTGAAGCAAAACATCTGTGATGAGTGAGAAATATTTCACGTACATTACCATAACAGACAAAACATTACTCGAGGAGGATAGAGACGGTTTTCATACTAAGTCAAGAATTGGAAGTAAAATTGATTGCTTGTGGCCTGCATGGCTGCCTCAGGACTTTCCTTCCTCACAACATCAAAAAATAGGCACAGCGATGTTGATTTGTCAAGGCCACACATCTTCCATGCACTTGTACCCCCTTGACCAATAACAACATCTGAGCATAATGGGCCTTTCTGCAGATACAGAGAAGAAGATAAGCATCTATGGGGTGGAGATAAGTAGCAGAAAAGAGGTGAGATATTCTAGACACCTTTTCAAGAGATGCACAAGGGCCAATAATACCCTGGATTTTCAAGTCCTTAGAGCAGTTTATCTCAAATATTCCACTGCAAAAAGAAGTTAGATAAGAAATAAAATTCATTATATAAAGCAATGCATGACTATCAGGACCATCTATACTAACTATATGACTTTAATATATGTTATAAATGGGAATGATATACATTTGCAGTAAGGCTATGTTCATGGCACCAGTTATGGTCTATTATCCAGCACTAACTTGGTAAAGCTTGGTTCTTCTAATACATGAAAAAATGGAGCTGATTGAGTCAACAAGTCAGCAGCCATAGAGCATGCACCATATTATAATTAGGGATTCGGTACAGCTAAAAGTGCTGATCAATTCCTTCACTATTATTCCTTTTTTATTAGAAAGATAGACTGCCACAGAACAAGTTAAACTTGAGGACAGTATTAAAAGATATATGAATTAATAGATTGTTAGATGGTTTGGGGGCTTGGGGGCTAGTAGTACTAGTGCTTGACCAAAGTCTTAGTACTAATAGGAGTTTTAGGCAATGATATTGTATTACATCATCAATAATATATCCAACGTGATAATAGTTAGAATTGTATCTTTTTTCTGTTAGCATGTATAATGAAAGTGAATAAAGACAGTTGTTAGTCAGTAGGTTACAAGGTTATCAAACTCGAGAGTCTACTCAGACTCGTGGGAGGTCTATAAACTCGACTCGTAAACCCGACTCGTAGACTCATAAGAGTAATTCTCACAAAGGAAACCCTTGGCGAGAATTCCATTCCCCATTTTCTGTTCTGCTCTTCAATAAAGTTCTGTTATTTTGGTCTTCTCTAGTTACATCTTATTTTTTCTGGATTTCTATCAATTTCTCATTCACTTCTTTCCTAGCCCTAAAATTCATCATTTTAACAAGGATCAACTTGTTTTCCAATTTTACACAATTATACATTGGTACACTAATCACACACATGTAATGTAACTATAATACTATATTTAACTAACATAGTAGCTCAACTAGCAATTGGTTTGGTAAGATAGGTTTGCACCCACTTATACATTACATTATTATTTGACCATATCTCTAGTCGATGTAGGCTCTCCAACACAGACCTCAACAAACATGACTGAGATAGGCTCTGATACCATCTTAAGAAAGTGGAATTTAATCCTAACAAAATTGGCTTGTAAGGTGAGGTTTGCACCCACTAACATACTATAATTTTCCCTTATCTATAGTCAATGTGGGTTCTTCAATACACTCCATCATGCCAAGGACTGGACATTTCGAAAATGGGACTAGGGGGAACCCAATAGTAGGTGACAAGAGACTTAACAAACTTGAGTAGGATAAGCTTTGAATGACTTTGATACCCATCTCAAGAAAGTAGAATTTAAGTCTTACTTAATCTCACTAAATTGGCTTGGTAAGGTGAGGTTTGAAACCACTTATATACAATAATTGCCCTCATCTATCTTGAGCACAGGACTAGGAACTTGACTAAGATAGGTTTTAAATGACTCTAATGTCATCTTAAGAAAGTGAGATAAAAATGTAACTCAACCTCAGAAAACTTGTTTAATAAGGTGAGGGTTGCACCTATATAGTATTATTTAGCCATATCTCTAGTAAATGCGGGTTCTTCAACAACAACTAAGGAAGATCCATACATCAAAGAAAAAAAAAGAAAATATTAAGACTTACTTTGAAGATAGACCCAAATCATAATCACCCAACTGGAAAACCCGCTTAAGTGAATCCTTGAACACTGAATGGCCAAAACTTTCAGCAAGTACAACAAGGCCTCCGGTCCTTTCAACAGCAGTTTTAAGTTCGGCAATTCCTACCTGGAGGATAAAGTATACAGAAGAAATTTAATATTTTTCAATATGTGAAAATTATACAAAAGCAAAACAACCACATACAGAAATTTCTAACATCTACAGAAATAAAGAATAACACTTTTGTCAGCCAATATAGTCCACCTAAAACTATAACGCTTAGCATCACACAACTTGACCAGAAATGAAATCAGATAGCAGGTAACAAAATCATCCCCTATTTTTTTATTTTATTCATAAACAAACCAGGGATTTCAGACTATAGGAATTATGAATTTGGACAATCTAATTATTAATGGCGAGAGGCATTAGAATTATGGCTCATTGGAAGAACTGCCTCAAACTATCATTCACCACTTAAGCTTCATATAAAAATAATGATTGAAACAATTATTTTCCATAAAATAAATCTAACAAATAAAAATAAAAGAGAAGATTCCAGGCAAGACAGAACAGGAATACTCATAAAAGCTAAGAAATCAGGGGAAGAAAAAGAAACTTGGTAAGAAAAAATTGTGTTTGTGGGAAAAAAAATTAATCATTATACTCATATGTTTCATATTCTCTTTGTTAATTCCAATAAAAGAAAACATTCTCTTTGTTTACTAGTTCTAGTTAGTTCTAAACAATAATATAAAATGAGTGGACTGCTTTAATAAAAGTCATTCCCAGTGAACCTTTTCTTCTCATAGCATAGAATAAATATCAATATTTTTATAGACTAGAGAGTAGCAAATGATAAAAAGATTGTAGCCAATAATTTAGCAATGCTTCTAAATTGTAGGCTATTGTGTGGAGTCAATACTGGTTTGAGTTATACCAAAGATGTTTATATTGATACAGTACAGTTAGCCAAAAATGGTTTATTATATGTCTATTTCTGAATTGTGACCTTCGTAGTTATGAATTACGAAAAAAACATCAAACTCTCTTTCTTTATCAATATTTTTTCATTTATATAAAATATTTTTATAAATTTTTGTTACTGTACCAATAATATATCACACTAAATTTTGAGAAATTGTTATGTCCCCATATTTGTGTAATATTATGCCCATGTCGTAACCAGGCTTTATACGTGGTTTTGGTAGAAGTAGAAGTAAGGAGATTATATTTATATGTAACATGGACTTTTTGCTACTATTTGGAGCATTTGTTTGAGCACAACACTTATATTCTATGAAGCAAGGACACTGCCACACCTATAATTTTTAAAATATAGGATGGATACAACACAAATATATACACACACACAGTGAACATTATTATGAATCATTTAAATTGAGAATGAACATTATATTTAATATCATCTACAAAAAATTTAATCAAATATAACAAGTTGGATGCTTTTTTCCTAATACAAAACGGAATCTAATCTATCCCTCTAAAATCTAAAAGTGAAAAGCAGATCTAATTCATTTAAAATATTTCGTCCCCTATTGATTACCATCATTGAAAAAGATACCATCTAAGTTAAATTCATCTAAAGACAAATTTAAACAGAAAAAGAGAAATACAAAATGTAAATATCAAAATGGATGTGTTTGTTTAAAGGAGAAATAGAAACTTACCTAATGAGTTTGTCATTTTCCAACTTCTTATAAAAATCATTTTGTCTTCTCTCATTAACATTTTGTTGGAATTGGATCGGATTATATATATCCTAGGAATGTTGGAGACACAAAAATATTGTTTTAAAAATTGACACTTTAATGGAGTGTCTAACACGTGTCCTAGTTCATTGGCTTATATTTTATGTTCAATAAGGTTTGAGCTCAACCACTATCACCCAATAAAAGGCTGAAAGGAGGTTATAGCATGAAGATTTGACATAAAAGCAAAATCTTCTGCATACATCGCTTTGGAAAATTAAATATATTAAAGAATGGGAAGAAGTAAATTACTGCTTAAACCATCGTCACAATCTCTTCATTACACTGGATAATTGGAAGTGTTCATTTAAATATTCTAAGTTTGGCAAAAACTTAACAGTGAAGGTTCTTTAGGGGGAAACAGAGACAATCACTGGTCAACTTATGCACAAGTAAATGCTGTGTACCAACCAGAAAAGGATAGTTGATAAAGGTGAAAACTACCTGATCAAGAGCACAAGCAAAGAGATCTAGTACATGTCCTTGATGTACAAGCTGCTTCGAAAGTCCATCATAGAATTTCACACATTTATGGTAATGTGGCACAGAATCTTTATCCAGATCCTTGTGGGATCGAATTGGTTCAGAAAGTTGTTTGGATACAATCTGCAATATTCAATAGTTCATAAGAGAGAATCAGCTGAATGTCATCAACCAATCAAGTGAGATGGATTCATTATTGCCTATGATGCAAACTCCATTTTACTACTTCATCAAAATGAACTCCAATCCAAGCAGTTAAATACATTACCCTGAAGCAGGCATTCAAAACATTGAGATCCATTTACATGCCCTTACAAACATAGCAAATGCATTACCCTGATGCAGGTATTCAAAACAATGATATCCATTTACATGCCCTTACCAACATAGCAAAAGCATTCAAAACTAAAATATTCGAGTTTAGATTCTAAGATGAGGGGGAAAGCACAGCAGAGGGTGTGATATACTCTGAAAGAAACCAAAAGACTGAGAAAGGACCAAAAGGAAAAAACCCGCAAAAGAAACCTCAATTCAAAATACTCCAAAATCATAAGATGAACTGAAATTGGGAAACAATTGCTGTCATAAAATAAAAATAAAACTAGATAACTTTATCGGAAAAGAACTTGCAGAAATGTAAAGGAAGATTCTAAACTATAAAACCCAAAACAACTTTTTCTTACCCTAACACTAAAGCCAAATTCAAAACTTCAATAAAATCCTATTTAAGCGTTCATTCCTATATCCCTCCACAATTCACTGCAATTGCTAATCTATGTATTTCCTCCTCTGATTCCTTTATCATAATCTAGCTCTGACCAGAAAACAACTCAACAACCTCACCCTAAAGATTAACCAATATTTATCACTAATGAGTCAAGAAATTGTCATCCTTCACTACAGAATATACCTGCAATGGCTAATGGCATATTGGACATGTTGAGAGGATTAGTGACAGAACAAGTCGCTGGATGATACTGCTCTGGTATCATGTTGAGAAGATAGAAACCAAAAAGGAATATAATGAAGTCCATGTGTTGTATTCACACATGAGTATTCTTATTTGTAACGAAGAGACACAATAATAAAGAACAAAATCGATATCTAATAATGGGAAATATTTGGTAATATATTTCCCTATCAAATCATATTGTATCTCCCTATTTAATGTAATTTAATCATATCTCTAACATAATCAAATCATATAACTAACAAGACAACTTTTTCCCCCACATTTTTTTCATTTTTACTTAAAAATGACATATTTTGAGCATACTGACAATAGAGAACTCCTAAGATACAGTCATGATAAGAAAAATCAATGTCTGACCTATAATCACATCCTTATGGAATCTTTGAAGCCAAAACTTAAAGTATAATTATTAACCTCAACACTTTGTTGCTGAAAAGGTTCCTTTACTACCAGCCTAAACACTCCATTGATCACAGGCTTCACTTATTACAGTTCACCATGATAACCCACAACACTAACTAATTATAGAACTCAAATTTTGCTACATACACAACTACAAAAATAACTCATTGACAATATTATATATAACTGCATAAGTTTCATTAGTGGCTCTTACAGGAGCAGGTCCTTCAGTAGCAGGTCCACCAATAAAAGCCATTATTCTTGCGGCTGAACCAGGGACACATGCCCCTAACAAACTTGCTGCAATACTCAGAGCCGTGCTGGTACACCGAGTTGCTCTCTGATCTGCGGGCACTGCCCAAGGATCTTTCTGCAGCTCCTCCAAAACCTGCCAACCAAACCACAAGTATATCACCCATAAATTAACACAAAATACACTCCAAACTCATTTCCTTTCACTACAAGAAACACTCAACACAAAAGTTAACACCGAAAACACTCCAGATTCATTCCACACACTACAAGGGAAACTTAACGAACATTACCAAATTGAGAGTGGAGTGCACCGAATACAATTATACACACCAAATGCATTTCATTCCACTACAAGAGACACTCAACAAACATTGCCAATTTAAAATAGAGTCTATACACAGAAATTAACAGCAGAGGCCAACGTCTTAAAAACAGTCTATGAACACAGTTTTGACCACAATGTCAATGTTTTTGAAGTATGTACCACCACATGACATTTGCGATTGCAGCTGCATCAGCCACTTGTGTCTGCAATTTCCAAAAACACCGTGCACGGTGACAAAAAACGCTTCCACAATTTAAACCTTGCCAAATACAAATTCATTTCATTCCACTACAAGAGACACTCAACAAACGTAACTGAATTGAGAGCGGAATGCGTGCGCACACACATACACGCAAATCAACACCAAATATATACAATCCCAATTCATTTCATTCCACTGCCATAGACACTCAACACGCATTACGAAATCGAGAGTAGCACCCGTGCGCACAGAGAAACTAACACCAAACACACTCTAAATCAACAACCATTACCGAATTGATTGTGAACTCGCACTCGGACGCCGGCACGAGGAACCGCGAAATACTGTCGGAGGAGAGCCCGTCGCGCGCGCCGGCGACCACACCGACGGCCGGGCGTGGCTTCTTGGCGAAGAAGCTCATCTGTTCGAGGAGCTGGTCCTTGGTGACATCCTTCGATCCCTTGAAGACGTACGTCTTCGGCAGCGCAGCAAACCCTAACTCGTGAACATGCACTAACGTCCCGAAGGTGATGAGTCCGACAAGCGAATTCTCGGGGAGGAGCTCGACGGCCTGCGCCAGCGCGGAGCGCAGGAAGCCGATCTCCTCCTCGATGATGCAGGTATCGACGACGAAGAGGAACACGGGAGGCACGGCGGCGTCGGCGGAGGAGGAGGCGTCGGAGTTGTACTCGACGGTCGTGTACTGCGGGAAGAGCTCAGCGGGGAGGGATTCATCAGATATTGAGGCGTAGTGCGGAGGGAAGTGGTTGCGCTGGAAGCAGAACGGACAGATCCAGATCTTGGCGGCGAAGTCGACGATGCAGAAGGGATTGAGGACTGAACGGCACGTGCGGCAGCGGAGAGGCGTGTAATTGAGGACTGGCATGGAGGGGAAGTGCTTTATAGGAGTGTAGACAACGGAGACCGGAACGACGGCGTTTAGGGCGTCCTGCTTGGTGCCTGGGATCACGTTCCAGGGCATGCGCACGCCGTCTTGGGATTCGAGATCCAAGAATTCGGCCATGGTGAGAGGATCGGTGAGAACAAAGGGAAGGAACACGAGAGAGCGATCGTAGTGGTTTTGCTGCCTCTCTCTCTCTCTCTCCACTCAGATTGCTTGATCACAGTATTCACTGAAAAAAATAAGCATGCATTCAATATTGAATCAAAAACCGAGACACAATGGTGACTTTTGATTGGTTGGTTACTGCAAAGTTTGCACTAACCAGCAAACTTTCAAAGAGGGAGTTTGTTATTTTCTTTAACAAAAAATACATCACTCGCTTTTGTATCACTCATTCCACTAAAAAAAATCGAGTTAGATTTTTATAGTTTTTATAAATTAAAGGAAAATAGACTATATTATTTATTTATATTTGAGTAATTTAATATTTTCAACAGAGAGTAAATTGAATAATAATAATAATACTATAATTATTAATAGTAAATAATTAATATTTTAAATCCTTGAAATATTTTAAAATTTGTGTGTTCGTCCATTAATATCTTTTTATCATAACAACTTATAAGTTTTTTCATTATGTATGTACTATGGGAATACAACTATAAGAAGAGATTTAACACTACTTATGATTGTACGAGACATGAGAGAACTTAAAAAACATGTTCGACAATAGAATTGACAAAAGAAATAAAAAACTAAAAAAAATGTTAAATATTAAGTATTTATTTTGAAAAAAATATAGTAGATAGTTAAAACAAAAGTTGATTATATATTAGGAACTTCAAATTTATTTCAGTCATAAATTTTTTTTTTATAACTTTTAGTTACTTCTATTCATATGTTATACATGTACACTCTATTTGGATCAGGGTAAATACTATTCATCTGGATAAATTTGTGTTAATCATTAATGTTTGCATCCATGTTTTTTCATTGATTGATTTGGAGGTGTGAAAATGTAGAAAAATTTCAAAACATAGTTCACCCAATATGGTTAAGATTTATGAAGAAAGTCACAAAGGATTGTAGTATTTTACATGATTATTCTTGCATTTATTTTTAAGACATAATCGATATTCGAGAATTGGTTTTGTATGAAATTTTAATGGATAATCGATGTT
>Ga0123341_1002822_pt1 | contig 14583 bp, 9 predicted proteins | sample Turbeapinknodule_FD_89959 | JGI IMG/M metagenome (GOLD analysis project Ga0123341, IMG submission 89959) | Root nodule microbial communities of legume samples collected from Mexico - Turtle bean Mexico pink nodule | ecosystem: Host-associated > Plants > Roots > Nodule | place: Mexico: Nepantla... | reverse complement strand
TAGTAAGTTACAGTTATCTTAAAATACACATGCATAAATTGTTAACATATTTATTCTAAAAAAAGAGACAATAAACATATATTTTTGGATTTAGATTTTCAGAATAATTTTAAAATTCTTGAAATCTTTTCTTAAAATATATTTTTAGATTTCATGTTCTGAATTTTTTTTCAAAATATATTATAGATTCAAATTGAGATGGTGCACGAAGAATTTGCTAATAAATCATAGTAACTTTTTTTAAAATACATCTAAAATATAATTATTAATCTATTTTTTTTAAAGAAAATAAATTAATGTATATATATTTCTGAAAATTTTCTCAGTTTTATTAAGTGATTTATTGTTTTACTTTTTTCACCTTGAGCATTTCTGAACCTGTTCTCTTTGCTAAACCCCTTTGAAAACCCTAGAAAAGATGTCCCACTACTACTGACTTGTCTATGGCGGTTCAGAGGATCACTTCCAACGAAGCACAAGCTTCGAAGAATGTTTCGCATGACCATTTCTTCTGTAAGCAGTTGCTTCCATCGATAACCAAATTCGTATTCATGATAGGTTTTGATTTTTATAATTAAAAGTAATTAACGAGTTGTTTTAAAAGCGGAGGGTACAAATTTCCTTTAGGATTAGGAAAAATTCCTACTTCATTGATGCTGAACAGATGTTCTTTGCAATTTAATCAAAGGGATGAAATGCTACGAAATGAACCAAAAGTTCGTGAATGTGCTTGATTTCCCCCCAATCTCACAAATGTAATAGAAATTTGTTGAATATATTTGTTTGAGTCTGGAGTCATGGCTTCTTGATTATAACATAAGGTTTTTGGTTTAGTTGTTGCAGATTTGAGATTAAGTTATTCAATTGAAAGTTGTTTGTGTGAGTTCCAATATTATGGCACATAATCTTGCTTTTTAATAGTTAATGGAATGGATTGACATGTTTACAATATGTCATGCACACTAATATGATATGTCTAGACTGAGCAATTCAATTGTTATATTATCATTATCTGAGTTTTGGTTGGCAGAGGCACAGCCTTATGAGGAAATTGAGCCTTTTCTTAGCTTGGGACACACATCTGATCTCGTTGCATTAGACACTTTTTATCATTAATCCCCTTTTCATTTTCTCATTCATCTCTCCCCAACAGAGCTTTACTGTGACTGGAGAATAATCTGTGTATGAAATCATTTACTTTTTAAATATACGGTTACTACTTTTCTTACCTTATGATATTGTTGAAGTATGGAGAGAGTTTGTGTGGGGAGCTGTTGCTGGTGCTTTTGGAGAAGGAGTGATGCATCCAGTGGATACCATTAAAACCCGACTACAAAGTCAAGCTATTCTAAATGGACTTCAGGTATAATGGCAGCCTATAGATGAATTAGACAGTATTGTCGACATGTTTAAAAAGTTACGAGCTGTTCATATATCCATCTTCTAAAGTTTTTCTCCTTCTTTGGAACATCATTCATCCGTTAGAACCAGAAAAACATATTGCAGATGGTGCAACATGTCTGGCAGGTTGATGGACTAAAAGGTATGCTATTTTGATCATTTAATATTTTTGTTCCTGCTATGGATATTTTTTATGGCTTTTAGTAATGAATTTCCTTATGTTAAATGGCATTTCATGCATGTGTGAGTTAATTTTATTTTTCTTTCAGAGCTTATAATCAAAACTTTTAAGAGAGATGAGCAATGACTTCAACTCTTACTTTTTCTCTATCTAAATTTACTCATGATCTATAAGACTTTGTTGTTGTTGTAAACTTATTCATGAATTTTGTAACATATACTTTAGACTATTAACTTGGAAATTTGTCCCTTGTGAAGTTGTGATTAATTAAAATTCTATAGGCTTTTACAGGGGTGCAATACCTGGTATTACTGGATCTCTTGCAACTGGTGCAACATATTTTGGTGTCATAGAGTCCACAAAAAAGTGGATTGAGGATTCACATCCTAGACTTAGGGGCCACTGGGCGAATTTCATTGCTGGAGCTGTTGGTAAGCAGATTTGAACCATGTATTAGAGGATACCATATTTCTTCTATTTTATTGTATTGATTCTGTTTTTTCAATATAAATAAAGCACTCTTGTTGTCTCAGAAATACACAGTTTCAACATCTTGTCTTTATTTCCTATAGTTTAAGATGGTATCATAGTATCATAGCCTATCCTAATAATGTTTGTTGGACCTATTATCTTACTAGCTATCAGACTACTATTAGACTACTCATAAATATCTAATCTCCTGCTCGAAATGTTTCTTATAATCATCTCTAATCAATTTCCCACCTTTTGTCAATCTTTCTTCATCACTAGATGACTTCTCCAACACCACTTTAGGTATATCAATGCAGCCCACAACCTATTAACATTCCAATACGGGACCATCTTCGATAGATAATAACATAGTGGCCATGCCTAATTCTTCCCTGACATTCTGGATTTGGTCTCCCCACTATACTAGTGATGTGAATGTAACTACAAGAACACATGCCTTTGTTATCATTGGCTTTACACCATGCATTTTACTTGTTTGTCCTTCTTATCTTTTGTTCCTATTCTTAAGTGTTCAGGTTAAGCTTTATCGTGTGGTGACAAACGATGATGGATGACATGTGTGTCCTTCAAAGTTGTGGTACTTGAGAGTTGGTTCCACTTCCACTTGACATATCAATTGTTGGGTGTAGGGTTTTACACTTAAAACATGACCGAATGGTCAAATTGATTGCTATAAAGCTCGCATGGTTGTCAAGGGATACACACAAATCTATGGACAAGAGTATACAAACACTCTCTCTTGTTGCCAAAATGACATCTATCCAACTTCTCTTTTGCGTTGAAGTTATTCGTCCCTAGACTCTATTTTAGCTTGACATCAAAAATTCATTTCTGCATGGTATTCTTGATGAGAAAGTTTACATGGAGCAACCTTCTATTTTACATGGTATCAAAGCTTATCCTAAGAAGGGCTTTTGGGCCTTCATGCCTTTTGCTATTAGGCTTTCGTGCCACTTGCTATTGGGCCACTCTATTAGATTACCTACAAATGTCTAATCCCACGCTCAAGATGTCTAATCTTCATTGTGAGAGAGTGTGTTGGAAATCCCCCATCTAGAAATATGACCAAATCATAACATATAAGTGGGTTTCAATTTTTATTTTGCAAATCAGTTTTGTCAGGTTGAGTGAAGTTTAAAGTACACATTTTAAGATTTATTGTTATTCTTTCTAATGCACTACCCATTTTTGTTGTTGTATTTGTATAATTATTTCGTCAGTAAGTTATAGGATGTCTAAGTATTCTGTTTTGGACATCATCAATTATCGTAGCACATTCTATATATTTTCACATGTAGCATTTGGCTTAGCATTTTTTTGCTTTTCTTCTTTATAAAAGTGGATGATCCCCCAATTAACTTTTAAGGAAGATCATTTTTTCATTTTGCTTTTTTGAAAAAGTAACTTTTAGTTTTTAGAGCTTACTTTGAATGGTGTTTGACTGAGTTTTTCTTTTTAAAGGAAAGTAAATATTCAAATGATTATCCTCCTGGTGTTATAATTTTGTTCTTGTTCCAAATTTGAAGGTTTTGTGAGCATGAGATGACACCTTTAACCATTTTAGTGGGCTCAAATTTACCTTGTTTTTCTCTCTATTTTCAGGAGACACTCTAGGTTCCTTTGTGTATGTTCCATGTGAAGTGATGAAACAACGCATGCAGGTTCAAGGCACAATTACATCTTGGAGTTCAGTTCCTGTGAAAAATGGCATTGCAATTAATCCTGGCACACAAATGTATGATTATTATACTGGAATGATCCACGCAGGCTGCTCAATATGGAAAACACAGGGCTTAAAGGGTTTATATGCAGGGTACACACTAGAAAATACTGGTCTTGTACAAGTGTCACGAAGAAGTTTGAGTTTTTTAAAAAGCAAGCTGTGAATGAGTCCTTATCTTATAATGAGTCAATTGTTTAATTAATTCCTTATATTTCTTGTTTCTGCAGATATTTATCTACTCTGGCAAGGGACGTTCCGTTTGCTGGTCTAATGGTATTATGTTACCCACACGATTTTACTACTTATGCTCTTTTTATAATCTGCTATATTTTTTTTCTGTGAGCATATGAAAAGATTTTGTTTAGTCTCTATTAATTTTTGTTGAATGTCTATTCCAATTTGATCAAGGCATCGTCTTTTTGTGTACTGCTGGCTACACATCGAACGGGCTATGAAATCATAAGTTTAATTTAAGTAAGGAATGTATTATTGAACATAAATATTTGAAATAATGGACACATTTTGTATATTCTGATATAAAGAATGGTATTTATAAAATTGGGCCGCCACTTTTTCCTTTAAAGCCAATTTCTCTATTTTATCATGTCCTGCAATAATGATGTCATCCACAAATACCATCAAAAGTGTAAGTTTACCTGTAACAGAGTGTTTTATGAATGAAGTATGATCTCTTTGACTTTGCTTATATCCTAAGGAAACCATTGTTTTTCTAAATCTCCTAAACCATTATTTTGGAGATTGTTTAATACCATATAAGGCCTTCTTTAGGAGGCATACCTTATTCCTTCCACCATGAGTTTCAATTTTGGAAGGAATCTCCATGTACACTTCTTCTAAATGTCTATGAAGAAAGACATTCTTCACATCCAACTGTTGTAATTCCCCTCCAAGATGAGTTGCTAGAGCAAGAACAACTCGAACTGTATTCATCTTTGGTATAGGAGAAAAGTCTCCTCATAGTTAACTCCATAAGTTTGAGTAATACCCCTTTGCAACCAATCTAGCTTTATACTTGTCTATTTACCTATTTTCCTTGTGTTTCAATATAAATGTCTATTTGTATCCTATTGTCTTCTTGTCTCTTGGTTTATCAATAATCACCCATGTTGAGTTTCTTTCTAATGCATCCATCTCCCCTCTCATAGCATGAGTCCAATGTTCACTTCTCATGGCTTCTTGGAACGAGGTAGGAATTTTTATGGCATCAATGACAATGATAAAATTTTGATGTCTATTAGAAAGATTGTCATGGTAGAGATATTTAGAGATAGGACATTTAACATAATCATTTTCCCCTTCTCAACGCAATGGGGCGGTAAATCCTCAGTAACACTTACCTCCTCACTATTGCCTTCAAGGATCCTCACCTCCAAGTCAGGCAACTATTCTTGCTTTGGAGTCAAAGTGTTGTCTTCTTTAATGTTTTTTGCCAAAGAATTTGTTTTCTTATCCCTCACTATAGGTTGGTTTGATCCCATTTGTGGTGACATCATCACTTGGATCCTAACATAAATATGGTAGTGACAGAGGAGAGCTCCTTTGCTTCAAGTGTTTTCTCCCCTTAAAGCATAGGGCTGACAAAAATAGATTTTGTTTCATGAAAGGTGACATCCATTATTATATAGACACAACGTCTATCAGGATGATAACATTATTTAAGCGGGTGGATAGTTTGTTAATGAGGTATGTAGCAGTTAACACATCTTATCCCCAATAGGTTTAGGAACAAATATCTAGGAAAGGAGGGATTTAACCATCTCTAAAATATGATGATTTTTCCTTTCTGCAACTTTGTTTTGTTGTGGAGTGTTAACATATGTTAATTCATGAACAATACTTGTCATCAATCATATTTTATCATTTCATATTTAGCATATTATAATTAAAGTGTATAATGTAAATATTCCTGAATCATAGGGATCTAATTACATCCTTGAATAATAAGGATTTGATTATATTCTTGAATACTAGGGACTAGACCTGATTATATTAAGTGCTGTTATAATATTTTAAAAATTAGCTTTCCTATCCCCTCTCTCTCTCTTTCTCTCTCTCTCTCTCTCTCTCTCTCTCTCTCTTTATATATATATATATATATATATATATATATATATATATATATGATGTACTCCTAGCGATAAAATCATTCTATTCTACTCTAAAATTTGAGAATACCTTTATGAGGCAAAAGTGAAGAATTATTGATTCACATATTGAGCATAGTAGTTGAATCATGAATCGGAGAGCTTATATTTCGAATCGTGAATTGTTTCGCATCGTGAATCGTAAGATTCATAAACATTTAAAAAATATAACATAAGACATAAACATGTAAAATTATAATTAATACTCACAACCACATTATAAAAAAGTGATTGTATCACTGGCCATACTAGGTTAATATTATAATGGTTGGATTGGGTTGGATTATATGGCCGTCTTCTGCACGAGTGCCTCCTCATTTTCCATGGGCATGTTACTGCTACTGCAGTTGTCTCTTCCTTTTCGCATGGTGCCACTTGACAATCGGATTAAGGAAGAGCACAAGTTGGTATGCATCTCCCGCAACTTGAACGTCACTTGCTCCTGTCGCGCCTCTCGCTTCTCTTGCAGTTCGCTTCCTTGTCATTTGCTCTCATCGTCGTTCTCCATGCGTCACTATGTTTGGGCCGTTGGAGGAGAAGAGGGAAATCATAGTTGAAGTTTGTGGTTAAAAAAGTTAGGGTTTTTACCAAACCCAAATACACTGCACGATTCACAGCATGATACATAAGTGATTTGCGATTCTGTAATTTTTTGAACGATTCGCACTTGTATCATGCGATACGGAAGCAAAAACGATTATTTACACGATTCGTGTTATAAGAAAGTAGAATCGAATCGTGTATCACACGATACTTACTATCATGATATTGAGTGCTGTTGGAGATCCCACATCGACTATAGATTAGGACATTTCATAGTATATAAGTGGATGCAAACCTCATCTTATAAGTTGGTTTTATGAGGTTGAGTTAGGCTTTCACTTCTTAATAAGTACCATTAATTCTTTTGATATTTTTTCTAAATTGATTTTGGAAAAATTTAACAAAATTTGAAAGACTCCAGGTTTACTTGTCATAATGTATGTCCACATGACAAAGTACAATCATCAATGAAAGTAACAAACCATTTTGCTCCAAAAATAGATTCTAAAACAAGTCCCCGAACATTAGAGTGAATATCCGAAGTTAAAAACTAAAGAATTATTTTATTGATATCAATCACAAATTACATTTTTATCTCTATTTATAATAACCAAAACCTCTAATAAAGGAAATAAAAATATGCTAAAATAAATTGGAAGATTTTGAAGATATTTTTTCCTAATTATTATGTAGATATTGAGAATATATTTTATCCTAATAATCTGCTATTGGGAATGATACAAGATGTACAATCATATTGTTTTTGATAATTCATTATTTGTGAACCATTTATTTCAAATGAATATTGTTAAATTCCAAACACTTCACCATGTGTCTAGTCCCAGCTTTATAATATTGTGCAAACTTTTGAAACAATGTATTTACCTCGTCAATGGTTGAAAGAGATTGTTTGCATTTTTACTGTCAATTGGAATGAACACACTTAAATATTGATGGCTGTGTTGGTGATCAACTCGATCCTGATTTCAGTAAATAGAGTCACTACTCACAACCATCATACCTTTTCTGTTTATATGAAATTGCTGTTTTCATTGTATAGGTCATGTTCTATGAAGCTTTGAAAGACGTTACAAAATATGTAGAGCAAAAAGGGATATCTAGCCCAAATTGGCGTGTTAACCATTCATTCGAGGGACTGGTTCTAGGAGGATTAGCGGGTGGTATGTGCAGTGCTCTGCTTTAAATGTTAAGTGCTGCAGTGTTCATTGTCTTCCATAAAACTCAGTATGTTCAGTATAATTCAACAGGTCTCAGCGCATATCTTACTACTCCTTTGGATGTTGTTAAAACAAGACTGCAAGTGCAGGGTTCAACTTTGAGGTATCATTTCCTGTAGTAAATATTTGAACAGGTTATGGTATGCACATTGTGTGCCTCCACCAGGATATTAGTCATATTTCTTTATTGATAGTCACAAACATGGTTTTGTGCCAATTGAGTGAGCTGAGTGGTAAGGTTTTTGATTGACTTATTTAAGCTAACTTTGTGGTAATTTGCTTTCTACCATTGCCTTAGGTATAGTGGTTGGTTGGATGCAATTTGCAGTATATGGGCCACAGAAGGCATGAAGGGGATTTTTAGGGGTAGCATCCCCAGGATTACATGGTACATTCCGGCTTCAGCACTTACATTCATGGCTGTGGAATTTCTCAGAGATCATTTTAATGAAAGAGTGTCCAATGATAACTTGCGAGATGTTCGCAGATTATCAGTAGACAAGAAATCACTGCAGGAGGTTTCTTAGAAGATTCTCATGGAATCACGCTTTACCTCCCATCCAGATTTTTACGAAGAGGGGAGGTTGTGTGATATCAATTTTTTTTACATGCTCAAACAAGTGATAATTAGATCCCCATTACTGTGAACATACACAATAATTACATAGAAATTACATTGAAAATACAATCGTAAACTTGTTCAAATTTGTCTTGTCCAATTTCTTCCAATTCAATCTGGCTGATATTAAGTAGAAAGTTGAATACGCTGTCTTTTGAATTTAGAGTAATTTTTTTAAATATAAATTATGTTATGTAATTTGAAAGAAAATGTTTTAATTTTGTTCAAATGTTTATAATAAATATCTTGAAAACATGGGTAATCTTAAAGTAATGTCGTATTTTTACTGGGTATGTTCTCATGGTTAGCTACTATATTAGAAATATTTTACATGAAAAAAGATAGGTACTAAATTTGGATAGGCAATTACTTTTTTTATCCATGATTTTTTCCAGCATCTTTATCAGTGTTTATTAAAAGATGAAAATGACCTTAACTATCTCATCCTTTCTACACCTCTTTTTCCGTTCACTATCGCTGTCACTCCCATCTGCCACATCTATTGTAGTCATCACCCATTACTGTTGGTGAAGAAATTAATTTTTGATTAATATTGTTTAAGTTGCTGTTGTGCGTGATACTCTTGTATTGTTTGATCCATGAATATTTTATATTGTAGAATCTAGGAAGTAGTTACAAATCTTCAATATGAAAGCGTTGAGTTGATAATGCCTTCAAGATTGTGCAATTGATAATACACTTTTTGGATTTGACAGAATCTAGAAGGTACTTTTTAGGCATAAAAGTGTTTTTTTTAGATTGTATAATTAGTAATATACTTTGAAATTAAAAAATGTATTTTAAATTGTATAATCTGAAAAGTATTTTTTTATGCGTAAAAGTATTTAACGGGGTACAATTTTAAATATATTTTTGGATTGTGCAATCTAAAATATATTTTTATGCATAAAAAATATCTTATTAAATGTGTAATATACATGCATGGTTTATAATTACATTATGAATTGTTATATGATTTAATTTGGATATATATGGGTAGAAGAAGGAGTGGTGTCACTCATGTTCATGTTGATAGGTGACAAAGACCTGCTACCTTGACCCACATGAGGATTGCAGTCCAGTCCTTGGGGAGACCCGTAAAAGAGTTGTTCATTAGGAATACATCACTCCTAGCAAGCCATGCTGATCACATCAAAGACGGTGGGATGGTGAGATAAAAAAACAAAATTTAGTTAATTGTCATGGTGATTGTCGTAAGAAATTATTTTCTTCGTATACACACCCCTATACTTTTTAAGGATTGTGGGGAATTAAACTTGGTCACTCATATCGACGGATTGAGACTTTGGTTTAAAATTATGAGTCGTTGCCACTTTGTAACATCAATTATGATGCAAATAACAAGGAATTGGTCTGTCTTCATTGAGAGGTGGCACATAAAGACCAATAATGATGGAGTTCATCTCCCTCCTTATAGGGGAAGATTCTAGGAGGAGATTAAATTTTTTTAAACCCATTAAGTTTCTAAGAGAAACTTAACATGATTCGATTTCAAGAAAGATTCCTTGAAAAAAAATATGAGAAATACTCCTTTAATGATCTTAATAATAGGAAAAATACTTTCAAAAGAGTAGCTTAATTCCTCATTCAACAAAGTATAGTTATACACAGGACAATAAGGTATTTATAAATGTTTTTGTGTAGTACATGAGTTGTACATGGAGTAAAGAGGATTTTCTGCATTATAGAATAAATATATATATTTTGTGTTGCACGAGGGTAGTTTAAACATATGCCTACATCATTTGATCTTGTAAAAAGGTTTATATATAAATTGAGATTGCATAATGTTGTATTGCACTTGCTTACTAAGCTATGTCTTAAAAACGAAGCATACTCGGTTTATACTTAGTTATTTTCAACACTAACTAAAATCATAAGATTTTGGATTTTGCTCCAACATACTTTATGTTTAGTTGATGTTAGATCTTCAACATACCTTTCGTGGCAAGGATCGAACATCTCGAGCATAAGATCAGTTGGAAATTTGATGGTGGCTATTATGATAGGCCCAACAAACTTGACTAAAATAAACTATGAATAGTTATGATATCATCTTTAAAAAGTAAAATTTAACATTAACTCAACCTAACCATACTAGCTTCATAAGGTGAGCTTTGCACCAACCTAGGGATGACAAATAAACTCGTCCCCACAGGTCTCATTCGAACACATCTCGATTTTGACAAAGAATCTCCGCATTGATCGAGTACAAGTATGAACAATATATAATTTTTTAAATTAGATATTGGAACGAGGATGTGTATGTGATGACTGATTTAGGACAAGTGCACCGTGTTGTCAGAAATAATAATTTATCCCTAAAGACGGATATCAAACCTACAAGAAACATTTATTTAAAATCCTAATATTAACATTCACTAAGTGTAAGAATGTGTACAATAATTTGATTTTAGTTGATATTGACAATAGTTTTCGTGAAACTTAAATAAAAACAAAGTAAAGAGTTGTTGATTCAATTGAGAAAACCAGGATTGGGGTTCATCCTTCTTACTCTTTTGTATTTTGAATAGCATGGTAATATTCTATATTGATATTGATGTTCGTATAAAAATTATTTATATCAATTCCTCGCATATAAATTTATTAAGAAAGTCTCCTAAATATCGATAGACGTTGATAACAATTAACATTTTAAATCTATTCCTACCATTTAAATTTTGTTAAGCATTATCATTTGAGTAAAAAACTTAGAAGTACTTTCCAGTCAAATATAAGGATCTAGATCATAGAAACAAACATTACAAATGAAATGACAATACCAATCATCAATCAAGAACAAAATATTATATTTAAATATCACCTCAATAATAAGAGTTCGAATAGATTACTCTCAATACCAAATGGTAGAATTAGTCACTCATGTTGGCTATTACAAGCATGGAGAACAAGAAAAGAAGATCCAGGATGTTTCTCCTTGACGATTGCCTCCTCTATGATTTTCTATCACCTCCTATTCTCCTAATTGGATGTTTAGAGTTGTGCTCGCTTGGGCAAGTTGCATGAAAAGGGTCTAACGTCACTGGAGTGATCTCCCCTAGGCGAGATTGGGCTCGCTTGGGCGAGATCCTCTAGGGCTTCTAGTTTGGACAAGTTTGGAAGAGCTTGGGTGAGTGTTGGTGCGTTCCAACTTTTCCTTTTTAACTTTGTCTATTCTCGTTTTGCCCTTTCATCTCCATTCTTTCCTAGAATTATAAAATTAACACAAATTTGGAAATATATTGTTCTAATTCAAATTATAATCACAAAATATGTAAAAATATTTAAATTCATAAATTAGAGGTTATATTATGGTTATTTTATCAATTAATATTCATAAGTGTATATTTTAATATGAAATATTACTGAAATTTGGCACTTATTAGTATGTACATATATGCTCGTCCTGATACATGTTGTCCCCATCCTTATACCATTCCTTGTTCTAAATTATTAAAACTCTTATAGTTTATTAGATAACCTAAAATACTTATATTTATTATTTTCTTTAGTCTTTAGTTTCATAACCCTTCTTTTTTTTCTTCCGCTATAATTTTTTTTCTTTATCAACCATTCATTTGGTTCAAAATTCATAACATTCACTCAAATCCACTAATTAATTTCTCTTTTATCACAATCTTGATTATACATTTTATTTTGTGATTTCGTCCAATTGATGTATTTCATTTTAAAAAACACAAACCTTAATTTCATTGAATCAAATAGTTTTTCAGACACACATTTGATTATTTGTACTCTTTCTAATATATTTATTTATTATTTATATTTCTCACATGAGAATGTTTGACTGTTAATTTCAAGTGTTCAATCACATAAATCTTCAGTTTACTGGGTAACATAAAAAGTTTTTTTTTTGTTATCTTTGACCCATAGTTTCGTTTTATTCGAAGAAATTTAGTTTCACGAAAAAAATTAATCTCTTTCAACAACTCATTCAATATCCACCATTTTTGTTTAAATTTCCGAGATATTTTCATTCTCTCTATGATTTTATTCAAACGATGCATTGCATTTTAGAAAATGAAATCCTCAATTTCATCAAATCAAAACATTTGATCATTTTTATTCTATTTTATAATTATTTAACATTTATCCAATTGTTATTCTGTATTCTAATCTAATACGTGATTATAATTTGTTTTCTTTAATTTGATATTGAAGAAAAGAAAATGTGTATGTTAAAATAAAGTGCAAAACATAAATATGCTTCGTCTGTTTGATAGTAACTTTTAAACAAATCATATGAGAGACAAATGCTCTCTTTAACAAACAATATATCATACATGTTCTCTTGCTTCGACTAAAACAAAACCTTTGTCAGATGATATGAATAGAGTTTTTAAATTAACATTGTAATTAGTGAAATTCTTTAAGCTTATTATTTGTTGCGGAGAATGTTCTCATCTTCATGTCTACCAAGAAGATATCGTAAAGCTATTCACCATTAAACATCTCTTGAAAGATGCGCTAAAGTTGTTTCATGCGAACACACATCTTGACGCACCTTATATTAACTCTATAAAGACTATACGTTGCATATGTTCTATGCTTCACTCTAATTTTAGTGAAAACTCTCTAATTGAGGCCTAATAAGTCATACTACCCTCCATTATGAAAGATCATCAATGCTTAGTGGCTTGTAAAGCATTTAGAAGTTTTGTTACTATTATCATGAAGAAATCATTGCTCTCTTTTAGAGAAGACATTTTTTATTCAATCCTCTTAAAAAAAATAAACTAAGATTTTCTCCACCACACTTGGATCAACTAGCTCTTCACCAAAGCAACCTTTATATGTGTTACTACCTTGAAAATTTTAATAATGACTTTTTTAAAAATATTCACTTTCCTTCATTCATTCTGACTGCGTTAAACTCTCTTTTCAAATTTAAAACTTGAATTCTCTTTGTTCTATCATTCTTTTAAAACTTTTCTTTAATTAATCTCAAACTTCTTTGGCAGTTCCTAGTGTAATGATCATGTAGAGCTACTTATATGATGACAAATTCTCTTCCTTCATTTTCTATTTCGTCATCGTGATTTTTGAGTTGTGCTACTGTTGAATTTTTAGGAGGGAGTTTAAATACAAGATGTTTCTTTCTGCAACCCGTCAAAGTTCTTCCTACATCCCATTAATATCCGAAAATATGATTTTACCATTTTTTTTAAATGATTTTTGGATTAGCTTTTCCAGAATCTTTCTGAACATTTCTTTTCTAAATTTATAAGTGTATTATGAAAACATTTTTGGAAAAGCATTTTTCAGAAGAAAAGAAATTGAGAATAAGATTTCCATAACTTGTATAATACGTTTCGAAATGTGTTTTCCAAAATAACTTTTTTAAATGTATTTTGGAAAGAGCTTTTTAGAATGAGAACGATTAGATAGGTATTTTGGTCATTTCACTATTTTATGAGGTGCAGGAAGAACTTTAATGGGGGTCTAAAAAGAAACACCCTTGTCTTCCAATATACTCCATAAGCTTTGATCTCTCAAGGGCAGTTTCTTCCTGCACCCCACATTTTTCCTCCTGCACCCTACATTTTTCTTCCTGCACCCACACTCTTATGAAAAGACTAAATCATCCTTTTTAGTTTTTAAATTTCCAAAAATATCCTTAATCTAAAAAAACCCTAAAGAGGTGCAGACAAGGATGTTCTCTTGCGCAGCCGTGTCTTTCATGTTCCAGCAGCAGCGCGATACCTCCAAATCCTTCTCCTTCAATCTCACATTTTTTGTTGGTGATTTAGAATGCTCTTGATAAAAGGTAAGTAAATTTTTTTGCTTTTGGATCTGCACATCCGTTTTATTTATGGATTTTTGTTTCCGTAAGTGTTTTCTTCCATTCCAGATTATACAATCCAATAGAATTTTGGATCACAAAATACGGTAAAATCTTGAATTTTTGCTTCCGGTAAAATCCCAGATTTGTGGTTCCAGGAAGATTCCAAATTTGTGGATCCGTGACGGTTCTGAATTTGTGGATCCGAGAAGCTTCCAAATTTGTGAATTCGAATTTGTGTTTTTATGGTCATCCTTTCTTTAACATATAAAACTTCATCAAAAAGATTTTTTCTATCTTCAAATATGATTTGCAACGAGCTTTTTTTTTTCTTCTTTTAATATTTTTTTTTGGTTTATAGTTTATTTATATTTGTTTAGTAGAAATGATACAATGC
>Ga0123341_1002821_pt1 | contig 14587 bp, 8 predicted proteins | sample Turbeapinknodule_FD_89959 | JGI IMG/M metagenome (GOLD analysis project Ga0123341, IMG submission 89959) | Root nodule microbial communities of legume samples collected from Mexico - Turtle bean Mexico pink nodule | ecosystem: Host-associated > Plants > Roots > Nodule | place: Mexico: Nepantla... | reverse complement strand
ATTTTTAATTGACTATCTCTTTTTATTTAATTTTTTTATTTTATTTATGAATTAAAATATAAATTAGTACAAATTTAAAAAAAAATGAGAAATTAGTAAATTTATAAAAAATGAATTTTCGTATTTAGTAAATTTTAATTAACTTCAAATTAACTATTAATATTTTTTTACATTCTCACTCTTCAGACCAATTGAATCGTGACCTATTTCAATCCAACAATTAAATTAAGGAAAGAAAGTGTTGTTTTCGAGTCGTCCCATTCACCATGTCACCGTTGAGTTGACAATACAATAAAAGACACATCCATTTGAGTAAAAAATTAACATCGAAAAACAGAATATGATATACTAATCTCCATTCCACGCCACCTCAGCCTCAGATTCTTTCGTTATCCAAAACACCGCGCCATGCCACCGCATCAATTCATTTATAATAATAATAAAAAAACAAAAAAAAAAACCCTTTCACTTGTGCCTTCGTGTTACTCCATCTAACGGCCACGCTTCAATCATGTCGTTTCTCTTTTCAACCTTCGTTTCCCATTCCTTCATTCACCTTCTTTTGCACGTTACTTTCTACGCTCTTCGTTTCCAAAACAACCAACAAAGAGAGCTAAGCCAAGCGGTTGCGTTCGTTTCTTGGGATAAATAACTCTCCCAAACCAATCTCTCTCTCTCTCTCTCTCCGCTAGATTTAAATCTTAATTTAATTTCTTTTTTCATTTCTCTTCCGTTTCGAACAATCTAGAGAAATGGCGAAGCCGCGTCTGGATCGGGATTAGGGCGCTAGGGTTTTGGTCGCTGCCTCCGATCCTGATTCGGATTCCGATCGGAAATGTCCGAACCTCATTCAACGCCCCGAACCTCCGCCTACCTCGAAGCGCTCTCTCAGGCGATCCACAAGAAGCTTCAGAAGGTTCGTTTTATTGTAGTTTCTCTCTCCTTTCACTGTATCGAAGTGGAACGAACGGGTAATTTAATATTAGCTTTGTGTGTGTGATGATGAATGTGGTGCAGGCGTTGGCTAATTCGTCGCAGAGGCGCAATTTGTTGCAGGAGCTGTTTGCGGACATAGCTTTAGAAGTCGATGACCGAGCCAAAGGTATTATAACAATGCGTTATTTTAATCTGTTGATTTTCGTTGAAGGTTAGCTAGCGTATATGTGGCTAGGAAAGTAGGATTATAATGTCTTGTTAACATAATTAGGTATTCTGTTATTTTATGGTGCTCTTTGGTTGCAATTTATGCTTGATCACCTGTGATTGGGAATTCTTGGTACTCGTGAGAATGGAATTCACAACTACAATGCGGATATTTGAGTTCAGATAATGTGTTGGGAACTTCTTCTTTTTCCTTCTTAGAAGGGGGGGGATGTATGTGATCTTTTATTTGTCAAACAAGAGTTACAGAGTGCATGTTTTCCAATTTTCAAATTAACAGATGTAATTCTCAACAAGGAAGAAGATGACATTTCTCCCGCAGAGGATATTAATGATGGTCCTTTATGCTTCTACGATGTGCTTGCTGATTATTTTGTGAGTGTGTCTGAGAGCGGAAAACCTATCCTTGACTTAATTGTTCAACTTTGGAGCCAATCGTTTGCTTCACATATCTTTGCCCTCCTGTTTCACAAATGGGTATGTAAGTTTGTGTCTGCATTTGTCTTATTTCGTTCTTGATGACGCTTTTTCCTACATGTGTTGTATGATCTCTCATCACTGGTTTTAAGTTACAGTATTCACATTAAAATAAAGAAATGAACGAGTTACTTCCTTACTCAAGTAGTTTTCCCAGTCTGGATTCTATTACTCTAGTTCTCACTTGCTCACTCTATTATTTTGTTCTTTCTTTGTTGTTTTTCATATAATTCCTAATAGTTGCATTCTCGTTGACTAGTCAAGACCATTTTGCTGAAATTCGATCATGATAACAGTTTTATGCTAAAGGAAAATGTTTAAAAATTCAAAAAGTCATAGAATAACACAACATATAAAAGTCAAATTAAATAAATTATATGTTCATTTATTGAACAATCATATACCATAATAATAATAATAACAATAACCTAGAACAATAGCAAAAAGCTACTTGGATGTTGAAAAAGGTTTGGAATTGGAATTGAGAACTTTACCACTGTAAAGATTTGAGAAAAATCTGAATGGTAAACATTAATGATAATAATAGATATTTGAGCTGGCAATGATGTTTAAATATCTTAAAAATAGAAATCAGCAGCTGCTTGAGACTTGTGCGAAATAATTGTCTAAGCTGAACGGTCATTAACAGGAAAAAAATAGTATCTGTTTTTGGGAGTCCATACTTTAGGCAATTTAGTTAGCATTCATAATTCATTGTTTGCAAGGCAAAAATGTCGGACCACTTTTTAATAAGAAAAAAGATTCTATATTCCATGGTCAGTCATATTTTGAACTTGTATTTTCCTGTTCGAAATCGTATAAGCCTCTCTTTTGTAATCTCTAAAATGAAAATTATTCTTTTTTATTTCGTGATCAAATATAGGACCTTCTTGTATATAGTTGAAAACTCTTATTAGCCCATGCTATTGTTCTGTATTTCATTGATACTACCAACCAGTTCTATCAGGTGCCTTTCTGACAAATTTGAACATTTATAATTTATGTATGTGAGATTCTGAAGCGTGCTCATTTTCTGTTTTCAGTTGGTCAAAGGAATATATAAACATTTGGTGTATATCCCATTTTTCATTAATGTACTATGATTTCTTCTTGTTTACTTAATACATGTCCCTGATTTCTAAAACTAATACTTTCCCTGATGTCAGACCCACATTTCTTTTGTACAGTGAGCTATTTGATAAAATCTGTTTGTCAAACCTTAATGGATTCTGCAGCAGGTCTTAGATTTAATCTTTTAGAATGCAATACAATATGTAGCATAAATATTTAATTATTTATCCAATACAAGTGAAATTATGTGGCTTTATTTGTGTGTGTCTGTGTAGAATATAAATATAATTTGTTAATTATTTAATAATTATGAAGGATAAAATTACAGTTATTCACAAACTAATTTATCATATTATATTATTTCGATCTTTGTACAAACATTTAACTTCGTAACTTTTTGCAGTTATTTGAATTTCATCTTGATAATCCAGAAGTGCTCCTCCGGTATTCATCTGCTCTGGTTCAAGGTGCCACAAATGTTTTCTGGTATGAATATAGGCTGTTATAAAAGAAAACTTTACTTAATTGGTTTTTGCCAAAACTAAGCTTGGATTTGGATTGACTGGTTGTTTGTAGTAGTTACAATTGTATTGACTCTCATTACTATTCCTGGGCAAAATATGAACTAACTTTCATGTTCTGTTCCCCCTCTAATTGGGAAGAAGAATATTTCTGAGTCCTCTTCATGATTTTTTCATTTAAATTTTTTTTTTTCACCTGATGTTTCCATGCCATTTCCATAGCAATCCATTCAAGCATATCCCCTCCATAAAAACAGAAAGTAATGGAAAATATTATTAATTATTAAGATTGTGTCCATCGGCATGCCATGCTCAAATTTAATCTGGGATCATACTGCAATAATATTTTTCAAAACCATGTGCAGGATTGACATTCAAACAAATACAAGGCGTTTCCAGTCTTTATTCTGTGTAAGAGTCCAATCTAATGTTTGTTTTCACTGATATGGATCATCTGACTAATGTTTTGTTCCTTTTCCCAATTCTTTTGCATATTCCTTGTGTTTCCCTCAAGTTCAGTACCTTCTGCAAGATGTTGCATTAAACCACACTCGATTGAATAAAATTCCTTTCCAGGTCAGATTAACCCCATAAGTTATAGTTTTGTTTGTTGGAACCTTGAATTACTAAATTAATGTTTCTAGCAATTGACATTTTGAAAATTCTGTATTTTTCACCATATTATCAGGCTCAGCGTGATGTGTATCTCTTGCTCTCAAGGTTCATTCTATTTTACAATAAAGGTAAACATACGTTTGGGGCAGTGGATTACTGGCTATGATTGACTATGTACTAGCCTGTTAAAATACAATATTATTTTTTTTTTGCAGCTGACAAAATAGATAGCTTCTTGAAACAATGTCCTGCTTTCCCCACTGCTTTCCTAATTGGTGGTCCAGCAGATATATTTGTTACTGAACTCACTGATCAGGTACGTTTGAATTACAATTTACCATTTCATGATTAAGAGCCTTATCCTCTATTTCACATGAAGAGATGAAGATGTTACCCTTAATGTTGGTTCGATTATTTTTCTCGTCACTTATCAGCTTCAAAAGCTAAAGGTGGAACCAGTGCTGCTTCATTACTTTTCAGAAATTAGGGTCCTTCAGGGTACTATATCAACCATACAGATGCAATATTTGGACAGGGACCATTAGTATATCATCCTGATTTAGCTATGCCGTTTTTTTTATGCTAATGACACAGGTATGGAATTGAGAATGACTACTAGTACAAGATTAAAAACTTGTTTGTATAGCTTTACTTCTCCTGGTGGTCCAATGTATCCCACGAGAGCCGTTCGTCATGCAGCTTGGGAATCATTAGACTTACTTTTTCCGGTTAGTACTCGTACTTGAACCATTGCAAGGGTTTCGTTCTTTATTTCCCCTAAATAATGCATGCGGATTATTAATTTTAGTTGTCGGAACGAGTTCACGGTAGCCAAAAGAAAGATACTCTAGTTAACTAAAGGATTTGACTTTTGATTATAAGTTTATAAGTCTTGTTGAACAGGTACATAATATGATTAATAAGTGGTTCAAAATTGTTTAAGCTGCCAATACATTAATAATACAGTTCTTTTATTAAATTATTTAGTGGACCAGACACTTTTTTTTCCTCTTTGGTTATTTAACTGAGTTCCTAAACATGGCAAATTACCGTGTTACATACAGGTGGGACGTTATCCGCGGCATCTTATTAGTTTGTTCTTCAGGCTGCTTTATCCTTGGTATTGGCCCTCTTCCTGTTGGAATTTCGTCATTTCTTGTGTTAAGACCATTTTCTACTCCTTGCTCGGGTTTATATTTTCAACGTGGGATAGGATTGCCAAGCCAAAATCGCAATAAATTCCTGTCTGTACAGATTGTCAAGCCATCGTTTGCGTAGCTCCTTTGACTTTTCTTCCTTCTTTCGTCATTAGTGAAGTTGTGTGCAATCAAACTTGCTAATGTTTTGTATATTTTGTTATTGTCGAAGTTAAGAATTTTTAGTTATATAGCGTTAAGTTGAAGGAGAAAAAGACTGCAATCATTTATTCTCCTCTATGGAGCGAACAGCAAAAATATATCAAAATTAGTAAAATTATTAAGTGAGACTGAAAATTTATCAATTTTAGTGTATTATTAACCCGAAAATCATCCTTAATTAAAGTAGATTGAAGCACGAATTTTTGAAAAAGGACGAACAATTTTAACTAAATATAACCAGCACGTTTTCCATACAATGACATTAATATTATAAAGTATTATGACTGATCTAGAGCGCAGAATTTGTTCATTTACTTGCATACACAACGTTGTTTCCAAAAGTATAAAAGCACTGCAAAGACACCAAAATAGAGATTAATTCATTCGCCAGTTACAGGTCAACCATAAAAAACAACGTTAAAGCCGCGCACAAGCTGGCCTCCCAATGAAAAACTGTTCTTAAACGTATTAGTGGATAATCGTCACACTATGTTAAATGAATTAACACCACCCTTTCCCACGGATACCAATGCCTATCATGTTAAAAAGAATTTCTAACTACCAGGAAAATGGCCGAGCACGTCATTGTAACCAGCACTGACATTTCTCACAGATTCAGTACTGGTAAAGAACGGTCACAGCCGATGTAAATTTTACAACAGACAAGAGATGAGATTACCAACTCCTACAGCAAATCCCTAGCATGGAGTGCTATCTTCATCTGTAGACTTGTACCGCCAAGTGCAACCAGCCGATGAAGTCAAATGGGATTCCATCTCACTATATAATCAAGCCAAATTTACCAGACAGTCAGAAAAGATGTTCTCAACTATAACAAGTAGAACATATAAAGATGACAAACCTCAACGGCTACACTAAACAAATATAGCAAAGGGCAAGGTTATATAACAATAGAGATCACATGACTCTTTCCTAGGGAGAGAGGGTAAGAAAAGGCAAGGAATCTACCTTATTTGAAGATTCCACTGTATTGGTATGGTTTAACCAAAACAACAAAGCAACTGTGGGTCAAATCTGCAGCCTCCCATATTTGGTAGCGGCCAAATATTTCTGTGTATTGATAGACGAGATCATGGTTCCCACTTTCCATAATACACTTGTTAAAATAAATTAATGCCAAGGAGAGGATGCTGACTCCTGTTTCGTGATCCATATTTCATACCCAAGGAAAAGGAATAATAGGCAACAGAAGCCCAAACACAACGGATCAAGTCTAAAAGTTTTCACTAAAGAAGTCCATTCCCTTTCCCCTAATAATTAGGGCATAGCAAAATAAATAGTGTTCCATCAACAAGCCCCTAATAACCATAGAAAATTAAAACATGGCAATTCCTTCAGTTCAATTGCATTGCCTCGGCGTGATACTTCTCCAGATCAGCATCCAGATCATCTGCAGATAATTTATCGTCACGTCTTCCTCCACCGTGACCTCTTCCTTGACCTCGATCCCTTTGCATGCCTTGCCCCCTTCCTCCTGGCTTTCTTAATGCCCCATTTCTTCCTTGTCCACTGAGTCAGTTCAATAGCACATATGATCATCTTTAACAATAAAAAAAAGACAACCTCTTAACATAAACTAATTGGAAACATCAGAAAACATAAATCAGTTTTCTAGGGAGTTAAAATGAAATAAATTTGAAATCCTTGATATATACACATTGAAACCCAGTAAAATTTAGAAAAAAATGCCAAATCAAAAAACAGAGGATACAAAAAGGTTCACAACTCCAAAAATGAAATCAAATAACAGATTATTAAGGAACAAAATCATAAGAAAGAGTATACCTTCGAGGAACACCATTCAAATTTCCAATAGCTCTCTTTGCAGCAGGAAAACCAGGGGTAGAAATGTTTGCTCCCGCAATCTCTATCTTCATTGGTTTGCCATCTAATTGAACATTGTTGTATCTCTTCACAGCAGCTACAGCATCAGCTCGTCGTGAAAATACTACTTCTGCTGTACCCTATGAAAAAAAGTTTTTCTAAACTACTGCAATACAGAACAAATTGATGAGAAGGACCACATTATGCCAACAGAATAAGATACCTTCGATCTTCCACTCCTGTCGTAATGAACCCCGTGCCGTTTCATGTCACCAACTTCAGAAAACAATTCCTGGAGAGTACAAAATTGAATTTCAATCTTTGACTGTAAAACAGTAAAAGTGCAAACATCTTTGTTTGTAAGAATATAAGATTGCAATTAAATATTTGCATTTTTTTCATGATAAAGCAGTCAGCTAGGCATATTTAGGTTTCTGGGCAGTATATAGGCAGATCATACCAAGGGCTGTTTCAAAGAGTAGGGGTATTGCAAGGAGGGGTAAGAAAGTTTATTACTTTTATGAGTTGTGTAAGGTTTATAACAACACTAAATAAAAGATTAAGACATTAAAATTATATTAATCTATTATTTCAAAGAAATGTCAAAGAAGAAGAAAAAATATATATATTTAGTCCTTCCTTCCCTTTTTCTCCAAAATCCATTACACTTAGACTAGGTGCTAGAACGTATAAGCACCTCTTGGTGCATTAAGAATTCCTATATAATTAAAGTAAAACATGTAATTAGCACCTTAAAGTAAAACAATAAAAAAATTGAAAACCAAGACATTTAACTTGATAAGTGATAATTAACTACCAAGGAGTGAAATAGAATGAAATGGAATTAACTTTTAGACCTAGTAGTTATTAACTTATTACATATACGCCACCAGAAAGTTCCAGCAAAACTCTTCCAAACACTCCTTATAGTCCTGACTACAGGCGTCTATGCAATGTTGGGGACAATATCAGGCGAACTTAAATTTAAATCAATAATGATAGTCTGTAACTCTATCTCTGTCTTCTTTCCTTTTTGCCCCCTTCAAAGCCATAGTTCAATTAAAATCCCTTTTCTCTATTCTATACTGCAATTTAATTGACTCCTTAATAAAGGTAAGGTTTCATGCCTATAAGGTTGTAAAGGCCAAAAAGTGCTCTTGGGCATTAAGGGTTTTTAATTGTTCAAGTGGTTTTGAAGGAAATAAAAAGGAAGAATTTGGTGTCTGCTTTTTAAGGTATTCCAAGGCGAAAAGTTGTCTTAAACATTGGTTTATTTTAAAGAACGTCATTAACAATAGAATCTGAAAAATGTAAAATATTTTATTTTTTGCACTGCTTTTCCTGTTCCATATAAATTAATTGCTCCAGGATAACATTTTCATTGTAAATAAACTATTAATAAGTTTAATTTCCTAGATACTCCCGGAGAGTGACAACTAGTTATTAAACATTCTATTTTAATCCTTGGTATTTAATTATCACTTACCAAGTTAAATGTCTTGGTTTTCAAATTTTTTTATTGTTACTGATAAGGTGCTAATGTCATGTTTTACTTTAATTATATAGGAATTCTTAATGCACCAAGAGGTGCTTTAAGTTTACAAGTTAATCAACTAACAGACGTAAAAATTTACAAGTTGTCCCCGAAAAAAGAGCCTGAAAAGACACTGATTAGAAAAAAATGATTTAGGAAAAACTAGAACCAAAGCCTCTCTAGGGAAATTGGCAAAATTAAGTGACTATTTTTCTAAAATAAGTTGAACAGTGCTAAGCAGTTAATTTATCCTTTTAGTCAAACACATCACAAAAACACAATTATCAAAATAAATAAGTCAAACACAATTCCAAAATGAGTAGCTACGGTATGAAAACCCAAGAGAGCAAAAGAAATAGGAAGCAAAAAAGAGTAGGTACTTCTGACTTTTTTACATACAGCTAGAGTCCTAATAACAAAGCTACTTGCGCAAACATACACTTCATAGTTTACATCCACCACCCGGTCCATCCCTACTTTCTTAATCCGTAAAAAAAAAAGGAGTCGTCTAAACTATGCAAACACTACGAACAATAGAGACCAAGGATTTCTAACAAACTGCCAGAGGAACGAAATTTTTACCTTAATATCGTCATTGGAAACACCATAATCCAAGTTAGAAATGAAAAGTTTGGTCCCAGTTTCAATAGAAGACGCAAAACCACCTCGAGCAGAGTACCCCGCCGCAGCCACGTACTGATCTGCGTATAAATTGTGCTTCCAAGTCGCATCGGCCTAAAACCAACGATCAATTAAATCCAACGTATAATTAGGGCTTGAACCATGAAATCGAAATTAAAAACAAAAGATAGAGAAAGTAAGAGGTACATACGTTGGCGGCGGCATAAGGAGCGGCGCGGTTGGCAACACGGTTGGGGAAGCGGCGTGAAGGTCCGGGTCCGGATCCGGATGATCGGTTCTGACCACGGAAGTTTCCGGATCCAGATTTCTTGTTGTTCTTGATTATGTCATCGAGAGTCAAATCCAGAGCTGCAGACATGTTTACAGAGTCAGGTTTAGGTTTTGGAACAGATCCCGTGAGAATGAGAGAAGCTTAGGGTTTAGTCGAGTGAGAGAGAAAGAGAGAGGAGATAAAGGTTGTTGATCCCGGGGTATTCAGAGCCACTGCCTCTGATTGGGTCTTGCAGTTTTTCTTTATGGATCATGAATAATAATGGATATAATAATATTTTAAATTAAAAAATAAAACAAATATAATTAAAATAATAATTTATTAGATTATTAAGTGAATATTTTTTACTCTTTACCATATCTCAGAATAATTCCAAAATCTATATCTTAAATTGTTGATTATTTATGAATCAGTATTCGTAATTTAGATTAGGAACTGGGAATCAGTATTTGTAGGTTATGTTCTAGAATTAAAGATTTATGCATATATGATACATGAGTACGAAATCTTTACTTATAAAGGATATATAAAGGGATTTCTTATTATAATATTTTTTAATATAATTTTTTTTCAATTTTACTTTTATTTAATATATTTTATTTTATTATTATAATATAATATTTTATTATTTCATATGAATTACTTAAAAAATAAAATTATTTTTTAATTTAATACTAATGTACATACGTTTCTACATTCACATATCAAATAAAATAACTTTCATTCTCAATCACTTTTTTCATCTTATTTCAAGCAACTATATTTTTTGGTAAAACCATTATACTTTTGTAAGTCAATCTTAACTTTAACGTGATCAACATCTCACTTTCCGATCACAAAAATGTCAATGGAAGAACGAAACAACTTGAAGAAGAAGAAAGACTCAAATCGGAAAAGGAAAAAAAAATATTGTTTAATCAATTTATCAATGTTATGGGTGACAATGCAAGCAAGCGCGAGCAGGCCCATTCCGCATAGGCTTGCCCCACATTTGACCCGTAAAATGCATATCGGGTTGGTCCGTCCCGTGCAAGGAGTGCATACTCATTTAATTGACACGCACCGTATAAGAGCAAAATCGCGGGTCAGCCTGCATAAGAAATTTTTATTTTTTTTTAATTAAAGTTTCATTAAGTATAAAAAAACTTATTTGTACTACTGAAAATTAAAATTTTACTCATATTTCAATTAATTCAATTAAGATAAAAATATAAATTAAGTATGAGGGTTGTTAAAAGGTTTGATTAAAAATAATTAAAGTTAGATGCAAATCAAAAGAATATCTTATCAAAAAATTTTCATTTTCTGTTTGGTGTTTGAATCTCCTGATTTGAATGTACTTATTTATTTAGGTTGGTGCGACTCTATTCGAATCATGATCGTTAGTTTTGAAAGATAACAAACACATAAAGTCTATTATGAGATATTTTTTTTAGATTAATAATAATAATAATTTACATAATAAACATAGCCATTGATTTTTTTTATGCAATATTTTTTAAAATGCTTTTATATTTAAAAAATTTGAATTATAGTGTGCGATCTTATACATGGGTTGGATCACTCTAAAGTGATTCTTATTTATTTTTTTATTTTTTTATTGTTGATAAAAAAAAAACTAACTCCATTATATATGATTAATTTAATTTTTTATTAAAAAATTAAAAAAAAATCAAATTAAACCTACTCTTGAACATTCATATAAGAATATTTGTTTTGATATAGAGAGCATTGTGAATAATCAATTACAGAAAATATTAATAAATTATCATACTACAAAAATAATCATACCCCATTAAGGAGTTAGTTTTTTTATTAGTCATAAAAAATAAATAACAAGAATCACTTTAGGATGATCCAACCCATGTATAAATTGCACATAAACGAATAATTAGTCTGAATAATCAAATTAATCTAAATTACACTTGAAGATGATCAACCCATGTACAAATTGCACATAACCTATGTGAGATTTGTTTCATTATGTTTGACCATTGACATGAAACAACTATCAACAGGTTGTAAAATGAATTCATATTAGTTTATTTTACTATTCTAGACATGCTATTTCTACTTCAATCTAGACGCATGGATGTTGTTTGCAAGATTCGTTTTTGGTGCATTAAGTTAAGTTACCTTGCCAAGTTCAAATTATAAGATTTAATAATAATATGGATCTGTTGGTATGTTGTTTCTTTCATCTAGTTGAATAAATTCTAAACTAGTGGCCTAGCATTGGGACCTGTAGAGAAAAATGATAGTGTCATCCGTGATGGAATCACTGCATGTGTTGAGCAGATAAACACAAACACACACATACATGTAATACATAGCGTGCCTTATCATTACATAGAGATGGGTTCAAGCCCATATATAGAATACATCTAACACTCTGTATACAACATATAACTCATGCTCGGAAGATTGTTAGATATATAATCAATTCTAGGACCCACAATTGATTTTTGGAATGTTTCCAGATAAAATCCTTTTTTAATTAAGTGACAAGACAATCAATTTCAATGATTCTGTCCTGGAATACTGGATTTGAAACAATATGAAGGACAACTTGGTTATCACAAATGAGAGCCATCTGTGTAAGGTGACACACTGATGATAAACATCTATCTCATTACTACTGCAATTGAAGCTAAGCAGAGCAAGACAAGAAAAGTGCAGTAATAAGAGCTCAGGTGATGATAAGTTATTAATGCTTCTTAGATACAAAAGTTATTGTTTTGGTACTTAGAAGAAGTTGCTGCAATCTTTTATATTTCTAATGCAAGGTAATACCCCTAAGGGCTAAAATGCACAACTACGCAGACCAATGTTATTTTTTTTTTTATCAGCAATAAATATAAATTAAATTAAGAGGAATTTTCAGGGTATCAGGACCCATTTACAAAAATCAGTCCTTCATATGATTTAAAACAAGATAACCATTAGATGACTTATCTACATCATTACACACCCCAAAGAAGATTACCCTACACTACAACAGCACTTTGGCAGCACCTGCATCCAATGTATATTATGAAAAATGTGTTATTTTGTGGGTGCCGGATTAGGACTTTGGTATCAAATTATCGGACACTTCTGCTTCGTAAGTTCTCCCTTACCTTTGTTACGAACAATTTAATGAACAAGTCAATCTATAAAATGAGAAGATTAAAGTGAGAATGGTCAATGTTTTGATAATTGTTTTCTTTTTATTAATTAATTGAGCTATAGTCATTTGAATCATGACAAGTCATTTGAAACATGTGGATTGCTAAGTGTGAGCCCTGATTTTGATGATTTTTTTTTATGATTTGAAGATGTGATATGGTTAGGAGGAGAGGACCATATACGAATGCCTTTTCCTTTTAAACTTCTCCTCTGAATCTCAGTCACACTTCAACCTATCATTTTTTTAAATTATGTATTGTATATAAATATTATTTGCAATATATTCAAAAACGTCTAGGCATATTAGTTGAAGAAATAAAATAATACTTTTATTAATTTCACTAATGAAATTCAATTTTTAAAGAAATATATCTTTTCTACTTGTGGAAATAAGTAAAAAATATCTTTAGAAATCAATGGGAAATTAAAAAAAAAATCGAAAGGAACAATTATTCATCGACATTTGAATAAAAATATAAGCTACTAAAACTTAGATCAATTTCCTTACACCTTTGCCATCAGGTTCTCTGATTATTGTCCTACTTAAAATATCCTATAGTTGTGTGTGGATGTGCTATGCATGACTAGACAATTATCAAGCAATTGAAACTTAAATGGATGTGATGGGACAATCGGTTGTCAGATGAATTATTCTTCTTCCTAAGAGGAGGTTTAAGTTTAGATTTTAAATTAATATGGTATGTGTCTAGTGGTCTAGTGGTCTTGTTTCTTAATTTCTTTTTCCTCAATTGTTCAGGATCTTGTTTGGTGTGCTCTCAAAGCAAAGGTTGAGGCAAGGATGATAGAATGGATCCCGAGTTCCAGTACATGTAAATAGAATGGAGACCTAACAATTCAGTGGAACATGTAAATGTTTTGACTTTTTAGATCCTCCATTTATTGTGTTTTCTTATCTACTGACAGGTAGAGCATTTGTTATTTTTAAAACAAAAGGTGAAGCTGAATCTGCAATATCTGAGTTAAACAAAAGATGCCTTTGTCTTGGAGAAGGGAGGTATTGCATCTGTTTTGTTTTTTATGTTGAATTACTTTTCTAAGTTTCATGATTAGTTTCAGTGATAATTTCTTCTATTTAAGAACTTTGATGGCATCAAGGTAATCTAACACCTGCAACCTCGTGAAACATTATATTATGATGTTGAATATTTAGCAAATAGGAAGCTCTGCCCACTAACTGCATTATTTTTAAGCAATCCCGGAAGGTGCTGCATATACTTGAATTTTTATTCAAATTATTGCTAGTAAAGATGAAAAAACAAAATTTGATATGTCATCCTAGAGTATTAAGCTTGCAGCTGAATGGCTTTAATATCCAGTTTGTGCAATAATCATTATTCTCTTGCTCTTAGCAAAAACCCCTTTGTTTCCAAAGTCGGTCTTCAAAGTCATTTTTTACTGCATAATATGTACTGTTCATAGATTTTCTACAGGATTGTCAGTACCATGAAGGGAACTCTCTGTGAGCCTGACAATAAGAGAAAATTCAGTGGCCATTTGGTCATTGACAGAACTGCGCTTCAAAGGCAACACCAGGAGATGGTAGCCTTACTAACCCAATTCATTGATTACCTTTACACCCCACATATTAGAAAATATGATTTAAATTGCGTGTTTCCTGCTTTTACAGAGAAATGCAGTATCAACATCACATTGCTCTCAGCCCAATACAGTAGAGTACCAGATATCTGTTGAATGGGTACTGCATTATGCGAAGTTTAATACATGCTGGAATGCTCTATATAAGGTGGAGCATTTTGAAGAATTATTTTTTCCTTGTGGACAATGCATCGCTTACTATCTTATGCCTATGGCCCTGGTTGGTTTAACATAATTTGTTTGCCTTGCAGAGACAAATGAAGGAGATACAAGATGTGAAGAACAAGCTTAAAATGGATAAGAATTT
>Ga0123341_1002820_pt1 | contig 14592 bp, 10 predicted proteins | sample Turbeapinknodule_FD_89959 | JGI IMG/M metagenome (GOLD analysis project Ga0123341, IMG submission 89959) | Root nodule microbial communities of legume samples collected from Mexico - Turtle bean Mexico pink nodule | ecosystem: Host-associated > Plants > Roots > Nodule | place: Mexico: Nepantla... | reverse complement strand
TAGACTGAGGCTTGGAAAGCTTTAAGTGGTTGTGCAGGTTGTTTTGGTATTTCCTATCTGGCAGGGTCAGACTGATGATTCTGCTCTGTATTGCGGTTGTCTTGGACATTTTGTTTGGCAGGGACAGACTGAGTTCTTTGCTCAGAACTATGATTGGAAGCTGTTACGTTTTTCTTGCAGGCAATATCTGGTCTATGTATTATCCTCGAAGGATCGGTTTGTTGATGTTAGCTTTTGGATTTTTGGTACAGTTTGCCTGTTACAAAGTTTTGGCTTAGTTGTTGGGTGATGTGTCTTTTATTGTCGAGTTTGACACTTGGTTATGGTAATTCAGCCTGATGGCAAAAACCTCTTGTATGTCTTTGTTTGAGGGTGTGACCTTTTTGGTGGGTTGACGTAACTGTGTTTGTTGGGTTCTTATATTTTGTACTGGGATTGTGTATTGTTGGATCATTAGTTGGTAGGGTACTAGAATACTTGTATTTGAGGTTTTGTATAAGGGTTGAGACACCCCTGAAGTGTCTCTTTTTATTTTATTTATTCTTTGCTGATAAAAAAAAAGAAAAAGAAACCTACTTGTGGTATAATTTCAAAACTTATGTTTTCATAATTTATAAACATTGAAGTGTATTAGAATGTATTTTTGAGTTAATTTATCAAAACATAATTTCGAAATTGAATCTAATTTCTTTCTCTGTTTTTTAAAAACTTTCTCGTTTAATAGTGTTTTAAAAAACCTTCCAAACTAGCATAATTTTTCATGTTGAAGCACATTAATATTTACAATGTTATATTTCATTCAAAAGATATATTCCATTCAAATAAAATCAAGAAGACGAAGATACCAAGTTTTCGAGAACCTCTATTTTATATTCAAATTTTGAAAACTTTCCAAAATGATTCAATTAACACGTTGAGAGAAAAATTTGATTTGAATGAGTTAATAATATAAAAAAGTTTTGAAAACTTTCAAGGATCATTAGAAATCAATTTAAGAACATAAAGGTTAAGATTAGAAACTTCCCTAACATGTTTGACCGTCTATCACGAAAATGAAGATTGGATTGTCTAAGACTAGACTGTCTAATACATTTCGCATTTAAAGATCGTTTAGAAAGTTGTAATCCATTAAGATTGTCAAACGAGTCAAACATAAAAAGACTTTCTAACATGTTTAACAAAGAGAAACTGTCACGTTGTGCACAGTTAGACCGTCTAATAGGTTAATCACTGTGAGACCGTCTAGTATGTTAAAACTTTAGACTATCTATCAATTTAAGCTTTGATACCTGCACATCAATTAACTTTGTTATATCTTTAACACATCTTATAGTGTTTGTTATCATCAAAAATCACATACTATCTTATCCTGGGATATTAGATCCTTTAGTAGTGTCTAGATTGTCTAATGTCTTAACACTAATATCTCTATTGAGTCTATGTAACTTAAACAATCACCTACTAATCCTTAGACACACTTTTTATGTCAAATTAGAATGCATCAAACGCAAGAAGAAACCTTATTCATGCACTACTTTGGTGGAGAAGTTAGTCATCTGACCCGTAAGGAAGAAGATAGTTCCAACTCATAGAAAAGGAGTTTGCATCCATCCTTTGGTCTAAGGTTATCTTTTTAATGAGCCTTAAGGAAAAGAAAAAATATAAACTTTAAAGTTTAAAGTTGGAGAAGAGTTTCAAAGTTTAAAGTCAAAGACATTGAAAAAGATCAAAATATCAAGATAAAGATTAAGGGAAAGAACAAATATAAAGCTTAAAGGGGAGAAGCCAAAGAAGAAGATGCATTAAGGTAAGAGGCACATAGCTGGAGATTTTATAACCTCAACCGACAATGCCCATTTGAGGGGAAGCTAACAAAAAGAAGCCAAAGATAAAGAATTTTCTTTTCTTTATTACTACCCTATGTTGTATTTTATGGTTTTTTTTTTTTGAAAACTTGATCCATTGAAATCACTTTTAAAAAAATATACATGTTAACTTTATTGTTTTAAACACTATAAAAAAGCAGGGAGATTGTTATGTCAAAGTTCAACATACCCAATTTTTAGTTTTGATTATTTGCTTAACAACAAAGTATAAAACATAATTTTATAAGTATTATGTCTCAACAATGCAAGCACTTCGTCTAACTAAACATACATAGCGATTTTGCTCATATACTTGGACAAATTTGCTCATATACTTGGACAAATGAACATGTGCTTACTTTGTCTTATAAGTTTTTGGTTGGACAAATGATAAACATTTCATTTGACAGTTGATAACAAAACAAGGTCTCTATCACTAACAATGACTTGAGAGAAGACATTTGACCTTAAAAACAACTCTCTAAGTTTTCAAGGAGACAAAATGAAGTTGTTTTCTTGTCCACTTGTCAACAACACAAAACCAACAAAGAAAGTCAATCCTGTAGATGTCACACATATTATCTCAAGCAATGGAAACCTATATTTGTTGGTTTTGTAAGTGATATCCATCAACAACACAATGCATTCAATAGTTTAACTAAATTGGGGCGTGTCCAAACAACACCAATGACAACCTGTGAAGACTCATTACACCTACTCTAGTGAATACACTTGTCACGCCCTAATAATATCATTAACTATTGCATTTTAGTTATAGACCCTCCCAATGATCTTTTGTATGCATATTTGACATTGTACACTTGTTTTATTGTTATGACATTCTCCTCATTATTCTCTTCCAAAGTAAGTACTATGTTTATCTACATCACTAGACTTTTAGTCATGTCAACAACCATGAAATGTTCATTTGGTTTAATATGCCAGCATAAGGATGACAAACTTAAGTTATTTCATGATTATGCATATTATCTTCAATACCCAACCTTCTCCATTGCGAATAGGTTTACCCTGCAATTTAGAAGGACAATCATATTTTCTTGTACCAATTATAGTCACCTCTAAATTGTGTTTTTATTTTCTATACTTTTCACCCCTTTCACAACCTAACACTACATGTCTTTCTTCCTTGTTGTCTATTTGATTTGTCAAATTTAATTATGATAATCACAAAACCAAGTCAAAAGGCCACCCTACGTACCCACACTGAAGTAAGTCATCTTCGCGTACCAAATACATACACAAATACATTACATCATAATTACATGAGTTGTCAAAATTTGTATACAAATGAATAAATTCTATTTACCGCATTTATTGTAGAGTCCCTAATGCAATCTTCTCCAACCAATTCATTTTAAGTGGTCACAAACTTCATTAAATTGAACTCTTTCATATATGACATTTTATCTACTTCATTGGATACTTTGCTCCAAAATTAAGATTTTATCCCCATATTAAACGATCATTATGCTACAATTACACAAAAATATTAAATACTAAAAATATGAAAAAAAATTGTATTACGAATTATGTATTCTGAAATACAAAATTTATATTTCAAAATGTGAAATCGAAAATAAAAAAAATAAAAAATTTAAATTGTACAATATAAAATAAAAAAATCATAAATATTAACGATTATCCAAAAAGTATCAAAATTTTACATTCCAGAATTAAAAAAAAAAATCAATGAAAAACTAACCAAGAAAACAAACCAATATGGTATAACCACCTACCACCACCATCGCCAAACACCATCACCACGCACGAACTACCAGCAACCACCAAACCAAACTTCACCATAGACTAACAACTCCAACACACCAATACATAACTTCATTCTCAAAAGGATAATATTGGTATTTTAAAAAATATGGGGTGCAGGAAGAATTTGTAAGAATTTGCCCCGTTACTATTGAGCGGCAAGTCAGGCCCAATGCAACGTTGTTCTAAGAAATATTGAAGAATCTCCACTCGCCACGTGTCCGATCAAAACCGCCTCAAAGGGAATCCTATTTATTGTCTTCCTCTTCTGTGTCCCTCTCAAAACCACTCGTCCACAACCAAATAATAAAAAGGAAAATGCTGAGAATCGCTTCAAGCGCAAAGAGACTTCTTCGAACGCCGTCGTTCGAGGCGCCACCGTTGGGGGTTAGGGTTCTGCCGCGCCTCTACCACGAGAGGGTGGTGGACCACTACGACAACCCCCGAAATGTCGGATCCTTCGACAAGAACGACCCCGCTGTGGGAACGGGTCTTGTCGGAGCACCCGCGTGTGGCGACGTAATGAAACTACAAATTAAGGTTGACGAGAAAACCGGAAAGATCGTCGATGCTCGCTTCAAAACCTTCGGTTGTGGATCCGCCATTGCTTCTTCCTCCGTCGGTAATATGCTCTTTGTTTAATTGATTATTAATATATTTTAGTCTTAGTTTCAAGCTTATCTTTGCTGTTAGGGTTTGTGCAATTTTTGGCGTTTGAATTTTCGTTTTTTTTTTTCTCGAATGTTTTTGTCCTAACGGTGTTGAATGAAATTTCGTGCTTTGTGCCTCCCATAACTGAGGGTGTTTCTGATTTGTAGCTTTCTTGTCTCTTTGCAGCTACTGAATGGGTGAAGGGAAAGCAAATGGAGGAAGTTTTGTCGATTAAAAACACGTGAGTTGGAGCTCTTGAAAACGTTTGCTACAATTGGTTATTATTGTTCTGTACATGGCTTGTATAGTATGTGATTTGTTATATAGATTATATTCTTTGGACTAGACGGTGAGTGCTTACTATTAGGTGCTAGACAACGCTGGCTCTTTCTGAAAAGTAACATAATTGTATCTTAGCCGTAAGAAAGGTGAAAATTGAGAGTTATAGCAAGTTTAGTGCCTGGAATTGAAGAAGTAACAAAGAATGATGTGGACAAATTTACTTTAGATGTTTTTTTGGAGAAAACACAGCCTAGTTCAACACAAAATTTTCATTTTTTTTATTGGTTTTGATGGTTAATATTTGATGTTTTGTTGTTGTGCTGTCATATATATTGTGTCCTCTTCAGATGACTATGAGCTGATGAATCTAATGACTGCTCAAGAATATTTTCATCTTTTGCTGTGTTTATAGATTAATGCACTATCTCTATGACTTCTAGTCCTGCTAGATAATATGATTCTAGCTTCGGTTATGCCTTTTCATGATTAATTGCTCTCTTCTCCGGTTAGTAGTTGTTGAAGAACACATTGTTAATTTTATGCAGTGAAATTGCGAAGCATCTTTCACTTCCACCCGTCAAGCTTCACTGCAGCATGCTTGCAGAGGATGCTATAAAAGCAGCCGTTAAAGATTATGAAACTAAACGTGCCTCAGCAATTGCTGATGGACAGGGAACAACCGGAGAGAAAGCTGCCACTGCTTGACATTCTTGCATTTCTAAATTGTATGATGATGAAAACAACCATTACTTTGGCTTTTTGGCAACAGAGTGAATGGACATTGTATGGACATCATGAGGTCAGATTTGTTTTGGTTGGAGCTAGTTATATAGTATTTGATTTGTGTTAATGTGAAGTAAATACTTATGTCCCAGTCTGTAGTTTGTCATCTGCATGGTTTGTATGCTAAATTATGTTTCTATTTCTACTAAAAGATATGTACATACAATAAAGTAAAAGCTATGATATTGTGTTGGAGCCACGTAAATATTTCGTTACTGAAGCTAACATACCATTTTACCCTATTTTGTTTTGGATATGTTTGTCTGTCATTCGGCTTTATACGTTCTGACAATGAATATAGGAATTCCACTGTAAAATGTGTGATGCATCCTTGCATTGAAGGATATAACCCTTGGAGCTGAGAGAAACAGAGCGTGTTCGAGTGTTGGTTGCTTATACAAAACATGAATAAGAAAACTTCATCATGAACCTTCATTAATTTTTTATGGCTTCTCACTTGATCACAAATGATCAAAGACACGGATTAAAAAAGGATTAGTTCTATAGGAGTGTCCTTAAATCAACAAGCAGCAATTGATTAAAACTTTTGAATTGTGAATCTGTGAATTGTTCACCGTTGTTTGTCAAATCTCATTGGTTGCCTAATTTAACAGTGTGCTTTTAGCTTAGGCTTGTGATCTTTATCTTTAATTATATGATTTATTTTTAATTTAATTAGTTGTTTGTCAAACTCATTAGGTGGTTAAGTTTGCCTCCAGTGTTTACTTTTGTGTAATTGTTTATATTTTTCTGGCTAATTGTCTAAATCAATGACCATATAGTTATAGACCTTCCCATTTCTGTTAAACTCAATAAGGTCCCTTTTCGGCCGACAGAAAACAAAACAATTAGATGATGTTCTTCCATATTTTCATTTAAATTTCACTGTGTATTGAATTCAATTACCCTATAAATTTTGCAAGAAAACAGTAAAATTAGCAAATTTCCATAATGGGGTGAATCTTGCTTTGATTTTTCATATCTTATATTGAGAATCGCATCCTTACTCAAATTATACATGGAAGTCATTCCTATAGAGATAGTTTCACAACTTAAAATATTTAATTTGTGATCAATACAAAAGTTTTACGTAAAATCTTTTTCTCTAGATTTCTTCTGAGATGCTATACTTCTGCTACTATTCTATCTTAAAAATTACTTAAATGTGAAATTTTTTATTAAAATTTATTAAAAATATATTATTTATTAATCTGATTACATAATTATAAAATCAATCTTTGAGATATATATGTCATAAAATTAAGTGTAATATAATGTGATATAATTTTGTTCAATTTTATATACTAAATGTTACATAATTTACAATTTTATTGTTTAGACGATAAAAAATTGCATTTTTATACAATTTTGTAATTTTGTAGTCAGTTTATTAAATAGTATATTTTAAATGATTTTATAATATAATTTTGTAATCAGTTTCGTAAGTAATATATTTTAAACAATTTGATATATAAATTATGTAAATCAATCAATAATTTTATTCTTGAAAGAAAGTTTGTTTTGAATACTTCCTCGTATCCATCGAGACAGATCAAAATACATGTAATATGTTTTAAGTTATGATGTGATAGAGTGACACCAGTAAAAACATATACTAACTTCTTAATAAATTAATATTTTAATTATTTTTTAATTTAAATATTATTATAAAGAGTTGTGAAATGTGTATTTTTTACTATTTGCGGTCCAAAAGAAAAGTTTTTCTTTTAAGTTATAGGGCTATTCACTTTGTTTCCTAACATATTGCAAGCCAGAGTACATACGACGTGTGTCAAATCGTAGGCAATTTGCATAAAGGTGCAGAAGAAAAATTAAATTTTCATGGTTTAAATTTTTGGTTTGTTAATTACATAATTTATAAATACATTTCAGATTTGTATAATCTAAAAATCTATTTTAAATTAGACAATTTGCAGTATTCATAATATGCAAGATTCATAATTTAAAAGTATAATCTAAGAATGTATTTTAAATTAGACAATTTATAATACCCAACCAATCTAGATTCGTAATTTAAAAATGTATTTTAAATTATAGAACTGAAATACGTTTCAGATCGAATACACTTTTCAATTTCATATTAAAAATTCAAAATAAATTTAAGAAAAGTATAATGCACATGCAAAATCATTTCAAAATGGCTAGAGAAAGATTAAAAGGTGAATCTATGCATGAGCTTAAAATGAAGTTGATTTCTGAAAGAGAAAAGGATGGTAGAAACATAAGAATGTGTCTAAAGTAACTACTCTTATTTTTGGTGAAGATAACATAAAAAAAAATATAATTGTCAAGACACAAAATGTTCAACTTAAGAACATGAGTTACATTAAAGTTATCTTGTTCTACAATATTCACTTTTATTTCCATATGGAGAAGATGGATACAAACATGATATTGTTTATCGAGTTACACATACTTCAAAGAGTCACAAAAAAGATCTCTTTACTATGAGAGAATGACTTTGCTTTAACTATATTAAGTTTAAAAGGACTCTTTCAACAATTCTTAGTTATTGTTATATCATGATGGAGACTAAAAGGCTTCTTTTATTAGAAGAAACCAATCAAAATTAAAAGTTGATAAATATTTCAATTTGCATAAATCAAGTACCAATAATGACATTCAAGATTAAAATAAGGGAGAAAATGTTATATTACCTTCTTTGTTAAAAGTCATATATACATAGATCAATTTACTATGATGATATTTACTATGATGACATGATAACATGTAGTTGGACATACTTTCCTTATTTGTTTGTAACATTTACATGTAATCCCTATTGGTAAAAAAAATTAAAACATTCATTTAAATTTAGAAGATTTCCTTTATTTAATTTAATATATAGGATCTTTTAAGTTAAATTTGATGAGTTCTTAACATATTTGACAAAAAAAAATGTGTATTATGGAAGGCAGTTGCGTGTAAGTCCTCTTTAATAGTATTGATTAATTAGCAAATCATTAGTGTTGAACATATACAAGTCAATTTACTAACAACACTTTCTCTTGCTTTACTTTTAGATAAGTATATAATATGATTTCAAAAATGCAAATTGTCACATGTTCATTTATTGATTTTTTTTATCCATCAAATAGATACCTTTTCGTAGATGACATTAACAAGATTGTATATGAAAAACTATTATCAAAGCAAGAATATAATGAATTATATAATTCAGCACAAGGTCACATGATTCATGGCCCATGTGGGTGGACGGACACCTCATCACCATGCATGAAAATGGAAGGTGTAATAGTTATTATCCAAAAATGTTCCGAAAGCTCAATAATTTTTGTTCAACATGATTATTGTATCTACAAAAGAAGAAACAATGTGAACAAATTTGCAAACAAGGATATCACTGTATTGAAAATCAAAGTGTTCCATTCAATGCCTTTTGTTAAAAATTGCTATGCACATATTAATATGAAATGGTGTAATTGAGGTACTTCAATTATTACATATTTAAGTACATAAACAAAGGGTGCCTAGAATTACAATTATGATAATTAACAACTAAGATTAATTATTTGTTATATGATCAAATTAAACAATATCTTAATTTTATGTATATTTTAAATTTTATGTATATTTTTTCATGTCGAGGAGGTTTCTTCTTTGTTTATTTTTAAAGGACACCAACTAACTATATTCCTTTCAAATATATCTCTACTTGTGAAATATGATGGATAATTTTTTTAGTCTTAATTCACTTTCAATATTTGAAATGTTGTTTTCTCACCTTCTTGGTGACCAAACCGTACATTTTCAAGATGATGAAAAAAATTATGATATAGTTGCAAAAGTAAGTGTTTCAAATCAATGTTCATATAATCAGTGTTATCAGTTTTCAGTTATGGCAATGCCATAGCGGAAGGCGGTGGCGGATTTTCTTACCACTGCCACAACAAGGCGATGACAATGCGGTTTTTTCATGGCGACCGCTTTTGGCATATCGGATGCTAATGGAAAATGGAAATATCGAAAAAGGCAGAGAAAAAGATGGTGGCAATGGCGTAAGGTGAGCTAGTGTGGTGGCAGCAGTGGCACACATTGTGACGACGGTGGAAAATGTAGAAGAAGGGATTGTGCGACACATGAAAAAGATAGAAGACCTTAAACCTAATTTTGAAAAAATCCTAATGAGTTTGGGTCTTTGGCCTATTCCAACTTTTAACTAATAAAACCCTAAAATTCTAATTATTCAAATAAAATTTGAATGTGTTGCAACTATATGAGCTGTTAAACCTAATTAAGAGTTCAAAACCTACTTAAAATTAGGTTTTTGGGCCTATTTTTGGCCCATTTAAAACATTATACTTATTGTAATTCACAACACATCTTTTTATCTCTGCCATAACACCTTCCACAATAATTCTGTTATAACTTTATAAAGGATTTATGGGGTCTCCGATATGATCAGTTATCCGATATCGATAACACTGCATATAATGGATGTATATCTAAATAAAATACTCCAAGAAGGAAAAAAAGTAACATTTGTTTAATTTGTCTCAAGATTTGTTTATGATAAAAGAAACAAAGATAATAAAAAATACAAAAGAAAGGTACAAAAGAAAGGTCTTACCATTGGAAGGTAATTAGGATTCTTCCAAGTAATATTGACATATTTTATTTGATAATGATACTAATTTTTTCATGTTGCTTTGAAGATCTTAGAATTGTTTCCAATGCCCAATATCCTACATTCATAGAATCATGTTTTGCATTGAGATTTTTTTATGATTTGAAGCTATAAAATATGTTCAAGATTGGGCTATAGTACAATATGAGAAAATTATTTTTTCATAATGTTGTTATCAAATAATATTCATAAACCTGAGGATGTATGAAATCAAACTTGGTAGTGACTTGCATATTTCATCTTTTTAAACAAATAAAATTATATAATTTTGAAGGTAGAAACAATATTAGTTTTTCATTACATAATTTATATTGTTAAGAATGTCATGTGTCATCTTACTTTATTAGACCATCTAATGATATGCATTTAGCTAGATCATTTGATGAACTATATAAAGCTCAATGTATGATTGTTATTATATAGTTATTTTTTTTAGTCAATTAGGCTCTTTTTATTTGTTGTATAGTTAGTTAATAATGTTGTAGTTAGTTTATATAGGCTAACTCAACTAATGCTGAGTGTATGCAATATGTAAACTCTATATAATCATTGTATTTTGTTTCTCTATGTGTTCATCAATAATGAATTTAGAGATATATTATTTCTTCTAGTCATATCACGTCTTTAGATCTTTCCTTACACATTTATGTCCTACTTTCATGGATTGTTTAGTGTTCATTACATATTTCGGTATAAATTTCTTAATTGGATATTGATCAATGTTGTTTCAACTAAATAAAAGTGTCCAAGTAGTAAACCGTCTAATGGATTGTGTACTATAACAAAGATAAACATAATTTAAGTATAGTTAGGGTTAGTTAAACTTGAGTCCTCTCCCAACAAATTCAATTATATATTCAGTATGACCCATTTCAAATATTATTTGCAGCATTTGTTAGTTAATAAGAGTAGTTAAAAGGGGATTGTATTTGTTTGAATAGAAATTTAAAAGATAACAACAAGAAAATGAAAAACAAGTTGAGTATCAATTTCATTCAATCATGAATTCTTCATCAGTTGACATATATATCATTCTTCCAATCTTCAAACAAGATCGAATTGACTAAATATGTGTCAACCAATTCAATAGCATATAATTAATGAAACATGTGTTCTCTTGACTTAAAGAAACAAGATATTTTTAGAATAATGCAAACTAAACAAGATTTTCAATTAAAGAACACAATTGAATCATCAACACGTGTTAAAAAAATTTCAATAATAGAAATTAGAACTCAAAAAGATAGATCATCTAGCATAATTTGTTACATTATTGAAGAATAAAACTTTAATTGCACATAACCTCATGATTTATTGTGAAATCACAAGAGAATAAACCAAAAAGAGCTTAATCTTCCATCCAGAGGCAAAACAAAGTAGAAAATAAGAAAACTAAGAAAAGTACGATGATCTATTTATGAACATCTTTCCAATGTGAAGCTTGATGCCTTCTCCTTGAAGCTTGTATTCTTTTATATGGTTCATTGCTCATGGATCTCAAAATTAGATTATGGTTTAAATATAGTTCACATATTCTCAGTTTCCCAATTTTCAGAATCTTTAGACTTTATTTCCATTCTATTGCAAATTTGGTTTCTTCTTATCTTTCCATATTATTTGCTTCCAAATATATTTATGATATATTGTAGATTTTATTCTATAATTATTTAACTCAAATTTCTTTTCTCCTTTTGATTCAGAGAAGCCACTTTGAATTTGATTAATCAGGTCCACTCGCAACAGTAGACAATTTTATCAAACCATCTAGACTGAGATGTTCACATCATACTCTTTCTACACCTTTACCTTCATTAGTCTTGATGCTGCTGAGGTGTTTTCTTCAGTTAAGTCCTAGCAGTTGAGTTGTTAAATTGTCTGCTCCATGTAACCATTAGACCATCTGTTGTAAGAAGGATTAAACCATCTGCTGTGACTAAAAATCCAAAATTAACAATAATAGTAGTTAAGGTCCAAATATATAAATTATATGAATCCTATTTAAAATAGTACAATTATTCATAATTATAGTCAAAGAAAGATATAATTAAAGGTTTTGGGTGCGAGTAAAACTATGCTCATCAAATACCAAACAAATTGGTACTAGAGTTTTAGTTCTGACCCATTTCTCATCCATGGGTGTTTGATATAGGATTAAGACTAGTCCCCTATGTATGTTTATTATGTTGTAAAGAAAATCTTCAAGAAGATGTTCAAGAAGATGACCAACACAATCATGATTAAGAACTTCACAAGAAAGTATAATTTTAATTTGTGGTGCATCGATATGCATGCTTTGTTGAAAAAATAGGGAGCATGGATGTCCTTGTTTGGCAATATTGGACACATGGAGGAGTCGATTATAGGAACTCAAGAGTGAGCCTTCTATATTTTTTTTTTTGTCTTTCTTAGATGAAGTTCTTTGTGTTAGAAAATGAAGAAACTACTTTAGGTTTTTTGTTGAAACTGGAGAAAATTTTCATTATAGTTTAAGGTTTAGGGTTTAAGGTTTAGGGTTGTTTCTCAAGAAATTATTCTTTGGGCTTTATATGAAGGAGGACTTATCAATAAAGGAACATCTTGATGAGATGAATATAACTTTATGGAATTATGAGATATGAATGTGAAGATGAAGAATGAAGATCTTGTAGTGATTCTTTGCATAAGCTTTCACCCTTCATTTGAAATTTTTATTAATTCTTTAAGAGTGGGTAAAGACTATCACACTAAAGGAGATGAAATTCATACCCTATTATTTTCATATCTTCAAAGGCATTGAATTTTTATAGAACATATTTACTAACTTAAGGTAGATAGTTTTGAGGATCATAGAAATAACCTTTAATCTCACACATTTCCATATACTTGTTAATGTTGTGTCCCTTTTGCTAAAGTTCTTTCACACAAACTTGATGTTCAATTTAGATTTGAATTATTTCTATGTCGTAATGCTTTAGGTTCTTTATGGTTCATTAATTTTATTTGATGAAGCCTCATTTTATGGAAGACAATAGATGCTAGAAAAATGCGAATTGCCTTTTAATATAACAATATGGACATAAGTTCCAATGTAATCTATACCTTCTTGTTGTGAGTATTTCTTAGCTACTAATACAACTTTGTTCTCACAACTTATCTTGTCAAATTTGTTTCTAAATGCGTATTTGGAATCAATGATTGACATGTTTTGATGTGGACTTAATAGTTGTCATACGTCATTTTTCTAAAATTGATTAAGCATTTTTTGTATAGCTTTGCCCCAAATTTCATCATCTAATGCTTCATTAATTTTTTTTAGCTCTGATATCAACATAAATTGATCTTTGTAGGGTGATATTGTCCTTAAACCTTCGTTTGGATTGCATATGATGACATTTGTTGGATGATGCTTCACCATTTATGAATTACACCCACTTGATTTTTTTTTCTTAGTTAGATCATCTATCGAGTCTTTAGAAGCTTATATGTATGTCTTTGTCTTTTACAACTATTCTTGCAAGTTTAAATCTACAAAATAATCGTCTAACTTTAGTAATTTCTTAGCAAACTTATGGTCATTGAATCTTACATGAATGACTTGTTCAACTATTGATGTTTTAAAGTTGTAGACTCTATAGAGTCTTATATACTTTAGAATATCTAAGGAAGATTCACTTTTGTAGTCAAACTTTCTCATACTCTCATTGGTATTGAGGATGAAACATTGAATCCCAAAATGATGAAAAAAAATGTTGGACTTCTTGTCTTTCTAGAATTCATGTGAAGTTTTTTTTTAATCAATAGTCTAATGTATATTATGTTTTGCAAATAATAAACTATGTTTATTGTTTCTACCTAAGAAAATGTAGGACTAGAATTTGCATTATAATATCATTATATTAAGGTATTTTAGCGTTAAGAAATTATGATTAATAAAAAAAAAAAACTCAAGTTTTCATTTATAGAAATCATTTATAGACTTTTTCATTTGAAACACGATTACAAATTTTGTGAAAGACTTTAAAAGTCTTATCTTTATGGTGTAAAAATTTCACAATATCTATCTAAAGTAGTTATTTATCATGACGAAATCATATCATTTACCATTAATGGACAAAGTTTTAAATGTATAAACTCAAGAAATCTTTATATAGAAATTTCATAATTTCATTGATAGTTTTAAAAAGAAGTTTTAACATGCTTGCCTTTTATTCATGCTTAACAAAAAATAAATGATATTATTGGCACAGTTTGATATTTTGTCTTTGAAAATTTGAGAGTAATCTCAAACTCATATATCAAAATACTTTTTATGTCAAATTCAATTATCTTCTTTTAATAGTGACGAGATATGATATTTTGTTACAACTGACATTTATACAAATTAATTATATATTAACAATAAATAATTAAGTCTCATCATACTTTCTCTTATTACACATCAATATCTGTTGACAATATTACAATATTTAATGATGATTGAAATTATTTTCTAAAATTCTCAAATTATTTAAAGATATATTTCAGAAGTTCATACATTTTTTCTAAAGTAATTAATTTTTTCTTAAACTAGACTTAATT
>Ga0123341_1002819_pt1 | contig 14593 bp, 7 predicted proteins | sample Turbeapinknodule_FD_89959 | JGI IMG/M metagenome (GOLD analysis project Ga0123341, IMG submission 89959) | Root nodule microbial communities of legume samples collected from Mexico - Turtle bean Mexico pink nodule | ecosystem: Host-associated > Plants > Roots > Nodule | place: Mexico: Nepantla... | reverse complement strand
TTTATCACACAATCTAAAAGTTATTTTTACAAAAAAACTATTAAATTACATAATTTGAAATTTATTTTTGATTTTTGAATTATACAATTTGAAAAATGATTTTCCTTCAAAAGATAAAATTGTTTTTTAAAAAGTAAATAATGTTTAAATTATATAATTTTAAAATTAAAAGTGATTTTTGGATTGTAAAAAAATCAAAAGGATAAAATGAATTTTTTTTATAATTATGGAAGTGTGGCACAATATATATGGAGGTGGAAGAAGAAATGTGATTCGTGAGACTTTCATGCAATTCATAGTGTCACTACTAACATAATAGGCTATTTGTTTTTTGCTTTTGTTAAAAAGTTATTTATTTTATCTTATCGTAAAATTTGATTTCAGTTTGCTTTGGATTTGAATTTATTCAAATATAATATTAAACCTGTGCTATTTTAATTAAAAACGGTTTAAAATTGAATTACATCTGATTTAATTTTTAAAATTTTCTTTTTATTTAATTAGAAAATGACATAAAAATCTTATTTTATTACCTCTTTGACCCTTTTAGTTAATTTTTTTTATAAACAATACACAATGTATTTAACATAAAAAGGTACGATAACTATTTTTAATTGATTCAAAACAAGCGAGCTTATAAATTCGTTAAAATAATAACATATATTCCTTGAAAAAGAAAAAGATTATGTGATTTAGTGATTAAAATTAAGTTATTAAAAATAAAAGTTATTTAATAATCACATTACTACTTAGAAAAGTCACATTATTATTATTATTATTATTATTATTTTGTGATAGTATTCCTTTATTTAATCTTAAGCATTGAAATAAATACAATGCCCTCGCTTAAATTTGTTATTTAATCTTAATTATTTATATATAATTATATGGTTAAGATTATTAATTTACACCTTCTCCTACAAACACTTTTGTCACTTAATAGGCCTCACACAAACAATATTTCTTGATATTGAATTTCTTTAATTCAACAGCTGGTTTGAAAGGATCCATTATGTATACAAAAGTTTATATAATTAATTAAAAATTAATAAAAACCAAAAAGTTCAATTTCAGAACACAGCTTTTCATTTACAAAATGGAATGACATAGTTGACAACTAACTTCATCTTTTGAATATAAGATCAGAAATTTGATCTTCTATGCAGTTCAACTGTATGAAAAAATTACACTTGAAAAAAAATAATCATGCATGCACTTCACTCTACCAAGCTTCAAAGATTAATCTTTTTCAGCAACAAAAAATTCCATCCACACCAAACCAAAACCAAAATTTCCCTTTAAGCATCCCTGGCTGTTCTTTGTTGCTGCATCACAAACACAGAAGCCTTGCCAGCAGCATCAGTTGAAGCCAACAAATCACCAAGCACCCCAAGTTCTGGATACTCACTCCACTGCAACAACCCAGAAGTTTGAGGACTTTCAATCCCAGCTTGACTTCCAACAATGATCAAATCATACTCAGTCACCAAATTCCGAATCACCAAAGCCGTGTCAGGTCCGTCTTTCACACTCTTCTCTATGTAATTCACATAAGCCTCACCCACCTTCTTGTTCACCTTTATATCATTCAGAATCTCAGAGTCATGCAATTCCTGGAAATCCCTTTTCTCCGAGTCATTGTTAGCAGCCAAAAACCTAACCACAGTGAGTCTAACATGTGGATTCTTGGTCATCCTCTTGGCAAAGAAAAGGGCTTCTCTATCATCTTTCCCTCCAATGAAAAGCATGCAAACAGTGTAAGGCGTCTCGGGGGAGAAAATATGAGTCATTTGCATTCTCTCAATCAATATCCCAACTGAACATGGAGCTCTCAGCATGACACGAAAGTTCAACTCTCTCAAGGACTCATCTTCTGTCTCAATGCAGTTGCCATCAGAAGACCACTTTTTATGAAAAGGAAGAACAATGAGTGAGGTGAACTTGTTCAACGCCAAAGTGCAAATATCATCGTACATCATCTCAGTTGGAGAGATTGATGTGAAGGTGTTCACCACCAGTGCATCCTTGAACTCTTGCTCGAAGTTTTCGAAGGCATCGATGAGTTTATCTGCCATGGAGGCGTTTGAGTCGTGTTCTTTCTTGGAATGGAGTTGGTGAGAGATGAAGAGAGGGGCAGCTCTTCCGATGAGTTCTATGAGCTGGAGGACGTAGACGCAGAGAGGGTTGTCTTTGGTAGGGAAGGTGGCTTCGAGAAGGTTGATGGTAGGGGGAATGTTGTCGGGTCTGTGAATGCATGTGAGGACTCGAAGCTCAGTGTTGCTTTTGAGGTCGAAGATGTTTCGCTTGGTGTAGTTTCCTGCATATTTCTTCATGGGGTCGTAGAGATATGCCAGAAGCATTGGCATCACTGTGGCATTCAGAATTATGCACACTATCACCAATGCCAACACGTTGGCTGGCATGCCCTGCATTACAAACATAACGAACACACACAAGCAAAGAAAATTTTCATATGATTATCTCATAGGGTAAAAAACAAGATATTGAAAGTAATTTGATATAATGATGAGAATGCAATGTTTGCAAAAAAGTTATTGAAGATTTATTTGTTTTATATCCTAGAATCATGATTCATTTGTTTTTGCTGTCAAACTTGTTTACAATGAGGATGTAACTAGAGAGGTGGAGTAATTAAGAAGATATGAAATGGAGTGCTCACCATGAGATCTCTGACTATAGAGAATCCAGCCAATTCGACAACGCCCTTGCAATTCATAATCAAGGAGAGAGACACTGCATCATTCAAGGGCATGTTGTTGTACAAAGGAAGTATAATGCACGCAACAAATTTGACAAAGCTAGTTACTACAATAATAATCAGGGCTTGCACCATGAACTGGTCAATTCCTCCACCCGTTCCGTTTCTCCAATTCATGAAGTCTCTGAGGTCCACCCTCATTACACATGTGGTCACAAAAAGAGGCATGAACATCCAGTTAACAAAAATGTCAATTTTTTTAATAATGGCAGTGCCTAATGGAGGCCCTTCTGGGGTAGCCATGCCCAATACAAAAGGGCCAAAGAGAGCCAAAAATCCAATGCGATGTGTGACATAGGATGCCAACAAAGCCATTGTGAGTATGAAATACACATAGTGATCACTAACAGGAGAACCCTCTGGGGTCTGTTTTATGATCCAAAACATGGCAGGGCGATAGATGAACACAACCAATAGCACAAACGAAGCTGCAATTATGAGACAAACCCAGGCTCTTGATGGATCTACAGACACAATTTTGGAGATAGTAAGGACTGTTGTCAAGATCACATTGAACAGCTCAGTAACCAAAGCTGCGGACTGGCCTAATCTTCCTAGCTCCGAATTCAGAATCTTGAGATCACTTAAAACTATGCAAATATTAGGGAAAGGGGTCACAGAGAACACTCCAGAGATAACTCTAATTTTTTCTGCCTGATCATAGTCTAGGTATTTTGTGGAGTAAAAATGCACAACAGCCAAGCTGCATATAAAGGGAGCCATTATGGCAATAGACCCTATGTTGGCGGCACTACTTTTGGTCCTGTGGATCACACTCATGTCTGTTTTCACCCCTGTGTAGAACAGGAAAAGCATGTAGCCAAAAACTGAGAGCAACCCCAGATTTGCCTGAGAGTCAAAAAAGAACAACTCTCTACACTTCTGAGCCCATTCTTCAGTGAAGCTGGTTGCAAATATTAGGCCAACCTGCTCAAAACATCCACCACCATATGTTAGTTAATATTCAAACAGTAACAATGAAGCATGCTATGTCATAGAGCAATTCTTACACCAGCACAATGCCTGTGATTTTGTAGACACGATCAACTAAAACTCTTAAAGATGCATTAAATAAACAGTATAAAAAATCATGAACTAAAAATGAATAAGTAAAATAAAACACCATGATATTCTTGCCATAAAAACCTATTTAAACCAAATAACAATAAATACCTCCAAGAAAGTGCATGTTAGTATTATCTTAATCTTATCATTGGTTCGTACTCATGCAGAAGTAGTTTGAAATTGACAAGCCTTGGCAAGATTAATATATCTGTTGAAGGGAAAAGGACTTACAATGCTCATGGAAGTGAATCTGGGCATTCCTAGACGACCCAGAATGGCGTGTAAGAGAAAGGTTGCAAGAAAGATAACACATATCTGCATCTGCAGCATTGGTAAAGCATTTTTTGGAAGCATGCCATCTATGGTGCACCATGGTGTCTCTGAATTCACCAGAGGGGGCAAGTACGTGCATGATGTAGCATAAAACTCTTTATCTTTCAATTCTGTTGTCATGCTCTATATATAACTGTGCTCTATGGAACGCTTATCTTCTTCTGGTTTTCCCCCCTGCAAGCATACGAATTCAGAAAGAATAGAACTCAAGAGAAAAACAATGAAGAGAAACTAGCACAACAATGGAGGCTCAATTGGCAGAAATTAAGAAGTTCACAATAGATATTTGTTAAGTTTTTATTTCCTGAATTTTCAAAGGCCAAAGATATAAATTTGAAGCCAATGGTAGAAGTCCTTTTGTATGATCATTGAAAACTAACAGGTTATTAGTCCTTGCAGTTTCCAGTTTCCATTCTAATAATACAAAATTGATATGTGTATTCTGCTGTTTGTACATTGTAATTGTTACTGTCAAATTATTATCGTTAATAAAACAAATCTTCTAAATTTAGATAAGATGAGGTAAACTAAACAACCGTTTTTAATAAAAAAACAATAACAGGGAGATACCAACCAACTCCATTGTGTACGATACTGTCACATAAATTCCAAGTCAAATCAATTAATTTTATCTGTACTTTTTCAAAATATAAATAAATTTTAATTAATTTAATGAAACGGTCTTTAAAATAATTTTCGTATAATTGAGATTGTATTTTCTAGAGAAAAGTTTTAAAATAAAATTAACGAAATCAAACCATGTTAACATTCTTAATTAGCGTAATCTTTTTACAAAGGATATTAGAGTGCCACTTAATATGTTGACAATTTTATTGGAGAAATTGTAGGTATATACCTTAATCACTAACACTTAATTTGTTAAGATGAGAAGTTTCACTTTTGCTAGATTTATCTTAAAAAGATGACTTGGTTTTGGTCTAACATGCTCAAATAGAACCTCGTAAGAGAAATTTGGTAACAATTGTTAGAACCAAAGAAGGTTACATTGTTTAAATCTTTAAATGTTTGATGATAAATAAAATTAGTTATTAAAATTTGAAACTTAATTGTGTGTCATGAATATAAGAAAACCCGTGCCCAAAACATTATATATAGAAAGCGCCGCTTCTATATACAATAAATATTTTTGCAAAACTGAGTTCAAAAAATTATTTTACATAAAAAAAACATTCGTACAACTTCAAGCATTTTTTTTCACGGCTAACAAATCACTAAATATAAACTAATTTTAAAGATTAAAAATAATTAATTTAATTAAATATTATTTTAAAAAAATTATTAGTATATAAATTAATTTATATTATAGATAAATAGTTTTTAAATTAGTGTATCTATTTAGCTATTAAACTTGTAAGTATAAATTATTTAGATTCTAAAGTTTGGTAACTAAAATCTTGATAGCAAATTAGATACCAATTTAATAATTATTTATCGAAACTAATTTAGATATAAATAATATTTTTAGTTCCTAAAATAAAAACTAATTTAGCCAATATTTCTAAAATTAATTTCTATTAATGAATTTTTTTCTAGTGTCCAAATCTAATCTAACTTAACTTGTATAATTGTTTAGTATTTCCTTAATTCCAAAACTATAGTTATGTTAGATTGTACATATTTATTAAAAAATATTAAATTTTACATTTGTACACTTATTTAATTTAATATCTTCAAAAAATTTAATGCTTTAGTATATATAATTAAAGATATAACTGAAAAAAATTAATAATTTTATCTTAGATTTATAAAATAATTATAGTTTTGGAATGGAGAAAATACTAAAATTGATGGAAGAGGTCCTAGCACCAATCCTTTGAGAGGCCACGTCATGGTCAAAGAGGGGTCAAGATGACATATTTTACATGTCATAAACTCTAGTGTGGAATAGCTTTTTAATTCTTGTCAAAGTAACATAGAAATTTTCTTTTGTAAAATTGTTTAATTTGTAATTAGGGTGAATTTTGGGTTCTAAAAACCAACCTAAGTTAGATTAGGGTTTCTAGAAACTCCTAATCTAACTAAGGCCGGTCACTTTAGGCCTAATAGCATCACATGAGACACACCATGTCACGCTTGCCATGTGTGCTTGCATTAGGCGCCAACTTTCATTTCATTTGGCTTGAATTTCCTTCTCATTTGGCTATTCATTTTCGGTCCTCCTTAGGCTATAAAAGGAGGAGCCTACCTCATGTTTTCACAAGATTAATTCATTAGTGAAATGCTGTCAATTTTGTGTCATTCTCACTCTTTGCCTAAACCTCTTAGGAATTAGGCTTTTAATTTTTCGAAACTTTCACCTCCAAGAAGAGTAGGCCTCACCTCTCTCAAATCATACTTCTCATGCACCTCCAAGGCTATTACAACTCCTAGAAGAGCTCTGTTCCACCATCAAACCATGGAGCTTTTGCAAATCTACTAAAAAACCGCAAGGAAGAAGACACAAATCCATCATTAAAAAATATTAAATTTTATATTTGTACACTTATTTAATTTAATATCTTCGAAAAATTTACTGCTTTAGTATATATAATTAAAAATATAACTGAAAAAAATTACTAATTTTATCTTAGATTTATAAACCATTATAGCTTTGGAATGGAGAAAATACTAAAATGGACTAAACTATGTTTTGATAAGGAAAAAGATTTCTAAGCCATGTCCAAACATATGTTTTTGAAACTTTTAAAGAAATTCTTTGATATGTTATAAAGTTCAATATATTTACATTTATTAAAAGATCATTTTTTTTTAATTTGTATAAGTACTCGTTTGAAACAAAGTAGTCTATTAATCAAGAGAAATTTAAATAAAGAGAACAAAAGAGGAAAAATTCATAACTAACAATAGCATGTTTGTGAAAGAAAATATATCACCAATCAGTTTATTTTCTAATATCTTTAAGTCTTTCATCAAAGTAGTGTATTGTTAGTTGCATCAGATGGCATGAAGAATTGTACATGCCTTTGAAAAACCTATGAAAAACATCAACATTCTTGAGAAACTTATATATTCACTCACTCAGAGTTATATAGAAGTCTGATAAAAGTTCATCGTTTCAGCAATTGACTAGACGTTATATGAGACAAACTATTTACTTTCATAATTTACAATTTATAAGTTATCTTATAATTGTTCTATAACTTATCTTCACTCTTTTTAAATTGATTTTGCAAACATTTTTTCTTGTAAAAAGTTGAGAGGCTTAGTGAACGAACAATAGTTGGATAAGCAATTTTGGGTATAAAATTGTTCTCAAACACTTTTATGGTAGAAGGGATTGGAAGTTGATATTATATGATAAACCATTATAAAAAAAATTGGAATTGTTTTTTCTATTATGACGTGAGCCAAAAAACCTTATGTCTATATTTGAAAAGTTTTTGAAAAGTCTTAGCATACAAACATTGAACCTCTCTCGTATAATTTTTTCCTTCAATAATTATGGTCCATCTTCCACGATTATGTAGTAAAATTGGTTCAGTTGTATTAATATAAAGGACAAATTCTCTCAGCACCGCCATATTTTTATTCTGCATCTTCATACTTATTTCTAAGTATAGTACAAAATCTGATGACTTTTTCATTTTCAAGTTACTTTTTCCATTTTCTTATTTGAACTTCAAAGGAACAAAAAAATTGCTATTTTTTTAATGCAATTTGCTTTAGAGTCATTATGTTCCAAAGCTGTGATATGTGATATGTCTCACCTTCCTATCCCATTAGGAATAAGACAAAATTACACTCCCATTATTTTTTCTTTTTGTAATTTTATGTTATCTATGAACTAAATTTTAGATAAAATAATACGCATATTTGAATTATGATGATATTATTTATTTTAAAGAATCAGCAAAGATACAAAACCGAAGTACAAAACTCAAAAATATTTTAATTTAAAAATAAATAAAAAACAGAATATAACAAATTTTCGTATCAACTCTTTGCTCTCAAATGATAGAAGTGCTATCAAATGTTACGTTTGGAGAAGAATAGAAATAATGTGACTGAAAGAAGGTATGAAGGTTCCGGGATTCCAGTTTAGGTTATTTCAAAATGTGAGAGTATGTTTCATTTAGGTAATTAAATTTTTCTAAAAAGGTTAAAACTGACAATTAATTTGGAGGTGAATGAAAGGTACGGAGGTGGTGGCATTTAAAGAAGCACTAAGGGAAGGAGAATAAAACAGAGAGTTGCATTATATTAACCAAATAGACCTTGTCCTCAACAAACAACCATGAATTCAGGTCCCAGCGAAGACAGACAAACCTCGTGAAAATAAAATAAAAATTGAAGAAAATAATCTCTAGTTCACAGTTAGCTAAGCAACAGAAAGCATTCAAAGTATAATCTCACACCAAATTATATGAAAACATAGATTCAGAAAATATCTTAATATTCCCATTTCTTCAACTCCATGCCATCAGGAGGACTTCCCTCCACCTTCTTTGACCCCACTTCTTTCCAGTTTGTAGACAGCACAGTTCCATTAGACTCCACCTATACAATATAGTTGAAGAGAGGTGAGGAGCAGTGAGCATGCACTGAAGACAATTTTCTGCCATTTTCTAAATAATAGTTGTGAATGTGATTTACAAGTCATGCCTCTAATAAAGAGGATTTATGTAATGACCAGAATTGATAGATGAAAAATGCAAAACTTACAAATGACTTTTTCATTGCCCTTCTTGTATCCTCATCTGCATCTTGGTATATTTCCCGGAAAAACTTGTTCAATGCAGCATCACCATCAAGTTTTTCATCTTTCTCCTGAAATAAAGAATGTTAGGAGCAAGATTTGCACAACTAAAACACAAACAATTAACACATTTACAAACCTCTTTCTTGACTTGAGCTTCGATCTTGTCCCAATCTCTGGTTTGTTTTGAGGATGGATAAGAAGGTCTTTGACTTGCAGTAACTGCAAAATTCACAAAAAGGGATAAAGCATTTTAGCATGAAAATAATGATAAAGTTTATGGAGGGGCATAATTAGATCGATATGCCAATAATAAGGTCCATCAGATTCAGGAGAAACCCTATTACTTGAAATGAAACAACTCCATGTTCAACAAACCATTGGATGTACTATAAATGAATGTTTTTACTAGTCCTAGCCATACAAAGGTTCACCAGTATTGTAGCTAGAATGTGTAGCCTCTGGTAAAACGGTTTATATTCCAGCAGGGATAAAGTCTCCAGCCTTTTTCAATGACTTTCTAGTTTTACATTTTCGTTCTTTAATTCACCAAATTCCCAATTCCTCTCCTTAACTTGAGCAATTTCTAATCCATCTTCCTTAAACACAGTACACCCTCCCACCCTTCACTTGTACAAATTGTAGTCCCATGTTTCTGCTCTCAGCACATCCATCACATTCCCACCTTCGTAATAGAAACCCATGGCATGCAGAGGGATTTTTACCTTCTACACTCAGAAATTCAAGTTCAGTCCTCTAATGCAAATCCCATTTCCTATCTCATTTTCATCCCACTACTATTGTTTCTGCCAGGTCCCAGTAGCCCATGGATAAATATGTCATGATGTCTCACCTTATTTGGCTAGTTCCTTGCGTTGTTTCAGCCTTCGCTGATCAATCCCACCTGTTTTTTTTTTTTTTTTGTGGTTCTTGTTATTGTTAGCTATTATTTTGCATGTCACTGTTATAGCAGCTGCTCTGCAATCTGCTTGCAACTAGCAGATTTGGGTCACTCACTTTAAACCACTATCTAGAATTAACTACTCTGATACATATCAATAGGGTGGGGAGGGGGATTTCACTGTAAACAAACACCACATAAAGAAACAGGAAACCATTATACCAAAGACACCAAACAAGTCATAGAGGAGGAAACAGAGGGAAACTCTAGAATCCAAATAAGTCTTTAGTTACCCGAAGAAGCATTAACCCTCAGTGGAACTATAACGTTTCTGGTGAATTCAAGAGATGTCCAATGAATAGGTTCTGCTTTCTCAAGGCGAATTTCAATTTTGGTTGACAAAACTTCATACCGGCAATTGGAGGGTACAATCTGATAGAGGGAAACCAAAGATCAACACTGTATACAGAACAGAATAACAAAAAACACTAATATAAACCATGCAAAGGAGTTTAAATGCAACTTTGGAAATACAGGGGCTTGAGACAAGCAAAAAAATAAAAACAATAGGACAAGATAACCAAAGCTTAAACTATCTTCAGTATCCACCACATTAGAACACAACCAAAATTATACTATGCACGAATAAGGCTGTAAGATACATTTCCCAGTGATCCAATCTTCTATGCTGACAAACCGCTCTTGTTCATACCTTTCCAAATAAGCGAGGTTGAAAAACATATGCATCTTCCCCTGGGACATTAATACTAACACTTAGCTACAAAAGAGAAAAAAAAACAAGGAGGAGGAAGTAGGATTAGAATGTGATTCACCAAAATGAATCGATGAGTATTAAAAGCCAGCAAAGACAGAATTGACTAAATACTATTATGATGTGAACCATACTATTTGTTCGCCGAACTCAACAGTAATGCTTTCTTTGGGGATTTTCTTTGCAAATATGGTTACAACCACCTGATCATGTTTCTGGTAGAATTCATGCCTGCATAAATTTTATTTTCAAAAGGTGAAAGCCTGAGCAATTAGTAATTTAGTTTCTTCCTTCAATAGAAATTTTTCAGTTCACATAGTACAATATTATCATAAGCAAATAATGCGACGTTGAGCATTACAGACTCAAAATAGCCTTGTTTGCAAGTTCTCCCTGTCAGATACTAAATTAAGAAATTGTTAAAAAATAAATAAAAACTGCAGGAATATCTTCTCTATAAGCTAATTGATAGATATCAAATAATTCAGGATATTTAATTGAACAGTGGAAACTTTTCGGATTGTTGGTTAATGCCTTTGTATGAGAACCCACCATGACCAAGCACTTTAGACATTGATCCTTATTATCACTTGACTATTCTAATATAAAGCTTAACTTTTGCATAAGGAGGATGGAACTGTGGCCAGTGTAGCGTCCATACTTCAAGCCCAAAGGTCTCTTGAATGAAGATATGTGCAAGGACATTAAATATATATAAAAAAAATCATTCATTTGACTTTATCCAAATCTTAAAATTTTGGATGATTAGTTCAAAAACACAGCATCAAAGTCTATAATCAAGTGGTCAAAAATTAGATCTTTCCTCCCCTCATTCTTTTAAGGAAAAGATAAATTTCAGCAGAAAAAACTCTGGGTTATGCATTGTTCATGCTAAAGCCCTGGAAAATGTTAGACAGAAAACTATTCATAAACTTCATCTAATAGATTAAGCATTTGGAAGTGTTAATTTTTAAGACATAAAAATAACAAATACCAAAACATAAGCAGGATAACTACAGCAGCAGAAGCACTGTTAATATATATAAAAACAATCCTAGAAATGAATATGCACAACCATAAAGTATAAGCATGTTTGACCTATATTTAGGTTTATTCACTGCAACTGGTGGCTGCTCTGGAAGATCATCCTGTTGCTGAACATCTTTTGGATTAACATCTTGTGCTATGGTTTTTTCCTGTATAGGTATGGTGGTATAAGATTCTTCTGTTCAACACAACATGTCCATCAAGATCAAGTCAGTTTCCTGGCTAAAAATGACATATTTACTTCCAACAGTCAAGACACAGTCCTCAGTCATACATAAAACAAAATCTAAAACATGAAAATTACACCCCCAAAGACAAAAAAAGTTTAATTAAATATGAAGGGTTTTAACATCAAAAAGAACAAAGTTCACCTTCAATGAGCTTATCACACTCTTTGATTAAATTAACAAATCTTGAGTTGTCTGGAGACAACGAAGCACCAGTCTCCAGAGCAGCCTTGGCAGTCTGATATTCCTCAAGCTTCATGCATGCAGTACTGCAATTGAAACCAACAAATCAAAATTAAATCAAGTACAGCATGCTGATAAAAAGTCAAGTACAGCACGGTTGAACAAAGATAAAGAATTGAGAACATCTTATGTCAAAATATAAAATAAAATGTGATCTGGTGATGTACAGAAAGCAATTTCAATAATCTTTAACCCCAGATATCCTTATTAATAATCAACCATCACATTGTCATATTTAAATTTAAATAAATTTTATATTCAAGTATAATAATCCCTTCATTATTCAAGAAAAAAATGCAATTAATGGTTTAAATATAAGGCAGAAATGCTTTGATAAGAAAGCAATTATATAATATGCATACTAGTATCAGATATATGTACACCATGCATACATTGTCAATTTTGAGGTGGCTGTGCATACACATATTGTGCCACCTTCTATCACTGTTTCTCCTCAACTGAATCTCCACCTTTCACACTTTTCAGCTTAGCATTAATTTATACAAAATGAGTATCTCATCTGTTTCCTATTGTTATCCTCATAAATAAGGATCTATCATTTACTCTAATAGAACACCACAATTGGATTAAATATTCATTGTCCATCTAAGAGGTTGTTTTTGACAACAGTTAGCAAAAACAACAATATTTCTGGATATTATATATTTGAAAAGTTAGATTACTCACTTGGTTCAGCTCAATCTTTTGAAATTTAGTCCTGCACCTTAAGAACTACTTATTTCAGTACTCACATATTACACTTTTAACTCACTCATTCCGTACACATACACTTACAATTTTGGCCAACAAAGACTAAAACTGATTAAAAGGTGCACCTGCGTAGGGACTAAAACAAATGGTTTCTAAGTAGGGACTAACACATAGATTATGCAGGTATAAGAACCAAATGGATAATCAAACCTATAGAGAAAAAAAAAAATGTAAAGACTACGTGGCGTTGTACTTACCCTTTCCGCAAATATGCTTTTGGCAGAGAAGGATTCAATTCAATTGCTTTGTTAGCATCAGCAACTGCCTCTGTACAAAAGAAAAAAAAAATCAAAAAATCAAATTTAGTAAAACATTACAACCACATATTTGCAGTGTGCAGGCAACCATGAACACAATTCTCAAATTTATTTACTTTTTTATGAAAAAACAACCACATCAAAGACAGACATCAGTCGATAAAAACAATTTCATCTTGGTCAAACTCCCAACTCCTCTCAGATGACCCAATTGAACACAGATTTATTTGTAACAAAAGCCCAATGATTCACACAGAACATACAAAAGGGTATTCAAGAAACACAAATTCTTTAAGGGAGGAAGTGAGAGTGTACCAGTCAAGTTGTTTAATTTGATGTTGCCTTGAGCGCGGTCCGCGTAGAGTTCGGCTTTGTTTGGTTCGAGGTGAATTGCCTGAGAAAGAAGGTCCACTGCGAGTTCGAAGTGATCTTCGACAAAGGCCTCTTTGGCTTTCGCTTCAAGATCGGAAGCCATGGGAGCAAGGAAGAGAGGAAAAAAGAAGGTTTGAAGAAAGAAGAGAAAGAAGATTCTAGAGAGGATGTGAGTGGTTTGGAATTGGAAGAGACAGAAGAAGGAATAGAATGATGGATTGACCTGAGAGAGAGATGTGGGATGGTTAATATGTATACAGGAGAAGTGGAACAGGCAAACTGCAAGAGAGACCAAAGGAGTAGACTTTCACAAGTCTTCCTAAAAAAAACCACTATATTATTATAATTATAATAAAAAATAAAATCATTATATTAGTAATTATTACTATTAGTAATTATTACTATTAGTAGTTAGCACTTGATCATTATTTGTTTCTTTGAAACATAAAATAACTATAAAACATTACTTTCTTCAATTGTTTTATATTTGAATTAATAAAATTAAAATATACAAAATTATACTTATTATTATTATTAAGATTACATGTCTTAACCTATAAAAACATAATGAGAACCCTATTTATAGTTAATTATGAATATGTAATTTTATTAGGCATTTGAATAAGTATAGATTTAAGAGTTGAGATATTTTTCATTAATTATAATATACTTAAGATTTAAATATACAAAATAAAATTTAGGTATTTTAGTTACATTTTTATTAAAGAGATTCTAGTAAAATTTCAAAATATTTTTTATTTTTATTTAAATACTTCTTGGTTTAATTTGACTGTCAATAAAATATTAATGATATAGTTTTCACTTCTATTTTTTATCTTCAATTTATCCATGGATTTAATAAATAATTAACAAATTAAAAAGATATATAAAAAGGAAGAAATAAGTTGATAAATTAATTAAAAAATAACAATAAATTTATCTCATTAACACAAATAATAAAATACTTAAAAAATATATTTTAAACATTTAATAGAATAATTTTTTTAAGAAAAAATTAATAAAAAATAGTCTAAGTTTTGAGATTCTTAAAACTTATTTAAGCCACTATGGAGATTCTTAAAATGCATTTGTGTGCATGTATATTAAGT
>Ga0123341_1002818_pt1 | contig 14595 bp, 8 predicted proteins | sample Turbeapinknodule_FD_89959 | JGI IMG/M metagenome (GOLD analysis project Ga0123341, IMG submission 89959) | Root nodule microbial communities of legume samples collected from Mexico - Turtle bean Mexico pink nodule | ecosystem: Host-associated > Plants > Roots > Nodule | place: Mexico: Nepantla... | reverse complement strand
TTTCAATATTATTTAAATAAATTATACTAAAAGTTTCTCTTCAATCATATAATTTTAAAAAAAAATATTTTCATATTCACAATTCTGAAAATAGTTAAAGAGACAAGAAAAATAGTTAAATTATATTTTGAATTTTTTCAGTAAATAATAAACAAGTGAATGTTTAGTAGATAAATTGTTAAAACAAAATTCATAAGAGATTTCGTTTGATGAGAAACATCAAACATGACTTAAAGTTTGACAAATACACTTTTTAAAAATATTTTTCAAAACTTGTTTTCACAAATATATGTTAACAAAAAATATGTTAATTTATCAATTAATAAATTAAAATTTACTGGATAGACTTATGTTACAAGATACAAATAAGTTTTATTCAAACTTCATATACTTTTTTACTACAATTAAATATTGTCACATTCACTTATATATATATATAATAAAATAATAAGACTACAAAATAATAAAGATATGGATAAATAAAATAATAAAGTTAGGAACACCTCCCTTGACATCAAAATATAATGGTTTACATATAATAAGTGTTTCATCCCCTTACTTTATTGTTTTTAAAATTGGTGTATTGACTCTTTTCTTTTATGATCTCATTGATTATTTTGTAATAATGTGTACTCATCTTATGATCTTACTCTTTTATTTATAACTAACTTGTAATGATTACACTTCTTTCAATTTGAAATTATAGTTCTAATTAAATGAAGACTTCAATGGTTAATTTGTAAAAAATAAATCTTTCATGTAATTGATAAAAACAAAATCGAGTAAATATACCTAGAGAGTTTTTAATGAAGTATAAGATGTCAAGTTTATCCTTATATTAAAATTGTCATTATTATAAAAAGACAATTATACCTGAAGGGTTGTTAAAGGAATAAAAGATATTAAGTTTATCCTTACATTAAATTTCTCATAGTAAATTTGTTATAGTTATTTTATTGAATGATTCTTGTAAGAAATATTTAAAATTATCATTTTGATTATATTAAACTCTTTGTTGGATAATATTAACATGTTCTAATAATACTCAGATAGAATAAGAAGTGCTGGTTTTTTAATGATTAAAGGGACCAGTAGTAGAAGGCTATAATTTTTAAAAACCTCATTAATTTATAATTAATTTAAGAGTATATTTATAAAAATAAAAAATACAATTAATTCTCTGTTTGGCAGAAAAGAAGGATAGAAGAACTTTATAATATATTTATTTTACTTTTTGGCATAATAAATATTCCTTAACGAAGAAGGTTACAATATATTTATTTTACTTTTTCAACTCACTCAAATGTAATAAAGTAGAGAAGAAAAGCCTCCCCTTAACTAACAAATAGAAAAAGAAAGTTAGAAAAATCTAAAAAGGAGAATCTTACAGGTGGCAGAATGGGAGTGGCGGGAGTGGCTAGTGGCAACCTCCAACTGGCAATGGCGCGTGGTGCAGCGCGTTGGCTGGCGTTGCATTATGACAAAACTTTGACGGTCAGCTCAACCTAAACCAGCTCGTACCTCACCATCTCCAACGTAAAGTGGGCCCCGCCAGCCTACTCAACATAGTGCGCGTGTCACAACGTAACCAACTGTATGATTAATTTCTTCACCGGAGACATTAAGGCACGCGCAATAACGATAACGTGTGTGGTGCAGCAGCAGCGTGAGATGGACGCTGTAGTAACAGGTTCGGAGCTGAACAAGTCCAGGAGCGGAGGTTCGGAGCGGAGCGATGACAGCGGAGGAGGGATATTTGAGTACTCTGGTTGGGTTTACCACTTGGGAGTCAACTCCATTGGTCATGAGTACTGTCATCTCCGATTCCTCTTCATCAGGGGAAAGTATATCGCCATGTACAAGCGTGATCCTCATGAAAGCCCTGGCATTGTATGATTCCTCTCCTCTTTTTCAAACCTTTTTTTACTTTTTTCGATCAAAACGAAGTAGTCTAATTGCACTCTTTTTGCTTTCGAGTATAATGGAAATTGGAATCACTTTATTGAAGCTTGTTACGATTATTGTTGCTGCTGCTGATTTGAAATTGAGAATCGTCTTAGGATGAAGAACCGAAAGTTTTGTCGTTTGATGGATTAATTATAGCTTCGATAGTGGAATGGAGATATTAATTGAGTACGAATGTCGATTTGCTAAAACTTGAAAGTAATTGGAAATAGGTTAAGCGATGCTGTGTTTAGCTGATTATCACAAGAAATAATTACGATTCATATCGAATTTCCTCGATTTTCAACGAATGCCTTTTATATTGTTTGTGCGGAGGGATTTTGTACCATTGCTCTATCTTAGATCTGTTGTCCTAAGGCTGTGTTTGGATTTTTGCTTAAGTGTGGAATGGAGAGGGATGTAGGGAAAGCGGAAGAGGTTCCATTATTTTCGTTCTCCAATTTTTTTTTTTTAGATAATGAAATGACTGTTTTATCTTTCAAATTTTAACGTAATCATCAGCTTTTTAAGAATGTATGTTTAAAATAAAGATAATGTTTGAATTAAAAAGTTGTAGTCCATTTTCATTTTTTTCAAACAATGGAATGCAATGTCTGATATCATTCCAATGTCTACCACTAATTTAAATATAGCCTAAACCGAAATCTTGATTAGAACTACTCTTCCTCAACTTTACAAGTAAAACAGATAAATAACATTTTTAAGAAGGCTCCGTCATAGCGAGAAGGAAGACTCGACTGGCAAGATGAAATACTAAAGGGTTAAAGGGTCGTTGGCATTCCTTGCATTTTTGTCTATAAAAGAAAATATTTATTTTGATAGATTAACATATTTAATTGAGCGTAGATACTAGTTAGTTTCAATAGTTTTTTAATACTTTTATTTACTATTTTTAAAAAAATGTGGGTAATAACACCATTTAAATCACCTTTCACCTTGGCTTTTATCTCTTTCTCTCTCTCCTTCTTTCTGATGAGGAACTTTTATCTCTGTTTTTTCAACAAATTAGTTAATGATAAAAGTTTCCTCCTTGCAGAAACCAATTAGGCGGGGAGTTGTTGGACCCACGCTAATGGTGGAGGAGCTAGGTCGTCGAAAGGTCAACAATGGGGTAAAATACTACTTGTAGTTATGAAATTAAACTGATCGTGCATTAGTTTTAATGGAATATTCTCCCCTTGACGTATAAAGTTATCAAGATTTGAGTGTACATGCATGTCTTGTTACGTTCTAAATTTGATGGGAGCTAAATATTTTCTGTTTTCTTCCCCAGGATCTTTATGTTTTACGGTTTTACAATCGATTAGATGAGACCAAAAAAGGAGATGTAAGTTATGTTTTTGAATTGCTTATTCTAATAATTGGTGATGATTGGCGGTGATTGATAACTACATCTGTCTGCATACCATGCAAGTTTTTTAACAAGTATAGCAGCTTAGGAAGAATTCATGATTGATCTTGTAACTTATTATAATACTCTGCTGAGTATAAAACAGAAGGACAAACTTCCATCTTCTGTAGATTATAAACGCTGCATATCATATGTTTTTTTAAGAAAACATAATTTTTGTTGCTTTCAAGTTTTTTTTTTTAAAAGAAAACAATAAAACAGAACGCACCTTTCAAAGCGGAAGCGCAATATGTATAGTACTTTTTTCTCACCAATATTGATGTAAATTACTTTCCTATCATTGCATTTTTCAGGTATAATGTTAGTGTGGTAATTCATTAATACCTGAGCGAGCAATAATTGCAAGAAACCCACTAGGATCCACCTAGTGGTAGGGAGGTTGGGTAGTTTGCATACCGTTGTAGGTCATAATCTCATAGCCTTCATTGTACACACAAAAAATATTTCAAGATCCTAAAACCATGAATCGTGGCTCAGTTCCCAACCTGAGTTCCGTATTGACAAACTTTTGCTTGCAGTAACTTTTGCGTAGAGTGCGGGGTTCTGAACTCATTTGAAGCACATCGTGGTCCAGGCCAAGCCAACACCTTAGTGAGTGGGAGAGAATTTGGTCCCACACCTTGTGATCTTACCAAAAAAAAGTGCCAAATCCTCCCGCATACTATTGAATTATGAGGAATCCAACAGAGCATGAACCCCTGATAAAAGTAGTTCTTCAAGTTTTTATTTTTCCTTCATAATAAACATTTTCAACTGGACTTTCCCATTTTGAATTTTCCCTTAATCTTGTCGTAAGCATTTGTTACCACACTTGTTGTGGCTAGTGTCATCAAAATGCTTAATCAAGTTTCTAGAATTACACTTCCCACATAAACTGTCCCTCAATTTTCTTTTTCTGGAAAGGTTCAACATGGTTTTTGTTGGAGATTCCATATCAAATTGAAATATGACCAAATTATTGTATATGAGTAGCTGTAAATATCACCTTACAAACCAATTTTATAGAGTTGAGTTAAACTTCAAGTTCACTTTCTAAGATAGTATCAAAGCCTATCCTAAAACGGTTTGTCACACCTCTTGTGTCACTCATTATTGGGCCACCGATAAATATTTAGTTCCTTGTCCAAGATGTTCAATCTTTGATGTCAGGAGTGTATAGGAGATCTCACACCTTATAGAGATATGACCAAATTATAATATATAAGTAGTTGCAAATTCCACTTACAAATTAGTTTTGTAGGATTAAGTTAGATTTAAATTCACTCTCTAAGAGTTTCTTGATTCAACAATTGCACTGGAATGCAAATTTATCTGTGTCTGTATTGCAGAGCTTATCAATTTAGCATCTAATGTGCCCCCTAATGGCATGGGTGTTATACTTTTTTCTGTCCTTTTGTAGTATAATATAAGTTTCTTTTGCGTGTTCATGTTCTTCAAGATTGCTTGCGCTACAGCTGGGGAGGCTAGGGGATGGATGGAAGCATTTGACCAAGCTAAGCAACAGGTATGAAACAATAACGGGAAGTTTGTGTTTATAACTTGAGCATTGCGTTTGTTATTGGTTTGAGTTATTATTGTTAAAACCCAAGTCTGATTGCGATTGAAAGTTTATTTTCTGGGGCAGGGGGCTTGGATATGGAGTTTTTTTTTTTTTCTTTTCTGAAATTTCAAATGTGTTTCCCTTTAAGTAAAGAAGACGGGATTAGTGGTTTGCTATTTGAAACAATTGGGATGTCATAAAGCTATATGGCATTTGGCATAATTTGTGAACAATTTTAATTTACTGGATATATTCTCTTTGTAGGCCGAGCATGAGCTGTCAAGAGGAGTTAGTGCTAGAGACAAACTAAACATGGAGAACGAGTATGCTCCCCCTTTTGAAATGCATTTGTACATTCAAGTCTCGTAGAATAACATTATTGAATTATCTTGTTGGTCATACTGATTAATAGTGTTGTATCATACGTAATAGCAGGGGCTTCCAATGCTTTTGGTCCTTGAAATCATATGTGCTCTTCTTTTTTCCCATTCCTTCCTTACAAAATCTAAGACTAATAGTTTACTTCTAAATACTTTCAAGAAATACTGCTTAGAGTTAGATATTACTGTTTATGTTATATATATATGAGAGTTATGCATAATGAAAGACCAGCACAGTTCATGTGATCGTAGTTAAGTGTTCTGTTCTTAGAGACTGTTCTATTAGATAATTTTACACAAAAACATATCATTGCTGTTTTTATGTCATGGAAGGATCAATCTTGAAGGACATCGACCTAGAGTGAGGCGATATGCCCATGGTTTGAAGAGGCTCATAAGAATTGGCCAAGGTACAAAAACCAAATCCATTCATGATATTATCGTGGAGTGCTTTTGAGGCATTAACATACTTAATTGATTTTATTGGATGGCGTATTATACCTGTTATGCTTCTTGGGGATTACAATAGGGCATCTATTTTCTTTCATATTTCAGAACAACAACAATAGCTTTATCTCACTTGGTGGAACCAAAATGTTAAGAAGATTTCATCACGAGATCGATTTCAATAATTTCTTCTAATGTTCTTCTTGGTCTCCCTTTACCCCTTTACACAAGTTAAAAAAATTTATTTACTTTCTTATGAACTGAAGATCATAAATTTATCCAATCAGTATTACAAACATCCCTACCGAGCCTCTTATCAGTTCTAGAATCCCCAATGTGACCATTGGTCCAAGTAAACTGTCTGCCAGATGAAGGCAAGTGAATAAAAGAATTCTGATCAAACCAGTCCTGGAACTCCCTGCAAGCCAAGGGAGAAGGATAACTTTTCCCTCTATACTCATGACTCCCAGGCACAACGATAAAATCAATAAGAAAGGACAATGGAGCTGAAATCTGAGAAGATAGATTAGAGAGTTCCTACCACAAATCACTTCTTCTAACTGAATAGCTGCTTGAAGAGCATAAATAACTGACACAAATATCTTGTACACCATTTTTAAAAGAAAAAGAAACTTTTTGAGTAGAAGTTTGTGCATACCTATTCAAGTAAAATTGTACGGAAACTATAGAGGAATTAACAAAGGAGAAATAAATCAGGGATTTAGTTAATCCCGTTGACATAAAGCACTCCATTTTATTTCCTATTTCAAAAGGAGTAAATTTTGACTGTATCGATTTGCATTGAATATTGTTGGGTGACAGTTGTGTAAGTATGATTCTATATCAATGATGATCGTATTTCTGCAAGGAATCCCATGTCACTTTTCTAATTTCTATAATTAGGGAGGGGTTGCTACGTTAGCATTTTATATCTAGTATGCTTCTCTCTTTATATTACTAGCTAATTTACTCTTATTTTTCTTTATGAAAGGCCCTGAGAAATTGTTACGACAATCATCAAAGTTGTCTTCTAGAACAGATGGGTTTGAAGGGGACGTAGGAGATGCAGTTGAAGCACATCAATGGAAATGTGTTCTTACTTTGGCTGGTAATTTTCTTCTGTTTTGCATTATTTTGTGGCCTATTACAATGCTGTATTTTTTTCTTCTGTAGCCTAATACACTCCCCCCTTTTGTGATTTCTTGAGTTAATATTGATAAAATTATTTAATCCAGAACCATAATAAACACCCCCTTTTGATTAATTCGTGGTTAAAAATGTAACTAAAGGCCCTTCTTTAATGGTAACATCTACTTCTGTTTGGATAGAGGATGGTGAGGAGGCCGGACTGTGGTAATAAAATCATTGTGGATCAGGGGAGAAAATTTTGGAGGGTATAACCCTCAGTCTTGCAGTCTGTTGCCATACAGAAATATTTCATTTATCAGGAAAAAGTGAAAGAATGGTAAAAGTAACTCTACAAAGGAAAAAAATCATTGGTTTATTTGAAGTAAAACAACTTAAGTAACACTTCACTCATTCTTTGAATGACTTGATTTTCAAACTCTTAATACAAAATAATATGCTTTGACTTATGGTTTTTCCCACTTGTAATTCTTATTTATATTAGTTTCAATAGAAAAAGTTATAGTTAAATCTATCCTTATACATCTACATGTTTGTTTTGTCTGTGATTTCAGGTATTAGAATTTTTGAGGATGTTTCTGATAACAAGGTTTCTGAATCTATCCTTATACAATTCACTTCTTTGGGCAGGGGAGAGGACTTGGGCAATACTGATTATTGATTTATTTCTTGAAAACTAGTTGCTTTCCATTCACGTCTGTTATTCTAACATGAGTTGTAATAGTATAACACTTGTCTCATTGTTGATTCATTTAATTATCCAATACGTGTTTCTCTGTAGATATTTTCCTGTAAAGCTTAGCAGCATAAGTTTCTTGATGGAGTTTAGCTGAGAGAGTAAAGAGAGTGAATGACATCACAAGGTTCTGATACACATACACATAAATGAGACTTGACAATCTCTAACAGAAACTAATGACTAACTGAAAATACCAACAGTGCAGAGCTAACAGTACATCAAAAAGGTCTTGGGATAAATTGAATAGTAATAATAGCTATTGTGTCCTAACCTTGCTTAATTCAATTAATGCATGGGTGTACGTGTGTATTTGCATATGTTGCTTATTGTTGGGGATTTCCAACGACTAGAGATAAAGACATTTCATAATATAAGTGAGTGCAAACTTCATCTTTGAACCAATTTTGTAAGATTGTGAGTTAGGCTTAACGTCCACTTCTTAATATGATGTCAGAGTCATTTAGAGTCTATCCTAGCGAGAATTTGTTGGGTTTATTTGGCCATCCGCTATCGGAGGGTGTGTTGAAGATCTCACATCGACTAGAGATAAGGATATTTCATGATATATAAGTGGGTGCAAACCTCATTATGAGTCGGTTTGTAAGGTTGAGTTAGGTTTAAAGTCCACTTCTTAACACCTATAATTACAACATTGATTGCTAGTTATTAGGAACAATTTTATTAACTCATTATAAAAAAAATCGAATAGATCTTATTACTAAAAAATGGAATATTTTGATATTGCTTATGGAAAAAAGTGTTATTATTTTGAGACTCCATTTTCTTTGCTTTGGAATAGTTTGCATGTGTTCTTCCTATTATGAATTTGTGTCTTACATTAGAGGTTCTCAAGTAGTAATATTCTAGTATTTGCTCGGACCTGTATTAGTAATGTCATAATATTTTCAGAAGGTTGATTTTATATTTTTGTTCTACTTATGAATGATTTTTTCCCTTATATGATAACCTAAATGGCTATCATTAATAAGAAAGTTCTGTCAATAAAAACCTTGATGCATCTTTGTAACCCAAAACCTTTTCTTTTTTATGCTGATGAATCATCTTGTTTATGGATTCACTAGTTTTGTTAATACGTAAAATGTTATATGCTCATTGGCTTCTTTCCTATTTACAGCAATTGAGATTGGTGCTTTGGTTCATTATGACAGGGCAGATAAATAAGTCTGATTTCTGCTTTGACATTTTTGGTGCTTTGTAGAATGGTAAGACTGTCCTTGCAAAGTCTGTTGGTGTTATTGATGCAACTGCAGATACTGTTTTTGAAGTTATTTTGAGCACTGAACAACAGAAAAGATATGAGTAAGTTTTCTATAGAAGGTGCTTGAGTGTCTTGATTACATATTAGGGAAATTAAATTAGCCTCTTCTATGTTTATATTTGCAGGTGGGATACATTGATATACAACTTGGAACTTATTGATTCTTATGATGGACACTACGATGTTGTTTATGGGACATATGATTCTAAGTATCTATCTCGGTAATCTATTGATGCTATTATTTTCAAATTAAAAAAATTATAGCATTGTGGAGATTGGATTGCTGTAATATATGCTCGGTTTTGTAAAGTTCATTGTTGTGTGAATTTTTTCAGTAACAGATTTCTCATTTGTATGGATTTTTTCAATGGTAAAGATTTTTTGGCTTGGCTTCTATTGACTTAGGCTTCGTTCTGTATAGGACATGCTAATTTATTTGGTGTGTTCGTCAGTCCATTATATAGTTATTAGTGACTAAATTTTAGTTGCCAATTAACTAGAGTTTCATGACATCTCTATTTTCTACCCATTGGCCTTATAATTTTGTTTTTCGTCAATGAATAGAAAGCAAGTTTTATTCAAGTTATTCTTAATCATGATTTACTTTTTATAATTTTCACTGAATTAACTTTTATACCAGGTGGCACTCAAAGCAGGATTTTGTCTTCTCTAGACAATGGTTTCGTGGACAAGATGGAACATATAGTAAGAACATGATTGTAGTGATTGCTTGTTTGGTCCTTTTGTAACCGTCAAGAATTAGTTCATTTAGTTTCATTACTAGCATAGTAGTATTGTGCATTTAATTTAATTGTTGAAGATAGAATAGAAGCTTATACATATTACTAATCAAATGGAAATAATGATCTGGAAATGAAATTTCTTTTATTTTGCGCATTGTATCCATATTTTTTTTACTGTAAACATGTATTTTTTTTAATAATTTGGTACTGTTATAGCAGTTTTTGTGACCTTGATTTAGATGATCAGAATGTTGTATATTTTAAACATACTTGGACAATATATGCTGAAATATTCTATATATATTTAATTCTTGCAGCCATCTTGCAATGTCCAGCTGTACACAAGAAAAAGCCCCAAGTACCCGGATTTCGACGTGCAAAAGTTAATCGTAAGATAGCAATCTCTTGCATTAAATCCTTGGAATTGATAAGTGGTTCTTGGTAGTATTTAGTGGTATCCACATTAATTTCACACATTGGTGGAGAGTGTATTGATTTCTCTATGATGGGAATTATCTCTTACTTTAATTTCAGACTCCAGCAACTTATTAGAAGAAAGAAAATATGACCACTGAATTGTATTTTTCAGTTTTTATCCCCTTATGTGTTGCATTTTGTCTGCAGCATCTTCATGGGAGATTAGAAATTTGAACACATCTATGGCATCAAATAACCCAAGATGTTTAGTGACCCACACTTTAGAGATAGACTCTTCGGCCTGGTCTCGATGGAAGAACAACCAGAACTCAAAATTTCAGAGGAGCATTCCACATGCATTATTGTTCCAAGTGGCTGGTTAAGTATTTGTACCATTGTTTTTATCTTATATATTTCTCTGAATTTCTAGAATGTCTGGCACTTAGTTGAGATTATCAAAACTTTGTTGTCCAAACTCTTGCTTGTAGTCATCTTGGTAGTTTAAATAGGCTTCTTTTGATGTAGTTCTGAATTCTTTCTCTAGCAGTGAGAAAAGCAGGGCTGCTAATTGGAACATGATACAGAAGACATTATTCTGACATAAATTACCAGTTTCCGTCTTTCTTTTGATTATGGGGGTATTTCGGAGAATCAGGAAAGGAAAAGAGAGGAAGGGAGGAAGAGCTTTCTTTTTGGTAGTGTAGGATTAGAAAATACCGGGGTGGGAGATTAACTTCTGGTTTACGAATGAATCTGATTAGTTGAGATCTGATCCCGTTTTAGTAAGACCTTAAGAATTTGGAATCACACCAGAGAGGAAGAAAGTGAAGGATCTATTTTATTTAAATTTCAGCATGCAAGCGTACAGTCCAACACAGAAGCTATCTATGACCTTTGAAACCATTCAGGCTGGAGTCCATAAATTTATTGCCGTGTGACAAAACTATTCAGATTAGATTGAACTACACAAATTTATTAATTATCACATGTTTGTAAACTAAATCATTAACTAACATGAAGTGAACTGTTGACGTCAGGAGTTTGAATACTGACATAAGACTTAATTTCTACTAGTTATTCTGGTACTGTCCTGAACTGCAAGGTTTCCGCCTATAACAAGTTTTCCTCCTTCAAACAATGTAGAAACAACAAACTAAGCAATTAGCATAATTATTTTCTCTAAACCAAGTAGCTATCTTTACAAAAGTAACTCTCTTTTAAAAGTATTATATTCTATTTCAAAATAAGAAAAGGAAGTTTCTCGCGATGCAATGTTGGTGTGCCTTTTTTTCTCATGTTGAACAAATTGCACGTGAATACCATTCTGGAGGCATTTAATATATATGTTTCTAAATAATGGGTCAGGTCTGAAGGAATACATTGCTGCCAATCCTGCACTCCACCATGAAAATGCCACCACAGTTGTTCATTCCAAAATCTCTGATGCTTCTATTTCTAGTGCTGAATGTGAGGATGAAATGCAGGATGAGTTTTATGATGCAGTTACTGCTGATTCGTCAACATCAGATGAAGAAAGTGATGATGATCAAAAACTTGTTCTGCAGGTTTTCCTGATTCTACACCTATCAGCTATAAAAGTAGTCTATTATAGAAATATGTGTTATTTGAGTTTTGTTAACTTCTATTGTTTAATCACATTTTCCAAATTATCAGGAGCCAAGAGTCAAGCTGAAGAATATTTCATGGGCAATCGCATCATTAGCTTTAAAGCGAACTGCAGGTAAGCTTTTACTTTGTTACTTGTGTTAAAATAAGAGAGAGAGAGAGAGGCATATGCTTAATCCCTATTGTGTATTGAGCACATAGGGTTATACATTTATAAATAAGAAAATACAAAGAGAATATGCCTAAGCCCGTTACATCTAACACTCCCCTCAAATTGGTACATATAAATTGTATGTACCAAGCTTGTTACAAATATAATCAATTCTAGGTCCTCATAATGATTTAGTGAAAATATTTGCTAGTTGATCATTAGAATTGACACACTTAGTTTGATATCTCCAGATACAATCTTTTCTCGAATAAAATGACAATACAATTTCAGTATGTTTGGTCTTTTCATGAAAGATGCGATTTGAGCTAATATAAAGAACAACTTGATTGTCACATATACGTGTCATTTGAGTTACCTCTCCAAATTACAACTCTTGAAGTAACTCTTTAAGTCAAATAAGCTCACAAATAGCTGAGGTCATATCATAGCTCTATATTCTGATTCCACAATAGATCTGACCACAACATTTTGTTTCTTGCTCTTCTAAGAGATCAAATTATCACCAATAGAGACATAATATCGGGAAGTAGATCTCTTATCAGAAGGAGAATTTGTCCAATTGACATGTAAATAACACATGACTTTAGTGTGATTATTGTGTCCATATATAACAAACCTTTTTCAGGAGAACCTTTAATGTACTTCAATATACGAATGACAACATTCCAATGATATGCACATGGAGAATTAAAAAATTAACTCATCACAATCACTGCTAAGGAAATGTCAGGACGAGTAAATATAAGATAGTTACTTTTTTCTTCTAATCTTCTGGAGAGTGACTCCCCCTGATTAGGTAGGCGTTTGGCATTGGGATTCATGGGTGTGTCGACAAACTTTGAGTTTATTAACCCAGTTTCCTCCGAAATATCCAATGCATGCTTTCTTTGAGAGATAACAATTCCATTGTTGGAGTGTACTACCTCAATCCTCAAGAAATATTTGAGTTTGCCAAGGTCTTTGATTTGAAAGTGGTGAAAAGGTGTTGTTTTATCTGTGAGATGTCATGGTGATCACTGCCTGTAAGTACAACATCATCAACATATACTACTAAATAGATACACCCATCACTAGAGTGACGGCAAAAAAATGATTGATCTGCCTTATTGCGAATCACATACCAAATTATTGAACAACAATGCTAAATTTGCCAAACCAAGTTATAGGAGACATCTTGAGGCTATATAAAGATTTGCAGAGACGAAATACCAATTTAGAAGACTCCCTTGAGAAACAAAACCTGGAGGTTGCTCCATATAAATTTCTTCCTACGAATCCCCATTAAGATAAACATTTTTGACATTCAGTTAGTAAAGAGGTCAACGTTGAAAGGCAACCATGACTATGAATAAGCAAACATGGACCACCTTTACAACTGGAGAAAAAGTGTCATCATAGTGTGAACAAAAAATTTGTGTATAACCTTTGTCCATGAGACAAGCTTTGACACGATCAATAGTACCATTAAGACTAACTTTGATAGCAAAAATCTACCTACAACCCACAACAAATTTCCCAAAAGATAAAGGAACGAGTTCCCAAGTTCCACTATTATGAAGAACACTTATTTTTATCAAGCATGATCTGATTCCAACCAGGATGGGCTAAGGCACCAACATATTTTGGAATTGACATGGAAGAAATAGACGAAAGGTAAGTATAAAGTGGTTGAGATAACTTATGAGAACCCAAAGCAATATAAAGAGGAGAAAGATTATGACTAAAGCATATGGATGACAATGGAAGTTTAGGTTCAACTATTTGAGGCAGAAGGAATTGTAGGAATCACCACAAAATGTTGCCTTCATAAGAGAAATTTTTTCTTTGAAAGCTTCTCCAGAATCCGAGGACGCGCACATAAGAGGAGGGGGAAGGTTCTGAATTCACGATATTTCTTATTCAGCTCATGATAACATATTAGAATAGGAACAAAGAGAATTTTGAGAGAGAAAATAACTCTGTAATTTTATTTTGTCATTCTGGGAGTGAAGGAATACATGAGAACATATACAACAGTTACATAGACATCTGGCAACAGTTGCAGAATTAACTATCTAATTGAACATCTGACAGAAAAGTCTCTCCCAAGGTATGTACAGTATGCAAAAAGCATCACAATACAACAATCTAGGCTGGCACCCTATTTTACGTTTATGATTTGTTGCATAGCCAAATAGCATGAAAATAAAGAAATTAAATACAAATGAGTCGGTGGACTCAACCAAAACTCACTTAAGAAACAAACCTAGAAAAAGGTAAAGAACATTTATTCCTAGAAAAATCATACCTAAGATAATCTGGAATACTATCCCACCACTTGTTACAACGTTCTGTAATCACATAGCAAGCAAACTTGTTAGCATGATGGTTCTTTTCCTATAAATATAAGAAACATGTTTAAAATGATTACCACATTTAAACTTCATATCTTGCCACTTAGACCACAAATTCCAAAGAACAATCTGATTATTCTGAAATGGTGGAGCAACCATTCCAACCACAAACTACGCCAACCTCTATCAAAAGAAAAATCAACCGCATAAGCAACTCCCATGATTTCAGGATGAATGGATTAATAAATTCTGAGGAAAATAGAAAAAAACATCCTATTAAAGGAAAAGAAAGAATAGAGTAAATCCCTTGTGTATATTGAACACATAGGGTTATGTTTATATAGGAAAAAGAAACATATGGGCTAAGCCCATTACATAAATATGAGATATCTAACAA
>Ga0123341_1002816_pt1 | contig 14596 bp, 11 predicted proteins | sample Turbeapinknodule_FD_89959 | JGI IMG/M metagenome (GOLD analysis project Ga0123341, IMG submission 89959) | Root nodule microbial communities of legume samples collected from Mexico - Turtle bean Mexico pink nodule | ecosystem: Host-associated > Plants > Roots > Nodule | place: Mexico: Nepantla... | reverse complement strand
TTTTTATTCACTTAAATTTATTTATATATAGTTTAAAATACTTTTATATTGATTTTATTTCTATAAATTTTATTATATTCGAGTTTCACATGTAATGAAAATTTTGATATTTTAATTTATAATATTAAATACCTTCGAATTTTGAATTGTATAACAAAATTAAAAAAATATATATAAAAAATTAAAATATATATTAATTGTAACTTCCGCAAAAGGAAAATTCTCGCCCCACCCCTTTTTGTCTTATTCGCTCTCTTAAGAGGAAAATATATACTAATATATCTCCATTCTTCCTTTTTTTTCTATATTTTCTTCATCGTACCCCATCTATTTTAGAATTGAATCACTCCTTGCAGTAGCTGAGGAGTCAGGGATCATTTTTATTCGATCAAAATTTTAAACAAAATAATTTCCTTTTTTACTCTAAAGATATCTTATTCTTCTTTTTTTATTAGGATTTGGTAATCAATCTTAGTGAGAGTAGTTGAGTGATCCTCTTGGCTTATTTTATCATATATTGAAATTTGGTGACATTTGGATAACTTGCTTTAAATCTCCAAATTTTCAAGTGATTTCCCTAAGCTGGAATTTCCATTGGAATAAGGAAATTCAGGTAAGTGAAGCTAACTTTACCTTTCAATAGTACCCTAGGCTAGAAGATTTGGATTTGGAGGGGATGTGGTTCCAAATTTCAATTTCTCTTGTAGCGTTGTTATTTGATGAAATTGTTTGATTATATGTTGTGTCAACATGTAAAAATATTAGATTTTGATAGTTTGGTAGTTAAGTGTTGTATTTTTTACATTGTAATGGTTCTTGAATGTTATGTGATTGAATTATATGAATTGTATGCAAATGATGAAAATTGTATGAAATTGATGTCATACATTTGGGAGTTTGATGGTATATTAAGTATGAAATGCCTATGTTTAATATATCATCAGCTTCACTAATGATCTAAGTCACACAAACTAAGGTACTAGGTGATGAGAAACTGAGGAGGGAGTTTATACACACCGTGACTTCTTGTAGTCACACGATATTAGATGATTAAAATTATCGTAATTCTTTCTCTTAGATTTGTGTGTGAATCTATGTTTTGGGTATTGGATCAAAAGTTACTCTATGGTAAGAGTATACTTAATGAGTCTTCAAGAAGATGATGAATCCATGTGTAGTTCATATGATTGAAATGAAATCAAAGTACTTAGAATTGAAAGAAATCAAGGTACTATGATTGCAAATGGACCCATGTGTAGTCAATATGATTGAAACGAAATCAAAGTACTGTGAATGGAAATGAAATCCAATGATTGTGATTGCAAATAGATGAATATGTGGTATATATGAAGGATATAATATGTATTTGTACCTATCAGACGTGCTCGGGTCGGCATCCAAGCACTTGAGAACACTAACTCGTTTGGTCACGCCCACTTGGGAGAAGTACCTAAGTCGACCTTAGGTAAGTGATATGCCCAATAATGCTACAAAAGGTCGGTCCAGACAATTGGAAGACATATTGAAAGGATAATTAAGGAACAATTACCGAAAGGGTAACCTATTTAATTAAACATGAATATTATTGTAGTTGTTAATGTAAATAAGAACTGTTAGAGATAATGTTGAATGTACCTGTAGAATAAAGGCGTATGTTAACATAATATCTTTTTTGTTTGAAAAATCCTAACGGGAGTCAAAGAAGACTATAAAAAGGGCTTGAGACCTGAGCAGAGGTAAGTTTTACTAGTAACACTACACTGATACAAATATTTTATTCGGATATTTATAGTTTAATGCTCTCACTGGCTTGATCGTTGGAGTCTTGTCAATAGGTGGAACTCCCCTAACTGAATTTTTAGCATCTAAGAGCTGCAACGTTCAACTAAAGACAAGTCAACTCGGAGCCCACTACCCAGGTCTGGTCTAAGTCAGCCAACGAGAACATTTGGCGCCCACTGTGGGGCTCGGTAAAAACTAACCCCACTTGTGTTTACAGTTGATTAATCCGACGTGATGAGAAATACGAGACAAGGAATGCAAGGATCTGAAGGAAGCGAGACCCCAGCCCTGCAACAAATTATGGAGACCATGAGAGCTCTCCAGGAGGCAAATGAAGAATACCGACATGAACAAGAGCTAATTCGGGAATAAGCTAAGGCCGAGCAAGAACAGCTACGAGCAAAAGCCCGGTCTGACCAAGAACGCCCTCGTAAGGAAACACGGCTAAATCAGGCACGCCTTAAAGCAGAGATTTAAGCCTCCTGAAGAACTATGAAGAACATGCACAAGGCAACGAGGAGTTGCGTAGGGCCAACGAGGAACTACGAAGGAACATGCATCGTCATGGCCGACACCCCACCCGAGAACGTTCCCCAAAGTTGTCATCGAGAGATGACTCTAAATTGTTTTCTCAGCAAATCATGGAAGAACCCATACCGCCCACTATATCACGCCTAAGGTCGCCCTTTTTTCTGGCGTGGAGGACCCCGAGAATCATTCAAAGACGTTCATGACCCAAATGATCATCTTTGGGGGGTCGGATGCAGTTCGATGTCAGATGTTATGGACACGTTCACAGGAAAAACTCTGCAATGGTATACTAGAATCCCAGATGGCCATATCACCTCTTTCCCTCAATTCTCCATAATATTTAAGCAGCAGTTCTCGACTAATAAAGTCAACCCCCCACGATTACATGATGTTTCATGTCAAACAGAGGGAAGGGGAATTACTCAAAGAATACTTAAAACGTTTATGTGCAGTCTCCGTAAGACTTCAAACTCAGGATGAAGAGATCGTGATCGTTGATTTCATTAAAGGTATGACAACAAGCCCATATTGAGGCTGAGGATGTCGTGCTTAGAAAAAATTATAGCTCACGGTCAAAACAACCAAGGTACAAGAAGAATTGCCGAGATCGTTTCGCCAAAAGCAATGAAATATCCATAGGGAAAAGAACGGATGAGCTTAAAACACAAGCCAAGGATGCGAGGAACTAAAAGGCATGGTCGGGGTTGTGGATAGATTAAAATTCCCACAAAAGACAAATCGGTTTTTGGGGGTTGCAGAGAGATACTTGGCGTGACTTTCATAAATATGGGCACAGTGTCGAATGATGCATCGCCCTAAGTTATGAACTAGTGAATCTAGTCAAAGAAGAGTTTTTGACAGAATAGCTCGAGGTTGGCCAAGAGGAAGTGAAAGGGGACACCACATCCCAAGAGCAAATGCATGAAACACCAATCCTTGGAGACCTGAACACCACTGCAAGAGGATTCCCTGGAGGGGGAAGCTCAACATCTAGCCGCAAGCGATACGCCTGAGCAGTGATGTCCCTAGATACTGGGAGGTCCAACCAGTCCACCGATCTCTCTCTTTGTTTCACAAATTCTGACTTGGAAGATGTGTTTCCCCACGAGGATGATCCCGTGGTTACAGTTATCACTGTAGGACGAAAGGTGCACAAGGTCATGATTGATCAAGGGAGCTCGATTGACATGATGTTTTAGGGAACATTTACCAATTTGCAAATATCCCCTAATGAGTTGAAACCTTATGATTGTTTTTTAGTCGGTTTTGCTGGTGACCAGATGGAAGCACGAAGGTATGTCGAGTTGAGGACGACCTTCCTGATGAAAGTGCAACCAGGATGATCACGGTAAAATACATCGTCGTCAATACACCTTCCGCGTACAACCTGCTTTTGGGCCGACCTTCCTTGAATAGGTTGGGCACGGTGGCCTCAACCACCCACATGAAGATGAAGTTGTCCTCGTCTGAAGGAAGAGTAATAACGATAAAAGCTGACTAAAAGATGACACGAAAGTGTTACGAGAGTAGTTTGAAAAATTGCAGGGGGGACCTACACAGTTACTATCCAGCTCGGAGAACTAGAGTGGATAGTCGAGGCAGACCTCAACAACGAGAGTCGACTTGGACCCGCTAGAGTGGTTTGGGAATTGGAAATAAAGGGTAAAAGATTCAAGCTCAGTGCCTCACTTTGCAAGAAGTTGGAGGATAAAATAGTCGAGGTCATCTCAAAGAATATGAACGCCTTTTCATGGTCGTCCGCTGACATGCCTGGGATAGATCCAAACTTTCTATGCCATCGACTTACCATGGATGAGAAAGTTAGACCTGTGGTTCAGAAACGAAGAAAATTCAACGAAAAAAAAAGTCTCGCCATCCGAGAAGAAACTCAAAAACTCCTTATTGTTGGCCATATAAGGGGAATCCAATACCCTGAGCGGTTAGCAAATGTGGTCATGGTAAAGAAGGCAAATGGAAACTGGAGGATCTGCGTCGACTTTACCAACTCATATAAAGCATGTACCAAGACTCTTACCCTCTACCGAACATAGACTCCCTAGTGGATGGTGCCTCTGGTTGTGGTTTCTTAAGTTTTCTAGATGCATTTTCTGGGTACAATCAGATTCACATGCACCCAAAGGACGAGAGTAAGACAACTATTATGGCTGAAGTCACCAATTATTGTTACAAAGTCATGCCTTTTGGCTTGAAAAATGCTGAGGTGACTTACTAAAGACTCATGGACTGAATCCTTTCACCAATGTTGGGACGAAACATCCAGGCATACATAGACGACATGGTCGTCACCTAGGAAAAGGCAGACCAACACGTCACCGACTTGGAGGAGCTGTTCGCCACAATAGTAAGGTACAATTTAAAGCTCAACCTTGATAAATATGTGTTTGGAGTTCAAGCAGGAAAATTTCTAGGTTTCCTACTAACCAAAATAGGGATAAAAGCAAAACCTGATAAATGTGCAGTGATCATAGGAATGAGAAGCCCAGTCAATGTTAAGGAAGTGCAACGACTGACCGGACGCATGGCCACCTTATCACGTTTTCTATCAGCCAGTGGCAATAAGGGATATCCTTATTCCTAGTGCCTCAAGAAGAACGATCGTTTCGCATGGACTGATGAATCCGAAAAGGCTTTCGCCATGTTAAAAGAATACTTGGCTAATCCTCCAGTTCTCAGCAAGCCAACTCCGAAAATCCCTATTCGTCTGTACTTTTGGTGACAAATCGAACCATCACCTCGGTCATCTTGCAGGAGCACGGGAAGATGCAGAGGCTGATTTACTTCATAAGAAAAGTATTACAAGGGGCAGAAGTTCAGTATCTAGCTATTAAAAAAATGGCTCTAGCAGTGGTATTCACGGCTCGACGGCTTCGCCATTATTTCCAAAGTTTCACCGTGATTGTAATGACCGACCTAGCCATTTGGATGGTCCTCCAAAAGCCCGACATTGCAGGACGGATGGTGCGATGGGCGATCGAATTATCTAAATTCGACATACACTATGAGCCACAAGCACCAATTAAAGGCCAGGTATGTGCAGACTTCATGATAGAACTCTCACTCAAAGACTTCGAACCAAATGAGGTCATTCCGACCCAAATGAAGTCCAATGGGTCCTCTCTGTTGATGGGTCCTCCAACCTGCAAGGGAGTGGAGCTGGGGTCATTCTTGAGGACCAAATGGAGTTTTGATCGAGCAGGCTCTCAGGTTTACGTTTAAGAAAAGTAATAACCAAGTTGAATATGAAGCTCTGATAGCAGGAATGTTGTGGGCAAAGGAATTGGAACCTCAACGCTTACTGGCGAAAAGTGATTCACTACTCGTAACAGAACAAGTCACTAGTGAGTATCAGACAAATGACCCACATCTAGCCTCGTACCTCAGGTATGTAAGGATCTTAAGAACAACTTTCTCCGCTTTTGACCTTGTTCATGTTCCCAAAGAACAAAATTCTCGGGTAGACTTGTTGCCCAAGTTGGCAAGCTCGGGGAAAGGAGGGCGTCAAAGGTCGGTAATCCAGGAAACCTTGAAGTCTGTTAGAATATACAGCCTTAAACAAGAAGGGGAGGGGGTGAATTGTTTAAGAGGAGTTTTTGAAAACTTTTTCAGATTTAACAAAATACTTTGTGTAAATCCAAAACAGGAATCAAGTTAGCCAAGAATATAAGCAATTAAACAGCAAAGCAACATAAAAACAATCGGTTGTTTCTTCGAAACAATCGGTTGTTTATATCAGCAAAATTTAAAACAGAATTTAAATGAGTTCAAAGTAAGAGAGAGATACACCAACAATTTATACTGGTTCACTCTTAAGCCAAGAGCTACATCCAGTCCCCAGAAAACCACTGGGTAATCCACAAAGCAATCAAACCAGATTACAAAACACAAACCACCAAGTAGTGACCTTGAACCCTTCATGAAACACACTCCCTTTGGCAAAACACACCAAGAGTATTGATCTTGACCACCTCAAGAACACAAACCACTCATTGGCAACACAACACCAGAAATACAATAGGTTTAGAAGGGATTAGACTTGTTCACAGTACAAACTGAAATCAATACAACTGCAATTCTATTCCACTCTCTTTGAAAACCCAAAGCTTGATATGAATGTTCAAATCTTAGAATCAACCTTGACACTGCTCAAAAACTCAAATTTGTTTCTCTTACTTGTTTGAAAACATAAACAAACCATTTATATTTTCCAAAGATTGGTCAAAGCAATTAATGAAGGAGCGTATTCAGTTGAAAAACATTTAAAGCAGACTCAACATTCAAAACTGAATTTTGTTAGGATTTTTAAAGAAACAATCGGTTGAAACCACGAAACAACCAATTGTTTGGCTTGACAATTAAGTCAACCAAACTAAAACAGTTTTCAACATGTTCAAAACTCCTAAGAGTAAAACAACCGGTTGATTTGACAAAACAATAGGTTGTTTTTCACTTAGTTGGAAAAACGCTTGATTTCAAAAAGATTTTAATCACATCAGTTTTAGATTCAACAAAGGAGTGGATCACATACTATTCTACCCAGATCCCACCCAAACACAACAGCAACACCAACCTTTCATCAAACACTTTGGATTTGAATTCTTCAAAGCACTTGATCACTCTTGATCAACAATCAAGGACAACTGCAGAAGGGCCCCCCGAGAATGACCATCTTGAGGTCTTGCAGATCATCTCGGGAAAAGGAGATGACATTGATCCTTATTCCAAGAAACCTTGAAAGCACCGAGGACGACCATCCACGAGCTTCCCGAGGATGACCATTTTGAGGTTATACAGATCAGTGCCATGGATACTTGGTTAACACCGTATGTGTGGTACCTCACCGACGGGTTACTTCCCTCCGAACCTACGGAGGCAAAGATTGTCAAGAGGAATGCAAACAAGTACACCCTGGTAGACGGTCGTCTCCTTCGTTAAGGCTACACTCACCCACTCCTCAATTGCGTAAGTAGGGACCAATGCACACTGATAATGTTCGAGCTTCATGAGGGCATTTGTGGTAGTCATATTGGCGGGCGAGCCCTTTCCTTAAAAGTTATCCAAGCAGGGTACTACTAGCCAACGATGAAGGAGGATTGTGGGAAGTATGTATAGAGGATGTGAGCAATGTCAGAAGTACGTTGATTGGTGTCATGCACCAGCTGAGGATTTGCGATCGATCTCTAGTCCATGGCCTTTCCATACTTTGGGAATAGACATTTTGGACTATTTTCCTTTAGCCCTACGCCAAATGAAGTATCTTAATGTCGCCATTGAATATTTCACTAAGTGGATCGAAGTTGAACCAGTCGCATAGATAACTTCCCACAAAGTCTAACATTTTGTATGGAAGAACATTGTATGCCATTTGGTATTCCTAGGCACTTAGTGTCTGACAATGGGACTCAATTTTCCAATCGAAAATTGGGAAAATTATGCACGGAGCTCGGAATAATGCAAATCTTCACCTCGGTAGAACACCCCAAACAAATGGTCAAGCCGAGTTAGCCAACAGGATTCTGCTGCAAGGCCTGAAAAGAAAACTTAAAAAGGCTAAGGGAGGTTGGTCGGAAGAAATTCCCAGAATCTCGTGGTCTTATCACACCACTCCACAATCAGCAACGAAAGAAACATCGTTCAGCTTAGTGTATGGGACAGATGTCATGATACCGGTAGAGGTATTAGAAAACTCCCCAAGATTCCAAAGTTTTGTCCCTGAAGAATCCAATGAGGGCGAAGGGTAAATTTAGATTTGCTAGAAGAAGCACGCGATCACGCCCGTATAAATTAGGAAGCTCTAAAGAGAAAAGTGGAATTTAGGTACATAACCAAAACAAAGCTCCGACAATTCAAGGTCATTGATTCGGTTATGAGGAAAGCCCACCCCTACTAGATCGAGAACAAGCTATCCCCAAAATGGATTGGCCCTTTTCACGTGGTCGATGTACTCGACAATGGTGCGTATAAGTTAGAAACTCTGGATGGGGGGACTATCCCCCGAACATGGAATGCAGTGAATCTTAAGTTTTACTTAAGTTAAGACGTTTAAATTGGTGATTATTTTTAAACATTTATGTTTTTGTTTGGGGTGACACTCATTTTCCCTTAAAAGGGTTTTTTAATGAGGCCTCTTGGAAATAAAGTCATTTTTGTTGGAAATACATGAGAAACAGTTACCCAAGTGGTCACACTAAAAGGTGACCCAACTCAGAACGTGTGTAGTAATCCAAGTTTGAACATGGTAAGACGACCTAACTCGGAACATGCATGGTTTCCTGAGTAGGCGCCCTGTGAGACTAATTAACTTGGAACATAGGAAGCAATCTGAGCTTGCACATGGTAAGACCACCTAACTCGGAACATGCATATCTACCCGAGTAGGCGTCCTGTGAGACTAATTAACTTGGAACATAGGAAGCAATCCGAGCTTGCACATGGTAAGACGAACTAACTCAGACCAATAGCTACCCGAGTAGGCGCCCTGTGATATGAATTAGCTTGGAGCAGATGACCCAACTCGGGGTGAGTAACTTCAACGCTCATCGCTGGACTGAGTGTAAGTCCAGATTACCCCGTAAAAGCCAACGGCGACATACCGTTGTGACTAAACCATAAGATAAAACTACTAGGTAAGGTGTATGTCGCAGTATCAAGGTAACCAACGATCCAAGCAAAGTTGAAGCAACGAGCAATTCGATTGTCCTAGAGGGACACCATTCACCAAAGATTTAGCTCGCTTGTGGAAAGTTATTCTTGCCACATTATGCGTTCCATCTCAATCGGGTTAGTAAATTCGTAATATGTTAATTACGTTGCACTTGGAATGCGAAGTCAGATTATTTGGCAAAGTAATTTTGGCATATATCTATACTTTATAAGCAAGATTATTAGTGCTCTGATAAACCACATCGTAAGTTTAAGTTATAGAAATGATAAACGCCCTTGATATTGTATAGATTCAAACGGTTAAATACGTTTTTAAAGGACAAACAAAATGACTCTTTAAATGTACGCTTAAAACATGGTTCATAAGAGTTACAACTAAGATTCTTCCACTAGTTTCCTGTCAACGATGCTCTTGCTAAGGATCACCTCGGAGAAGTCCACCGTGGGGTGGACGATGGCTGCATCATTCTTAAGGCAGTCTCGAACCCAACAATGTATGATTGGATTGCATTATTCTTAAGAGAATCAACCACCTTAGAGATCTTCTCCTCTTTACGTATCATCTTCTCTTCTTTGCCTTTCTTCGAATTTTCTATTTCTTTGGTGAATTTGTTGTTCTCTTAGGCCAAGATGAGTCCCTCTTGGGTCTTGTTGCCCAACTCCAAGGCCAAACGGTTCACCTCACCACAGAGGCGTTCAATCTTCTGATGGAGTTCGGTAGTTTGTTAGACCCTCTGGCCTCATCTTTTTTTCGATCCCTGGCTTTGATATTTGCTAAGCACGCCAAGGCAACCGCCTGACCAAGAAGTTTCTTAGAGTCCTGGCAGAGATGATCTTCATCATGAACCATCAGCTTAGCCTTATCCTCGGCAGGCAAGAAACAAGACACGTCATGCGCCAGGATATCAAAGTTAGGATCCCATAAACTTTTTCCTTTTGAACTCCCCACAACTTCACACTCCTGAATGATTAACACATTATGATCAGGAGCCCGGCCATCTGAATGCGAGTGCTCGAAGGGGGGAGTTGTCTCCAACCTTTTCCTCTTGAAGAAAAGACCCAAGGTTGTGTGTTCGTCCTTTTCGGATTGGACACGAACGACACTGGCCAGAACCTTCTTCTTCGGCAGCAGAGATTCCTTATTCGTAGTTTCTCTCATCTTCTTGGCACGTTTGACCAACTCGACTTTGCTAATGTTAGAAAGCATATTATCTTAAAAAATAAACAACTTAGAGTCAGAGTTAATGTAATAAGGGTCCCTTTCGAGGGGTAGGGATGAAAAAGGGGTATACCAATGTAAGCCTTGAGAGCACCAGGGAGGTATTCTTTTGTCCAGAGCGTTGGCGTGTCGAAAACGACCTTAAGGTTTTCCAAAAATTCACAAATACCTCTTTCTCTTAGGGAAAGGTCTTCCAAGTGCCGAGCACTCAGAAATCGGGGGTTGGGCGACCAATACAAGGGGGAACCATCTAGTAGAGATGAATCCTCGGCCGAGGCATGGACTTTGACAAATCGACCTTTGAAATTTTTGTAGGATGACTGAAAAAGAGTAAGCAGACCTCTACCAGGGACATCGTTCAAGGAAACCCATAAATGACGACCAGAGTGTTTGAGCTCGAAGAAATAGAGGAAAACTTCCACAGAAGGTGAAATGTCGAGCTGGGAACAAAGAACTATGAAACCTCAGATGAATGCCCAGCTGTTTGGATGCAACTAGGCGGGAGACATGTTCAACTCGGTTAACAAATCATTTTTCAAAAGTTGAAGAGTGAAGATGCAGTAAAATTTTAGTGAAAAAGGTGGTGTAGAAGAAACAAAACGGCCCGCCGGGGTCTGATGACTTATCATTACATATAGGCTCACCCTCCCTACATTCTACCACTTTCACTAGGCTTTCATCTTTTTTGGCTAAACCACCCCTGTTTCTCTAAGCTCTCTAATTTTCAAGCGGGTGGTAAAAACAAAAGTTTCTTTAAGCAGTTCCTTTTAACCTAGGGATAAGTAGAGCAATAATCCATCTTCGAAAACAACTAAGACAGGAACAAACATAGAACGCGAACATAGCTCGGGAAAATGCACATGCAGAATAAATCTAATCGACATTTACTAAGGGGAATTGTTTAAATGGAAATCGATAAACAAATGATAAATCACCTAACATAATGTTTACGAATGGGACATACCTATTTTTCCGGTGGTAAGCGGCAATGTGAGGTGGTGCGACGAAGGAAGAGAGGTTTTTGGTTTGCACAAAAGTAAGAGAGTGAGTGATGAGTTTTGAATAAGGAAGAGTGTTACGTTTGAAGAAGGGGAAGTCGAAACGGTAGGGCCTCCCCACCATTGATAGTATGCCACGTGTACGCACCATATTTAGTATGGTCAGACGTCTTTTCAAAATATGCTTCGAAAATCGCATCCCAGCTATCCCCTATGAGGAACGTCATGTCATCCCACGGTACATGTAAGCCTCTTCGCCTCACCAAGCGTGGCTCGAGCCTAGGGTTGTGTATCGATCAGACGTGCTCGGGTCGGAACCCGAGTACTTGAGTACGCTAACCCGTTTGTTCATACCCACTTGGAGAAATACCTAACTCGACCTCAGGTAAGTGATAAGCCCAATAATGCTGCAAGGGTCGGCCCAAACAATTGGGAGCCATATTCAAAGGATACTAAAGGAATAGTAACATAAAGGGTAACCTAATTAGTTTAGCATGAATATTATTGTGGTTGTTAATGTAAATAAAAATTGTTAGAGATAATGTTGAATGTATCCGTAGAATAAAGGTGTATGTTAACATAATATCTCTTTGTTTGAAAACTCCTAACGGGAGTCGACGAAGACTATAAAAAAAGCTTGGAGCCCACTACCTAGGTCCGACCTAAGTCAGCCGGCGAGAATAGTATTGAAATCTTATATGATAGCATTTGATGGAATTTGTATGAATGACTAATATGATTTTTCTTTTTTGCATGTATTGAGTGTATTATGAAATTTCTTTTCATCAGGTTTTCCTTGCATGTGTTTGTTTGTTTACCTGTATAGGCAAAGTGGACCTAGATAGTAGCTGGAACTGGTTGTACAATTGCTAACATGTCGGTTGTCTCCTCATTGCTTCCTTCAAGTCTCCTCCTTCGATTGTTGGCGCTCGGTCGGGGTTTACCTGAAAAATGTACTCCGGTGATTAAGTAAGTACTCTATGTGAAGAGTATATATTTGTAAAACTGATTAAAGCGTACCTTACACCTCTGTAAAGGTTTTATTTATAATGTTTCAGTCTTGGGCCTTTGTTGTAATGGGTCGAATATTAGTTGGTAACTTATGTGTAGCATGATCCTGATTTATAGGGAGGTATATTGGTATACTGGAATATGAGTATATTTGGAGAATATCTTTCAATTAATTAGTTGTTTAACTGATTTCTCGTAAATGTCACCCGTATTAAGTGGGACATAATTATGACTCATAAAAAATTCTCATAACTATCTTTAGTGTCATTTAAGTGCCTCAAAGTATGTTTTGACACGGTCGGTCAATCACCGATGCCGAGTGACTGACTCATCCGATACCAATTGGTACAGTGATTTTGATGCCTAAACCGTTAATTAGTCAAACACACATTAAGTTGTTCTATAAATACCAAACATACAATAAGATAAATTATTGTATGACCCCTTTAATGAAGATATTCTAAACTTTTATTAGTCATACATACATTGTGTTGTCTATGTAAGTGACAATAAACTCAATAAGTATTTAATGTACATTTTTTATCATTCAATATGGTTACAAAAGATTTTAATAGTAAAATTAACATATACACATATGTGTGTACATTTAAATACATAGACAGTTAAATAATAATAGAATAAGATAAACTAAATAAATACCTAAGACATATTTCAAAGAATATGATTAGTTGGAATAAGATTTAAAAAATAATATAAATACATTTTTTTTTATGTCCTAAGCGTTAAATATTTGTTTATGCATTGAGTTGAGTGTGCAAGTTAAAAAAAAAATCTGTAAATAGATAAGTAATGTATATTTTGAGAACTTATTACGTTTGTCCAATATTTTATTAGAAAATTGAATAAATATGTAAACATTTCAATACAATGAGCGTTATCTAATGAAACAATAAGAGAAATTCAACAAATATTTAATATAAATTTCAAATATCTTAGTATATGCTTAGATAAAATTTAATTTGAAAGTTATTATAAACTTAATTATTTTTATGAACTAAGTGTTAGTTAGTCTCTTATACCCACCACTGAAGATTTCAAACATTTTAAATGTTTTGAAATGATATATTTAAGGAATTGAATCCAAATACACATTTTCATGGCATAGAACATTAACTAATCATACACTTAGAGAAAATTAAATAAATACTAAATACAAATTTTAAAATCTCATTAATTATATTTGCTAGAATTTGATGTGTAGATAAATATAAACATAATTTAATTGCATTAAATGTTAGCTAGTCATACATACATTGAGTTATTTGGTGTCTCTTATAAGAAATTCAATAAATATGAAGTGTTTAAAAAGATAAATTATTGTATTACCCTTGTAATGGATACGTTCTAAACGTTTATTACTACGGAATACACTAAGTAGTCCATATAGGTCACAAAAAATTCAATAAGTATTTCATGTACATTTTGAGCATTCATACACTAACGTAACATTTTAATAGTATAATTAATATATATATATATATATATATATATATATATATATATTTTGTGCGTTAAATAATTATTTAATTAGATAAATTTCAAAGTTGAGAATATGCTTAGTTGGAATAGGATTTAAAAGATGGTATAAATACATTTTTATACCCCAAGCATTGAATAGTGGTTTATGTATTGAGTTGAGTGTGTAAGTTAGAGAAAATCAATAAATACATATGCAATGTATATTCGAACACTGACCATTGAATATTTTATTATTGAATTGAATAAATATGTACATTTTAATTCAATAAGTATTATATAATTACACAATAAGATAAATTAAGTATAATATAAACTTCAAATATCTTAGCATGCTTAGGTGTAATTTAATTTGGAAGCTAATATAATTACAATTATTTTTGTGAACCAAATGTTAAATTAGTATATTACACACTATGATACGGTGCAATTTACAATAAACTTAATCAATACTTATTCAAGATTTCAAACATTTTATATACTTAGCAAATACTTATTTAAGGAATTGAATACAAGTACAAATTTTATGGCTTGAAACATTAACAAATCATACACTAAGAAAAATATAAATTAATACAAAATACAAGAATTTGATTTGTAAATAAATATAAACATAATATTTATGCATTAAATATTAGTTAGTCATATATACATTAAAACCAAATGTTCAATAAGATAAATTATTGCATGACCATTATAATATTTATTTAAGGAATTGAATACCAGTATAAATTTTATGGTTTGGAACATTGACAAATCATACACTAAGAGAAAAATAAATAAATACAAAATACAAATTTCAAAATCTTATTGTATTTCTTAGAATTTGATTTGTAAATAAATATAAACATAAGTTTTTATACATTAAACATTAGTT
>Ga0123341_1002815_pt1 | contig 14598 bp, 11 predicted proteins | sample Turbeapinknodule_FD_89959 | JGI IMG/M metagenome (GOLD analysis project Ga0123341, IMG submission 89959) | Root nodule microbial communities of legume samples collected from Mexico - Turtle bean Mexico pink nodule | ecosystem: Host-associated > Plants > Roots > Nodule | place: Mexico: Nepantla... | reverse complement strand
TTTTTTATTAAAAAATATAAATAATTATGAATATTATATATTAAAAATATTTAATTAATTCAAACTTAAAAAAAATCATAATTCATTATTCAAATATTTTTTAATAATAAGGATAAATTTGTAAATTTAGAATAAACCATCCTCACAAATCCACTCTATCATCCCTCAATCCAAACAACCTCACACATCCTCACACATCCTCTCTAATCCTCACAAATCCACTCCCTCCCCTCCTCACAAATCCCCTCCTCAATCCAAACAAAGCCTAAAATACAAACACCCTAGCACCATTCAATGCCTAAATATACTTCGAAGGGTAAAATTGATATTTCCAAAATTATAGAGGTGGAGGAAAAATGGGCTAATGTCCTTTCTTTTGGGTCTTTTGTAACCCAAGCCCATTTTCAAATCCGCATCAACCCATCACAAAATTCAAATTCAAACTCATGTTTCTCCCCCGTACTTTCCATTCCACTCCACACCAGCACACCTCCGTCACCGTCGCTACTATGTCGTCCTCCACCGTGGCCGGTTCTGACACTCCCCCCTCATTCATAGCGACTCCCTCGAAAACCCCGTCGTCCAAGGCGAGCAGCCGGCGGAGCCAGGCGGAGTCGAAGTCCCGGTTTGAGGCGTACAACCGGCTGCAGGCCGCGGCTGTGGCGTTCAGCGAGACGATGTCGATCCCGGAGATCGTGGCGGTCGGGGGCCAGTCAGACGGGAAGAGTTCGCTCCTAGAGGCGCTCCTCGGATTCCGGTTCAACGTGCGCGAGGTCGAGATGGGCACTCGCAGACCCCTCATACTCCAGATGGTTCACGACGCCTCCGCTCTCGAACCCCGATGTCGCTTTCAGGTTTTTAATTTTCCCACTCTCTTTTTATGAATTGAATGTTGCAGAGTGGTTCTTCTTTCAGGAATCCATGTATGGTAGAGACAGTGTTTAGTTCGGTCGGGTTTAAGAATTTTGAATGTTTCTTTCATGGTGCATGAGTCAGAGTGGAGAGTGGCATTGGGTGTAGTATAACAATATATTTATACTTGTTTGGATTAAAGTTGGGAGAGTTCATAGTATTTTTAATCTAGAAGGAACATACATTTTCTTCTCGATTCTTGCTTTGAAACGCGCACATTTCTATTATAATTTCTAAGAGTACTTTTGTATCTTTTAACCAAATATGTACTTAGTTCTTGAAATTCTAACTATTGGTGGATTTGGTTTCTGAAGTTGTGGAAGAGAAACTTTGGTGCCCGATATTGAAAATTCCAACAATTTGTTTAGAGGAATGGAATATACTGCTCTCACGTTCCATTATTTAAGGTGTAGTACCGATGGAGGAAAGATGATAGAAAACTGGTGTCTGGTGAATAAAAAGAAAGTTGTCTAAAGCACCAGTGAGTATATTATTAAATGGCATAGTTTTTAGTAATGTTAAAAGATGGAGAAAAAGTCCGTGAAGAAGAACATTGGAGGAAGTTGTAAAGAGGGATATGATGGTATTGAGTCTAATGAGATTGTGTATCCATGTAGTTAACATCAACTAATGACAAATGTATTTTTGTCATATGAATTGATAAAATGAGGATGACATACAATGGAAAGATCTATGTGTTTAGTTTCTAAAATTTGGGATGAATTCGGTTTTAATCTCTCAAAATTAAGAAAAAACAAAATAGTTTCTCAAATTTGAATAAAACACTGCTTTAATGTAGATATTTATTCAATGGTTACCATTGTGTCGTTCAATGGTAACACGTCCAAAAATCCAATGGATAATTTTGTTTCATTATATTTTAATAATACATTCCATTTAATTCGTTCTCATTCTATAACGAAGAAGAAAAAATTAAAATGGGTTCTTATATTTTGTATTTTTTATACGCCTAGCCAGTTTCGGCTTGATTGGTTTTAAGCTTTAATTGTTTTAAAAGGAATAACTTAATTTGGTGAAGATTAAACAAAAAATTGGTAGGTGTTTGATTCAAAGTTAGACTATTTGGATGTGGTCTAGCTTTGACAACATTGGTTTTGAATTTACAATTTTTTTGGGTTGCCAATATGTTTTATTCTCGAGTTTTGGAAACACAGGAGGAGGATTCAGAAGAGTATGGAAGTCCCTTAGTTTTGGCATCTGCGATTGCTGACATTATAAAGTCCAGAACTGAGGCACTTTTGAAGAAAACCAAGGCAGCAGTTTCTCCCAAGCCAATTGTAATGAGAGCCGAGTATGCACATTGTCCTAACCTTACTATTATTGACACACCTGGGTTTGTTCTTAAGGTGAGTTCTTGGAATGTTTGCCCAGTGAGAAGTGAAGGTTTGACATTTATCCTTGCTGAATTGTATTCATGGGAACTCATCTGACCCTGCAGGCAAAGAAGGGTGAGCCAGAGAACACACCCGATGAAATCCTTTCCATGGTGAAGTCCTTGGCTAGTCCTCCTCATCGCATACTCTTGTTCCTTCAGCAAAGTAGTGTTGAGTGGTGCTCTTCGTTGTGGTTGGATGCCATTCGCGAAATTGACCCAACATATAGGCGGACAGTGATTGTTGTCTCCAAATTTGACAACCGTCTAAAGGTATGGATGAAACCTTTTTATTGCAACAGTGAAAGTTTGACAATCTATTATTGGTTTTTTGGCAGAAATTGTTAAAGAGAGATTTGATGTTGAATGATATTCCTTAGAATTTAGTATTTATTTTAATGTGATCCATGTAGTTGATTTCACTTAATGGGATATGACTTTTGTGGTGGTATTTCTTTTGTTGGGGACTAAATGAATCACACTAATCATCAAGTTATGAAGGAAAGAAAAATAATCTGTTAGTATGTAATCCACAATCTTTGTATATCTTGAGGTTAATGATATTGCCATTAGGCTAAATAAGAACGGATTTGAATTGTGATTGCATTTGTGGTTGCATTGTGGCCAATGCAGTCAGCCGTAACGGCCACTTGAGGTGGTTGTATTAGTGGCAGCCACTAAGATGTTGCATCCTTCATCACACCATAGTTTGAAGTATATAATGGTGCATAGTACGTTGTATTTTAGAGACTGGTTTTAATGATCAGCTATCCGATGCTTGCAGGAATTTGGTGACCGGTGGGAAGTGGATCGCTATTTGAGTGCGAGTGGTTACCTTGGAGATAGCACTCACCCCTTTTTTGTGGCACTTCCAAAGGATAGGGGTAATGTTTCAAATGATGAGTTCAGGAGGCAGATTTCTCAGGTGGACTCAGAGGTTCTTCGTCATTTGCGTGAGGGTGTCAAGGGAGGTTTTGATGAAGAAAAATTCAAATCCTATATTGGATTTGGTCGTCTGAGAGATTTTTTGGAGTCGGAGCTTCAAAAGAAGTACAAAGAAGCCGCCCCAGCAACGCTTGCTTTGCTAGAGCAACGCTGCAGTGAAGTGACTTCTGAACTTGCTAGAATGGATTCGAAAATACAGGCCACTTCAGATGTTTCCCATCTCAGGAAATTTGCAATGCTGCATGTGGCTTCTATCAGCAACCATGTGGTGGGTAACATTATGTCAAATATACTTTGCCAGGGATGAACTGATGTTGATGAACCTATTTTTTGTGATAACACTCTTCTATTGAAACATTTTCTTCATTGATGGCTAGTTTTATTTAACAAGTTTCTTCGCGTTTTCATTTGTTTTCTCCTGATGGATAACGTACGAATAATAGTTTTTATTGCATTACACCTTTCACTTTGGACACTGGTTCAAAAGTAAACAATAGTCATGTAGCTTCTTTGCACACAAATGACCCTACAATATTAAGCATCCTTTTCGAAAGATGGTTTCAAAGATTGCGAACGTTTATTTGAACTTAACCATTTCGTTTGCACTTCTCCAGGGTGCATTGATTGATGGTGCTGCAGATCCTTCCCCTGAGCAGTGGGGGAAAACAACAGTAGAAGAGAGGTCACAAAGTGGTATTGGGGTTTGGCCTGGTGTCATTGCCTGTGTGAACCCCCCCAATGCTACTCTTCGTCTTTATGGAGGAGCTGCATTTGAGAGGGTGATGCATGAATTTCGCTGTGCCGCATATTCCATAGAATGCCCGTCAGTGTCGAGGGAGAAGGTGATTTACTTTTCATAAACGTGTGAGGAACATCCTATCTTTTTCATTCAATTTTCAACTTCCAATTCTTGGGTATCTTTTATAACAGGTTGCAAATATATTACTCGCCCACGCTGGTCGAGGTGGGGGAAGAGGAAGAACAGAGGCTGCTGCAGAGATTGCTCGAGCCGCTGCTAAATCATGGCTTGCTCCTCTTCTTGACACTGCTTGTGACCGACTTGCTTTTGTCTTGGGAAGTTTATTTGATTTGGCTTTAGAAAGAAACCGTATTCGAGATTTAGAATGTAAGTGAAGCTCCTTAGTTGTTAGGTTCTGTCTTCGTTACTTGAATGTTACAATTTTCTTGGATAGTTTTTCCTTTTCCTGTTCGAAATCATGGCATCATTGTCATTCTTCGATAGTAGCTATTTTAGTCTCTGAAATAAAAGGGTTATTTAATGGAACTGCAATTGATTAGGTCCAATTGACGGTGGGTTTTTGTTAGTAGACCAGCTGTATATAAATAAAAGATGGATGCCATCTTGTCAACTGTGAGAGAACTTAGGCCTTTGGGTTGGGAGGGGTAGACCCTTGCAGTTCTGCAAGTTAGACACTGTATTGAGGGAGAAATCCCATATTCTTTCTAATAAGATACCGTTTTGTATCACGTTCCCCTGAGAGGGTATGGTTTCTTCAGCTTAAAGATCTTACAAAATGCCATTTGGGAGGAGTTGAAACACTAATTTGATTTGTTTAGGTAGTTGGATATTTTCTTGTCCTCCAAGAACTGAAATGATACAATCATACAACAATAAAAAAGTATTATGCTATCGTTTTTTCACTATGTTCTTGTGGTATAATAATTCATTTTCATTTTGTCAATTTCATGGAATTACTTTAATTATCTCTTGTCTATTTTGAGGAATGATCTTGTTAAATTTTATCTCTTAGATTTTGCATATATGCTTCCCTGTAACTGATTAGAAAATGACTCTGACTGGTGCTTTTGTTCCTTGAAGGTGGGATTACAGGGGGAAACATGGATGGCTATGTAGGTTTCCATGCTGCTTTAAGATGTGCTTACAATCGCTTCATAGGGAATCTTGCCAAGAATTGCAAGCAGCTTGTAAGACACCACCTTGATTCAGCTACTAGTCCATACTCACAGGTCTGCTACTTCAATGACTATGAACCCTCTTATAACAAATTCAGCCAGGCTTCAGCCTCTTCGTTTTTCCTTGAGCTAAGTGATACTAGTTCAGCTTCCCGTGATGCAAGGAGGGATCAGGAAAATATACCTCCAGAAAACAATGCACAAGAAACCACACCAGGTAAAGCAGCAGAAACTAGAGATGCCTTGAGAGAAAGTCACATAACTATCCCTGAGACCCCATCTCCTGATCAACCAGGTGATGCAGCATATGGGGTGGTTAAAAAGGAGCTTGGAATTTGCAATGACGTGGGGCCAAGAAAGAGAGCGTCCAGAATGGGAGGGAATTCCAAAAATTCTGACTATGTGACGTTGCAAAATGGTGGCGTTTTATTTGGAAATGGAGAGAGATCTGGTTCAGCTTACACGGATATTTGTATATCAGCTGCCCAGCATTTTGCACGTATTCGTGAAGTTCTTGTTGAGAGAGGCGTGACATCAACATTAAATTCTGGATTTCTAACCCCTTGGTAAGCTTCTGCCTTGTTTGAAATCAGTTTATGCCTGTAATTTTATCCAAATGCGGAACTTAAACTAGATTTCGTTTCAGGTAGCATCTTCTCTCTTCAGTAGTACTTCACAATTATTTAAATGCCCTTTGTCCAAATTTAAGCCACTTTTTCATTTAAGGCATCATGCAATTCTCATTAATAATAAACTCAGTTGAATTTATTCTCATTTTCTGGTTGATTTAATTTGTTTTACAGAATTTAGGCTGTTACTCAATAACTTCATCCAAGTAAATAGTCCAGTAGCTTTTATTTCATATTCCTTCATTCGATTTAGTTAGTTAAACTATTCACTCGGTCCTTATAATTATCTCTATTCTAATTTCTATTCCCTGAGAAATTTTAGTCAAGTCTTGATTCTTAACACTTGTACTAGAGAAGAGTTGTCGATGGTATAAAACTGTTACAACTTTTTTCTAGTAACGCAAACGGCTATAAAAAATTATGTAATGACTAAAACTTGAAAAAGGAACAACTACAGGGGCTGCATATAGTTGAACCCTGAATTATTTTAAGTTTGCGTACACTTCTGCAATTACATGACATAATAAATCTGTATAAATGGTCTACATGGTCCACATACCTTAGTACATGAAACTTTCATTTCTTATGGAACAGTAATTCCTTATTTGTTCTGCTTACTTTGTGCAGCCGAGACCGGATATTCGTGGCTCTTGGGTTGGATTTATTTGCTGTGAACGATGAGAAATTCATGGACATGTTTGTAGCTCCTGGTGCCATAGATGTGCTACAAAGTGAACGAGAGTCTCTCATGAAGCGTCAGAAGATACTCCAATCTTGCTTGAATGAATTCAAAACTGTTGCTCAGGGACTATGATCAGTTACTAGCTTTCCAAGGAGCCAAGATTTTTTGGCTGTGCTTTCGGCAATTTATTATACTTGTGATTTAGTGTGCCAGCAGCTCTTAACCAATTGGACAATAATTACAGTAAATCAATGTATCTAGTTTAGAGAAAGCTTTCCCTCGACCTGTATTTTATTGTACCCTGCTTTGGTATAACGTTCATTTAATGAATGAATGCAACTTGAGCAAAGCCTAGCTTTGGTTGCTTCGGGAAGCATTTGTGTAAATGTTAGAGAGTTTCACTTTGAACTTTGTTTGCATGAATTTATTAGAGAAAAAACTAAAGTAAAATGAATTATTATAAACCTCAACTTTTGAAAAAGTTTAATAACTTCTATAGAAGGTACAAGATCATATAGCGTGCCAAAAGCCAATATCATGGCTATTCTCATTGCATGTTTATAGAAGGGGTATGGAGCTATTACCCCTTGTGGGTTGAATTGCATACTATCAACGAAATAAGTGCAAGCTTACGTTTCTAAAAATGGATGACCATATGGAATTTTGAATGTTTTCTTGTTTGTGATGATGATAGTATCATTCTCGAAAGAGAAAACAAGCCAAATAGGAGACAGCCATAATGTAAGCACGCTCTTAACACAGTTTACGAGCCAAATATTAAAGTTAGTTTGAAGTGATCCTGCCTCTTCTCTTTTTTCCCCATTATGAGCTATTCTTGAAAGTATAAGAATGCTTTCACAAACTCGAAAGAGATACTATATCTAGATTTGAGAGTTTTTTTTTTTTTTCAGCAAAAGAAGAATAAGATTATAGGAGACACTTGGTCTCAATCCATTTACAAAATAGACAAAAAATACATACATATACAAAGAACAACTCTTTTTGTCTGGCCTCATTATTTTGGATGATTGAAATATTTGGAATAGTATTATCAACAAGGAATAAATTTATAAACTAACCTCACAACATACATATGCCCCTTTTTGTGAAGTCACTAATTAGTAGTGGTATGCCAAACCAAAACTAGCCACGGAATAATTTTCATCATAAAATACTTAAACATATTTCTTATATTTTCTAAACCATATACATCTGGTGAGAAGTCGAGTTTAATTCAAAAAGAGTAGAAACTAAATCATTGGTAGTCGAACTAAGAATTGATTCCACATAAATAAAATTAAGTTCTAAGGATAAAGTAAATAATATAATACATAAATGTTCTTCATTGTGAGTATACATCATTTCCAAGTTTCCACTTTTTGTAGTATACCATACTTGAATAAATCAACTAATAATTATAAACTTACAAATAGTCAATACATATATAATTGATGAGCATAATTTTATTCACACTTGAAACCTTTAATCATAGTTGTCTTGGACTAAAATCATGCATAAATCCACTGCTTTAAATAAGATTCATCTAATTGAATTTATTTGAGACTTAACTATTATTTATGCTAATCTTGTGTTTCAGTTGCAATAGACGGTTCGATAAAAGCGTTTGAGTAGACAGTTTTAAGGAAACATCTACCACTACGAGTGGGCTGAATCATCCGATTCAGGGAGGGTGATTTGTTTGAGTTATAGCTTATAGAGTCTAAGTTTTCTGAGAGATTAGATAGTCATTCACTCTCCTTTTCTCAATAACTTAACTAGTATCTTAATGACTTGCTCTTTGAGTTAGTACCCAATCATCCTCGTCAATTGTTTAACCAACCTCATCAACCTCTGCAGCAGTGGTGATTTCTTCCAACAAACCCTTTTAATAATTTAAAAATAAAAGTTTGGAAGCTTTTTAAGAAAATATTGGTTTGGTTTTCAATAAAGATTCTTGGTTTGAGTTTTCCTTTTTTGAACCTTACTTTGATTGATTGTAATATCTTTTAGGGAATAAATAAATAAGTAATTTGGTTGATATATCTTATTCCACTTGCATACATTGATAAATACTTTGTGAATGATTTTTCATTTGATTTTTAGTTTTTTTCATCATGAAAAAGGGAGAGATTGTTAAGTCAGTAGACGATCTATCCCCTAGTAGAAGATCTCATATGAGAGTCTATGTGTTTTGATGATAACAAACACTATAAGATGTGTTATGGTATAACAAAGTTCACTCGTATGCAATATAAGATTAGACAAAAACATTAGAGAAGATGAACAAGACCCACCAGCTTTAATGTATCTGATGATACAACAACAAAAACCCGTTAGACAATGTTAAGGAACAAGTCAGACGATGTCGAAAAACTGCATTAGACGATCCCTTTGTAATGAATTAGATGAAGTAGTTAAGAAGATCTTATTAGACAATCCTAGTGCTCACGACTCATTAGAAGATCTTGTCAGACGAACTCTTTGGATATCACAAAGCAGACGATATCAAAACATTTACTTACAAGCCATTAGACGAACACTGAAGATTGAACATATCAGACGATACAAATATCTTTTACTCGTCAGATGAAGCACTATGTCAGGGAAGTGTCCATATTAAACGTTTGCATTCTTAGTATATTTTATGACATTGTTCTTATGTTTTCGAATCTTATTTGATATTTCTAAATCATATAAAACGTTATTTTCAAATAAGATTAATGGTTAAATGGGAAAGTTTTCGTATTTGAGAACGTAATATAGATAAATCTAAAAATCTTAAATATGTTATGCTTTAATGTTTTGTGAATGAAAAATAATTTCCATATTGATTATAAATTTTTTCCGAATATAGTTGTGTAATTAGAATTAAGTTTAAGAATATATTAGCAAGTTGTTGAGTGAACAATATTTCACTAAAATGTCTTCGAAAAACATTGCATAAATATTTTTTATATAAAATATTTTTTCATATATATTTGGTGGAACCTACCTGAGTTAAATGTCATTACACTACAACATTCAGAATTTATATTAACTTGGAAAAAATTTGAAACTTCATTCAAGGAGAAATATTTGAGAAAAGAAAGTCTCAATAATTCAAAAATATTATAAAGATATTGTTTCAGTGATACCCATGAGTTAAATTGTTAATTATTATGTTCACTAATATTGATATTGTTCCAATATATTATCAATGGCACACTCAGACGTGAGTAGAATTGAGAGCTAAATTTTCCATTTTCAACGTCTAATAGAAAAGAGATGAAGCTAAGAAGCGAGATTCCCGCGGATGAATATCAAAGTAATATCAAGCGGTTGCGAACAAATATACACAAAGAGAAATAAGAATTAAAGCATATACAAGTGACATGACTTATCAAAGTTTTATATCAGAACTTTCCTGTTTGAGCATCTGACATGAAGAAGAAAATGAATAATGCAGAAATTGAAACATCCAAGTTTAGTGATATTCGAACCTCAACAAAAAAAAGTTCATACATATAAATAAAGTTATTTAAAGAGAAAATACATGTTAAAGACGCACAAATTTCATTAAAACCAATATTTCTTTATTGAGCGTCTAACACATGGAAGATGATGAACATAACTGGAGAAAGAATATCCAACTAGAAAAGGTATGTGTTTTGAATCCAAATTGAAAGGAAGGGAAAGAGAAAAAGAAAAAACAAAAGGAAAAAGAAAAACGAAAATATAGAAAATATAGAAAATAACCATCTAAAGAAACTAGAGCGAGATATATCTAGTGCTTTCGATCTCTTGGTAGAGGACATTATGCTTGAGTGTCCCAATAAGAAAATCATGGTTTTGAAAGACTAAGAGATTGAAAGCCAAGAAGAATCTCAATCTTCACTTGGTGAGGATGAAACTCTAGTTCTAAAGAGGAAGCCTTACCTTGTGAAGGAAGACTTGTTGATGGTGGTGAGAAGGCTTCTTGAAGGCAAATATATTAAGCTTGAATAATCTTAAAGAGAGAACCTATTCCATATTAAATGTAAAGTCTTTGAAAATACTTTTTTTTTTATTGTGGATAGTGGTTCTTATTGTAATTGTTGTAGCTCAAGGTTGGTAGACAAGTTAGCCTTAACTACTACACCCCATCCTAAACCTTATAAACTGAATCCTAAACCTTATAAACTGAATCAAAGATGACAGTGGGATGGTAGTTAATGAACAAGAAAGTATTCCAATTTCCATTAGGCAATTACAAAGCTAAATTTGTGTGTGACATAGTTCCTATGGAAGCTAGACATGTCTTACTTGGAAGGCCATGGAAATTTGATAAGCAATATATCCATGATTTCATCACCAACTAAATAAGTTTCACTCAGAAGGGCAAAAAGATAGTCTTATGTCCTATCACCCCCCCAACAAGTGAGAGAAGACCAAATAAAAATGAAAAAAAAAAGTTAGAAGAGGAGAAAAAAGAGAGAAAAAGAAAAGTAAAATACTTTCATGCATAAATAAAAGGTGGGAAAGAATTTAGTTTGGAGGTTTGTGTCCTATCCAGAGAATTTGTTCAATAAAAATAATAAAAGATCTCTTTGAGGTTGAACAACCTATTTTCATTCTCTATTGCAAAGAGACACTTGTTGCCACGAGTCATGACCTTGAGTCTCTTGCACATGAGGTACAAATTTTTTTAAAATGATTATTTATTTCCATAGCAAGTTACTCATGGACTCCCACCTTCGAGGGGAATAGAACATCAAATTAACTTAATTCCCAAAGCCAATCTACCCAGTAGGCCAACTTATTGGGCTAACCCTTAAAAGACTAAAGAGATAGAGAATTAAGTGAATGACTTGCTGAAGATGGGTTAGATACAGAAGATTCACAGTCCTTGTGATGTCCCATTGTTAGTCCCTAAAAAGGATGGATCATGGAGAATTGGTAAGGCCATCAACAACATCATTGTAAAATATAGGCATCAAATCCATCAGTTAGATTATATTTGTTTTTGTCCTTAAGAAGGATGGGTCATGAAGAATGTGTACAGATTGTAGGACCATCAACAACCTGACTCTAAAATATAAGAACCTAATCACTAGGTTAGATGAGTTGTATAAAGTGAATATATTTTCCAATATTGATCTTGAAAATGGTTACCCTTAAATAAGAAATTAAATAAAGATATGAATGGAAAATTGATCTTAAGACCAAGTTTGAACTATATGAATGGTTAGTCATGCCTTTTGGCTTAACCAATGCTCTTAGCCCTTTTATAAGAACAATGAATCGTGTACATGGGGATTGAATAGGAAGATTTGTTTTTGTCTTCTTTGATGACATTTTAATTTGTAGTAGAAGTCTAGATGAACACATAGGTAATCTTAAACAAGTCTTATTTATTCTTAGGGAATAACACCTCTTTGTCAACTTATAAAAATGTACCTTTTGTAAGGAAAAAGTGGTCTTGCTTGGTTTCAAAGTTGGAAAAGATGGTGTTCATGTAGACCCCGATAAAATAAAGGTTATCCAAGAATGGCCCACACCTAAAAATGTGGTAAAAGTCTGAAGCTTTCATTAACTTCTATAGAAGATTTGTCAAGGACCTCTCTACACTTGTCACTCCTCTTAATGAACTTATTAAGAATGATGTACCTCTTAATGGACACACCTTGAACTATCCCACCTATGACAAAAAAAACTTTATGCTCTAATAAGGACCCTCAAAACATGGGAGCACTATTTAGTGACCAAGGAATTTATCATACACATTGGTCTTGGGTCATTTAAGTATCTTTGAGGAGAAGGGAAATTAAATAAAAGACATGGTAAGGGGCTTAAACTTTTGGAACAATTCCCTTATGTTATTATAAAGAAAGGGAAAAATAATTTAGAAGTTGATGCCTTATCTAGAAGACACGCATTACTCATCTCTCTAAGCTCTCAAATCTTAGGCTTTGATAACATAAAGGAATGACATCAACTTTGCATCCACATTTGCACCATGTCTCAAGAAGCATATTAATGGGTCACATTTATGAGGGTATCTTTATAAAATGGGTATACTCCTAGGATCCATTAGCAAGCTTCTCATAAAAAAAAGTCACGAGAGAGGTCTCGTGGGCCATTTATGAGTTGATAAAAACTCTTACTTTCTTGAAAAACAAATTTTATTGGTTACACATGAGAGTAGATGTTCGAAGGTTTTGCTCTAGTTTGTCTTCAAGCTAAAGTAATGTCTCATGGGCTCTACACAACCCTCCCCATAGCTAGTACCCCTTGGGTTGACATTAGTATGGATTTTGTACTTAGTCTCCCAAGAACCAAAATGGCTACGATTCTATCTTTGTGGTAGTGGATTGTTTTAGTAAAATAACTCATTTTATACCATGTCACAAAGTAGATGATGCTAGCCATATCTCAATACTTTTTTTAAGGAAGTTGTCGGACTGCATGGTCTACCCAAGGCTATAATGTCAGATAGGAATATTAAGTTCCTAATTCATTTTTGGAGTATTCTTTGGGAAAGACTTGTAACCAAACTCTTGTTCTTTACCATATGTCACCCTCAAATTGATGGGTAAATTGAGGTAGTGAATAGGTTCCTACCCAATTTATTGAGGGTCTTATTAAAGGGGAACAAGTATTGAGATGAACATCTTCCTCATGTAGAGTTTGTTTATAACTGAGTAATCCATAAGACAAGTAATTTTTCTCCTTTTGAGGTTGTTTATGGTTTTAACTCTATCACACCTTTACTTCCATTTCCGAATACAACTTCTTTATTTCATAAGGAAGGATGACCAAACACCTCCAAACCTTAGTCAACACAAGAGAGGGTGCATAGTAGTCCCACGTCACATGGAATAAGCCTAAAATAGGCTAATTTGGGGTGTTCCTTGTTCACCCTTGTTTTTGTGTTTTATGTCCCACATCCATTGTATATGGAGTGCAAGAGGGCTAGACATTTATATATAAAGCTCATTGTCTCTTGCAAAACTCACCTTGAAATTAAATGAAGATTTGATATAGCACATATGAACTTGTTCTTTTGAGGTCATTAACAAGGGAGTAATCTTCTCTTTTCTTCTTCAAGGAACCCTCCTTGAAGAGAAGAAAAATATGAGTTTCTTTCAAGAAACTTAAAAGTTTAAGAATTTTCCTTTCAGGATTTGCTTAGAAATGTTTCCATAAAAAAATTTAATACACAATCAACCATTTTTTGTGTGTGATTGACATACTCTTTATATATTTAAATATTGTTAGATTGTATTCATCATTGAAGAATAAAAAAAATAATATGAAATAAAAAATATTATTATTTAATAAATGTATAAATTACCAATATTTTTATCAACGATTTACACTTGTAAAGTCATACAAAAATTATTTGCCAATATATACAAATTTTACTAAAGTAACACGAATAGTTTCATTACATATATATTCATTAGGAGTGGCAAAGTGGGATAGGCCATGCTGTTCCGCGGCTCGCTGAAAAAAACGCGGGACAGGTTGCTTATTTCAGCCCGCTGGCCCGCTTAGGTCCGCCCCACATAAACTGCAGCCCGCGCGGGTCAAGTGCCGGGCGGGGCGAATTGGCCCGCATAACTTTAAAACGTATACATTTTTTTTCTGCACCTCTATATTTTCTTCATGTAGCCTCATATTTCACATTTCGAAAATTTTAATAACATCTTACTATGCATGTCTCGTGAAAATAATATTATGAAACAATTTACCTAATGCATCTAAATAATAAAATTTCAAAATTTTTATTTAATTTTTTTTTTAAAAAAAAAATTCTTATGTGGGCTGGCCCGCAAGCTCACGGACAAACCCTTATACGAGGCGGGCTACAAAAATCAGCCCACAGATTCTATGCGGAGCGGGCCAACCCAACCCGCTTTTTGCCCGCATTGCCACTCCTAATATTCATTGCCTATGGATTCGTAATGTAGTATTGCCCATGGAAAAATATTCGTAGGTAACTTAAGAATAATAGAATTCCGGATCAATTTATCGACATTAATTACTTAAGAATAATTATTTATCAATACAAGAAAATCATTAAATAACAATAAAATTTTAGAAGAAAAAAATTATTAGTCATTATATTGACTAAATTATAT
>Ga0123341_1002813_pt1 | contig 14599 bp, 14 predicted proteins | sample Turbeapinknodule_FD_89959 | JGI IMG/M metagenome (GOLD analysis project Ga0123341, IMG submission 89959) | Root nodule microbial communities of legume samples collected from Mexico - Turtle bean Mexico pink nodule | ecosystem: Host-associated > Plants > Roots > Nodule | place: Mexico: Nepantla... | reverse complement strand
GAAGAAGTCCTCCTTGCCTTTGAGCAAGTGCAGGCAAGAAGAAGTCCTCCTTGCCTTTGAGCAAGTGCAGGCAAGAAGAAGTCCTCCTTGCCTTTGAGCAAGTGCAGGCAAGAAGAAGTCCTCTTTGCCTTTGAGCGAGTGCAGGCGAGAAAGAGAAAAAAGTCCTTCTCACCTTAGAGTGAGTTCAGGCAAGAAAAAGTCTTTCTCACCTTAGACTGAGTTCAGGCAAGATGAACTGAAAAGTCAGGGGTGTTCGTGACCTTAAACGGTGGGAAGGGAAGGAAAACGCCTTTTCCCCTTTAAGTGAAACATCAATATTGACCCAGTAAAACCAGATCATTGTTCTGTGACTCAGGGAGGTAGAGGAGGATCCGATAGGTGCCTCTACCCCCAGATGAGGGAACAATGGTCAAGGTTATGAAGGTAAGAAAGGTCACATCGCCAGAACCTTACGGCGATGAGAAGAATTCCAGGCGATGACAGGAGTAAGGACTCACGTTGCTGGGCAGATCAGGTAAACTGTGTTTTAGTGCTAGTTTGAGTTGGAACCTGCTGCCTAGTAAGTAACTATTATGTTAAGGTTTGTTGCCTTGAGTTCGCAAGTTATATTACATGTCGTCGCATGTCGTCGCTTGAAAGTTAATAGTTGCTCAAGTTTACTTTGAGTTAATAGTTTGATAAATTGTTATGAGATTAACAGTTTAATCAAGTTCAAAGCAGTGTGTGAATAGTTAAGCCTGAAGCATCGTTGAGTGAAGTCGTTTGAGTAAGTTTCACCAGTTATGTTGATTAACCACACAACGGGTAAGAGGCATTTAAAGCGAAGTATCAGAAAACAACTGTTCAACAATGAAAGTTATACAAGAAGTGGCTGTTCGAGTTTGTATACAAATGTAAATAGTTACATAAGCAGTAAAATTACAGACGAAGTTTTTAACAAAAACAAGGTGATGGAGGGCGGCAGCTAGTCTTCAGAAGGCACGATCTTCCCATCCACCACCTCGTTGCAGATTGACACCATGGAGAGGTCGAGCTCGGGGTATTGGCATGCTACTTGCTCCAGGGCGGCGTCAAACCCGGCGGTGAGGACTTGGGCAGTGCTCTGCTCGAGCTCTTGTGTTTGTTTCTTCAGCTTTTCGGTTTCCTCGCGAGCTCGAGCAAGGTCTTCAGCAACCTTTTTGCCTTCGTCCCGAGCCTGGGCCAACTCTGCAGCAATCTTTGAGGCCTCCTCTCGAGATTTGGCGAGCTCAGCAATGGCATCGTCCCTTTCCTTTTCAACCTTCCCAAGGAGCACCTCCCGATCTGCTGACCTTTTCTCAAGGTTTTCCACCTTGGTCCCATCCGCCTTCTGTGCAGCCTCCAAGTCCGCCACCTTGAGCCTGTAAGGGACAAGCTTGCTTTCCAAGTCGATCTTCTCTTGGACTTGAAGATGCAGTTTCTGGCGCAGGTCGGAAGCCTCTTTGTGCGTGCTTCTTAGCTCGGCGTCCATGGCGTCCTCCAGCCTTGAATGGTCGATCTCCGCCATCATCAGGTTGCAAGAAAGCTTTTCTGCCTCGATCCTTATCAGGCGGTTTGACTCCTTCAGCGCAGAGTTTTCCTCTTGAAGCTTCTTGAGTGAGTCCTTCACAGCTCTTGATACAATCGAAGGAAGATCCTCCGCCATCATCTTCAGTCGGGCTGTGAAGGGTCCCAAGATCTCTTCGAAGGAGGTTGGGAGGTTTGAAGTTGTTGCTGGAGGTGTTGTGGGGGTTTGGTGCTGACTTTCACCACCACCCTCTTGAGTTGGTAGGGCAAGCGGGGCTTCTTGCCGTGGTGGTGAGGTCAGAGATTCTGTTATCAAAATTGGCGAGATCTGAGCGCCCTCATCTCCTCCTGGTGCGGCCCCAGCAATAGAAGTGGTGGAAGGAGGACCCTCTCCAACAGATACGAATGGTGTGGAGGCGCTTGGAGGGTTCTCTATGAAGTTTGGGTCGCTGCTTTCGACCACTGGGGGTGCGGCGGCCAAGGGCGTCGCTTGGACTGGTGGTAGTGGAGCTGGAGGTGAGGGCGGTGTTGGTGTTGGAAGCGCAGGCGGTGTAGAGGTGGCCACCCTTTTCCTTTTGGTAACAAGGCCATCCTCAGTTTCTTCATCATCCTCTTCGTCCTCCTGTACCACCTGAGGAGTCTTCCTCTTGGGTTTCCTCAGAACCAGCTTCTTCCTTTGGGGGGCGGGTAGAGCCCCCGAAGGAGTTGGACCTTGGGGAGGAGTCTTGCCTTGAGCAGCCGCGATCTCCACCACCGAGTTGGGCACGGTTTGGGAGCCCGCCGCAAGCTTGTGAGATCGGGCGATCGCCCTCAGTTCCGCTAGCTTTCCTTTTCCCAGCATGTTATCTGCACAAGGTAAAGAACAGATGAGCAACCAAAACAGAAGCAAAGGACACAGGTATATTCATGCAGAGGTAACACAAGCAATACATGGATAAAAGATCAGAGTCAACACAGAATAATAGAATGACAAAGTAGAGTGGTGAAGACGCTAAGTTAGTATTAACTCGAAGTGAAGGACTTGTTGTGGAGGTAGGAGCTAAGCTATGTGTATTTCGAGTTGGCTCTCGAAGAACTCGTAGGGAATGATTGAGGCGGTAGGGAAGGTGATGTTGGCGGCAGCTACACTCTTCCAAAAGAGGCTAAGGTCCTTGTCCAACTCCCCCATGTTGTCAGGGCTCCTTGGTCTTCTGAAGCTGTCCTTAGAGTCCTTGTCCCCCTTGTGTACCCAATACAAGGGGAAGCCGTCGAGCAGTGAGGGGTCTTGGTCATTTTGGCACACCCTCACGAACTTCCCCTTCCAGTCTTTGTAAGACTGCTGGAAGATTGAGAAGGTGGATCTCCCAGCAATCCCATTCAAGCTGACCCAGAGGCGATCTCCAGGATTCTTTGCCTCAAACAGGAAGAGGAAGACGTCGACTGAGGCCGGAAGCAGCAGGTGCGCACAAAGAATTTGGAACGCCCTTATAAACGCCCAGTTGTTGGGATGAAGCTGGGCGGGGGCGATATTGAGCTCGGTTAGCAGCTCTCTTTCGAAGCGGGTAAAAGGAAGCCTAAGCTTCACCTTCTTGAACAAAGTGGTGTAGATGAAGCAGAACAAACCGCCGTTGTTCCCCTTATCATCCGCGCAAACCGGTTCACCCGGGAAGCAGGGCAGCACGACCACTTTGCTATCATGCTCTTTATGGAAGGAAAGGTCGGGCTGGTCTCCTTTCCTCAGCCGGTGCACGCCCAACTCAGTGTTTATTGATGAGGTCTCTTTCAGCAGAGTTGGGGTGGCCCAAGGGTAGAGTTCTTTATAGTCTCGTGGAGGAAGGGAGGCTCCACCGGCGACTGGTGGGGTTGCCTGAGTAGGGGTGGCGTGAGAAGAGGTAGGCCTCTTAGCCTGATTAGAAGGAGCACCAGAGGCTCGTGGTGGGTTGCGCGCTGGTGGAGGATTTGCCCAGGGGCAACCCTACGTGTTTTGGGTGGAGGGTTTCGCGGCGAAGGAGGGGGGTTAGCGGTGGACTTCGTGTGAGCCATCGCAGGAACTGCAAAGGAAAGAGAAAGGGATGAAATGAGGATAGCAGAGAATGACTCGATTGAGGACGAAGAAGACGGAACGAGCGAACAAGGGTTCGCTGGGATAAATGTTAGGGAAGACGAAGCCCTAGGTTACGAGAAAAAGAGAAAACAGCCCACAACGTATGCTTCAGACAGATAATGGATGATGCAAACCGATTAAAATGCAGCAAGTATCCATGGAAGGAGTAAAAGGGTTACCTTTTTTTGATCGGATGAGCGTTGAAGAAAGTTGAAGATTGAGAGAGACGAGAATCTTCGTGGTTCGCAAAGAGAATGTTTGGAGTGTTTGAGAATGAAGGAAGATGATGGAACAGTGAGAAGCGCGAAAGGGTTTAAGGGTTTTCGAATGTTTTCGGAAGCGCAAACGTCAATTGAAGACAACCGTTGATGAAGCCACGTGTCGTGTGATTGAAAAAGGGGTTTGGTGGAGCGTCAGAAAGGCAGAGAGTACGAACGTATGGAAATCCGTACCAGCGCCACGTAGATCGACGATGATGTGACTTCTTAGTCTTTTCGCTAGACAAGTCTCAGCTTAAGACTGGGGGGCTTGTGTACCGATAAGGTAATCGGAAGTGATGACGTGGCAGCAAGCGATAATATAGGCGTGTAGAACGGGACACCTGGCTGATAGAAGGGAAGCACATCGGGAAGTTTGTGTAGTCGCCAGTTGTCAGCTTGGCGTTCTCCGATCTCTAGTATGTATAACCGGTGGTCACCAGGCTCGCGTCATAGTCGCCGTATGTGAGTTTTAGGCGATCAAGTGGTTAGAGACCGCCGAAAGGGGCACATCGCCGAGAGATCAGCAAGGCTTGCTTAAGGCCTTTAAGGGGTACTAGTACGAAAGGCGAAGTTATCAGATGATCATTCCCTAGCCAGAGGTTGAGGCAAGGGAACAGTTTACCAGAACATTCATGATGTACAAGTGAAGCAGATCGTGATAGCGGCAGGCGAGACCATAGAGAAGGTGTGCATGGTGGCACCCTGTACTCGCCGCTTGAAGGGGTCGCGCTCCAAGGAAGCTATGCACCAGGTTGCCCCTTTGCATGGGTAACTTAGTCGAATAGCTGGAAGAGTAGAGGTGACGCTCAAGTAGAAGGGGGCTCCAGATGGTGACACGTGTACAGCTGGATGCGAGCCACGTGTCCAGAGGTGTAACCGTCAGGAGAGAGAAAATGCTCAGGTATATAAGGAACTCTTAACAGATTTTGAGGTACGTTTTTCAGAACACTTGAGTACGTTGAGAGAATACTTGCACGGTTCCTTGAGTTCAGATTTTCTTCTCTTAGTATTTGGTGATTCCGTCACTGACTTAAGCGTCGGAGCGCGATCGGCCGCAGCAGCGCCATTCTGTGTCTTTGTTTTCTTCAGGTTCTTGCGAGGAGTTGAGACGTGAAGATCGAAGGCTAACGTGGTGCGAAGCTGATCGAGAGAAGATACCTTTGACGTGGCAAGACTCTTGCACTCGAGTCAACCGGCAGGATCAGTGACCTTTTACACATTAAAGAGATGTTCAACTTTAGCTTCCCATTCTACATACAAAGTAGGGTCATTGGACCAACTAAAACTAGGTAACTTCACAAAATCAAAAGAATGTTGTTGTTGGTGGTGGTGTTGATGGTGCCGTTTTGCAAAAGTGTCCACTCGCCAATCATGTTCTTGACTCCCATAGTGCATGGATGGACTAGGTGTTCTTGAAGGCTCCAATCTCCTTTCTTGATTTTGCCTCGCTTGAGCTTTTTCTAGTCTTTGCAATATTTTTGCTAGTTGGCTTATTTTCTCGTCTTTGTGGACACGTCGCTTCTGGACCTCCTCATGTTCTCCCAAAAGGTGTGCATTGTGATATGATTGTGGTTTTGAAGATTGACCTAAAGAGAAATGACCCATAATTTTTGCACAAAGGAACAAACAATTAGTGAAAACAATTTAAACACTCCTCACGTTTGTGTCACTTTTGATGAAATTCAAGAAGAGAACACTCAAAGCACTTCCAAGAAATTCTTACACTTCACAAAAGTATTTCTTGAGGTTGAAAAACTCTCAAATGAAAAAGGTTAAAACCTTCAACACTTGATCTTAAAGGAAACCACCACAAAACTTAAGGAAAAGAAAAAACAAAGACAAACAAGAAAAGCTTAAGCAAGAAAAACTAAACCAAATTTAAGAGATTATGACAAAACTATAAAAGGAAGACAATCAAGAAAAAGGCACACAAGAAGGACTCAAAGATACTTACTAAACTTTTAACAATGAAACTTTTTCTATTGAAATTGCTAAAGCAAAAGGATAAAAATTCCACAATGGTTGAAATCAATTTGCTAATCAAGTTGAATCCAAATTTGGAAAATGTTTTTCTTTGGTAATTGATACCATAAAATTGCATTTTCACTTTTTTTTTTATATTAGTTTTTGAATTATGGACATGAAATTTCCATAGTTTTAATCATGCATAATTTCTAATAACTCCTATTTTCACAAAAATTTTGGAATTCAATATAATTGAACACTTGAAATCTTTTGTTTGGAACTTTAAATCTACTTCGACTAAAACAAGTTTCTAATTGCTTCTCAACTTTCAAAATTAAAAGCAAAGTAAATAGAATCAAAGTAAGGACTCCTAGAACACTAATGAACATATGACTCAAAGCAAAAAGGCAAGAACACAATAAGACACAAAAATTAATCCAAAAGCGAAACAAAACTATGGAAAAGAAAATGGCCGAATGAAATTGCAAGAAAATAAAGGGCTGAAAATTAAATTGCAAGAATGTAAAGACAAAAATTTAAAGGTACTTGAATTTAAAGACAAGAAATTAAAGGTACTTGAATTTAAAGACAAGAAATTAAAGGTACTTGAATTTAAAGATAAGAAATTAAAGGTACTTGAATGTAAAGAATGTAAAGTGCCAAATCAACTCAAGCAAATTAAGCATAAGAACCTAAGCTCTGATAACCACATGATGTGAGTTAATTTTAAGATTGTTCATTTAGGTGACACTTTAGATTTAGGATTGAGATTTTTAGGCAATTAAGAGTGAAAACCTAAAGAAAATTCGCAATGGACAATAACTTAACCAAGTGGTTAAGTAGATGTGAAGGTTCATTTCACAAAGGAAAAAGAAAAAGATAATGATAACAAGGAAAACAAGGAAAATAATGATGTGAAGGTGCAGAATTAAACAAGGAAAACAAGAACAAAAGGTACTTACCGAATAGACATAATGAAATCACAACAAGAACATATTTATGAAAAGAATGGAATGACGGAGAAAGAAATTGAAGGAAAGAAGTTCAAACTCGGCGGGTCACTAGGTTGAGAATTACAAGACAAGATAGTTGGAGTAATATCCGGGGATATGGATGTTTTTGCCTCGTCATCCTCGAACATGTCTGGATAAACCCAGACTTCTTGTACCATAGGCCTACTATGGATGAGAAGGTCATACCGGTAGTGTAGAAAAAGAAGGAAGTTTAATGAGGAGAGGCGTCAGATCATCAGGGGAGAGACGCAGAAGCTCTTCAAGACTGGCCACAAAAAGGGGATTCAATACCCTGAGTGGTTAGCAAACGTGGTATTGGTACGGAAGGCTAATGGGAAGTGGAGGATGTGCGTCGACTTTACAATCCTGACCCAAGGACTCTTATCCACTCCCCATCATAGACTCCTAGGTGAACAATGCCTCAGGTTTTCGTTTGCTGAGTTTCCTAGACACATTCTCGGGGTACAATCATATTCGCATGTACCCCTGACACGAAAGCAAGACCGCCTTCACAACCGAGCTCTCTAGCTACTGCTACAAGGTCACGCCTTTCAGTCTCAAGAATGTTGGTGCCACCTATCAGAGGTTGATGAATAGGATCCTCACCCCAATGATTGGGCGAAATGTACAAGCGTATGTGGACGACATGGTCTTCACCTCAGAAGAAAAGGATTAGTACATTAATGATTTGGAAGAGTTGTTCAGTACGATAGCCAAGTATAATTTAAAGTTGAACCCTAAGAAATGTGTGTTTGGGGTGGAAGCAGGGAAGTTCCTTGGCTTTCTGCTCACTGAAGGGGGTATAGAAGCGAACCCATACAAGTGTGCAACAATCATAGGGATGAGGAGCCCTGCCAGTGTGAAGGAAGTACAACAACTGATTGGGCGCATGGCCGCCTTGTCCAGTTTCTCATCAGTTGAAGGAGAGAAGGGATACCCTTATTTTCAATGCCTGAAGAAGAACAATTGTTTCATAGGGACTCACGAGTGTGAAGACGCATTCATTAGGTTGAAGGAGTACCTGGCCAGCCCGCCTGTTCTTTGTATGTCACTGCCAGGTACTCCCCTTCATCTTTATTTTGCAGTCACCGATCAAGCAATCAGTTCGGTCATTGTGCAAGAGCAAGACAAGGTTCAAAGGCCTATTTACTTCGTGAGCAAGGTGTTTCAGGGACCGGAGGTATGATATCAAGCTATTCAAAAGGCCGCCTTGGCAGTGGTATTTGCAGAACGACAACTCTGCTATTATTTCCAAAGTTTAATTGTAATAGTGATGACCGATCTTCCTATCCGCAAGGTCCTTCAGAAGCCTGACATGGCAGGTTCGTTGGGCAGTCGACCTGTTTGAGTTTGGCGTGCAGTACGAACCCAGAGGGCCTATTAAAGGCTAGGTATATACTGATTTCATGGTAGAACTATCGTCTAAGGCAGATGGTAAAGATGCAAGATACTTTGAAGGTGCCTAGGATAAGCACCTACACCTTGTTGGGAGAGGAATCGTTGGAAATCTTGCAGGTCGACGTGATAGAGACCTGGATGACACCATATCAGCGCTACCTAATTGATGGTATACACCCACTAGAGCCTACAGAGGCGAAGGTGGTTAAGAGGAATGCGGGAAGGTATACCCTGGTGGATAGAAAGTTGTTTCGTCATGGTTACACTCATCCCATCCTCACTTGTGTGAGCAGGGATCAGTGTACCCGCATCATGGCAGAGCTCCATGAAGGCATTTGTGGAAGCCATGTGGGAGGAAGAGCTCTCTCGCTGAAGGTCGTTCGAGTTGGGTATTATTCGCCAACTATGAAGGAGGATTGTATGATATACGCACAACGATGCGAACAATGTCAGAAGCATGCTGATTGGCACCATGCGCCCCCGAAGGAGTTGTTGTCAATACATAGCCCCTGGCCTTTCCATACCTGGGGAATAAACATCTTAGGTCTTTTCCCTATGGGAATTCCTCAAATGAAGTACCTCGTGGTAGCTATTGAATACTTCACTAAGTGGATAGAAGTTGAGCTAGTTGCGTAGATAACCGTCCGCAAGGTTCATCACTTTGTGTGGAAAAACAATGTCTATCGTTTCGGGATCCCAATGCACTTGGTATCCGATAGTGGTACCCAGTTTGCAAGTTAGAAGTTATGCACGCTATGCACGGAGCTCGATATTAAACAGGTGTTTGCCTCTATGGAGCATCCTCAGACGAATAACCAGGTCTGTAAGTATTAATGGCCTTAACAAGAGCGGGGTGAATTGCTTAAGGGAAGTTTTTTGAAAATATATGTTAAGAATGAAGATTGATATTTATTTACAGATAAACAAATCAGAAAACAAAATTGTTAAACCAACTATTAGAAAAACAACCGGTTGAAATTACGTCTTAACCGATTGTTTATGGCACCAATGTTAAAATCACAATTCAATAAGATTTTAAATGAGTGAGGGAAAGAGAAGATCATGCAATAAATTATACTGGTTCACTCCTTACCAGAGCTATATCCAGTCCCCAGAAAACCACTAGGTATTCACTAAGTAACCAACAACAAATTACAATCACACAACACTGCAAAGAGGTGATCTTGATCCCACAAGAGCACACACCCTCTTTGCCTTTTCACACAATCACAATCAGAACAACCTCTGACCTTACAGATTCAATGTTTTACAATAACACAAAATGAAAAACAATTACAGGAATATAAGGAACAAATTACACCTGGAGTACAGGAAATCACAAAGCTCCTAATTCACTTCTTGAACCACTTGCACAACCTTAGGCAATCTTAGCAAAGCTTGAATCAAATCTCCCTCAAAGATCTTTCTTAATCTCACTTTCTGTGTGTTTTTAAATATTGAGGGTAACCAGTTTTATAGCTCTTCAATCTAGCCATTTTAGGCAGATAATCACGAGCTAAAACAGTTTCAAATCAACTGAAAACAGATTTAACAAGATTTTGAAACACTGTTAAGAAATTCAAAAATCAACCGGTTGAAATGTCGTTTTAACCAGTTGAATTGGTTTTGACAGTTAGTCAACCAAAAAACAGTTTGAAAAACCCTCCAATCAAGCTGAGTGTAAAACAACCGACTAAACTGTAACATCAAGCGGTTGTTTTTCACTTTTCTTAGAAAAATATTTTTCTTTTTCCAAAACATATTGATTTAGCTATGCATTGGTTTAAGAATGAACTTTACAAATTCTAGACAACCTAGAACTAAACCCCAAACACAGCAACACTGGCTTCAAGCTTTCTTCATAGGTTTGGAGGCATCAAAGCTTCATTTTCCGCATTCTCCCCCTATTTGATGAAGACAAATCCCTGGGATGCTTTGGAATGTTCTGTTTAGAATTTGGCACAACCTGCAATCACAAACAGATGCAGAAACATAGTATAATCTATTCCAGATTAATCAAACACCACAACCAGTTCCACTAGGTGATTTTTAAATAGAAACATCAACCAAATCACTGTGAAAACCGACAACACATGCATAGGAGCAGCAGTAGAAAAACAGTCGGTTAAATCGCAGGATTAACCGATTAAAATTCAGAATTATAGTAGCAGCTTAAAAACAGTCAAGGCAATGTTCAAGCAAAAATAGGTGCAGATAAGAACATTTCAACCCAAACCACTTCTCCCCCTATTTGTATTCACAAATAAAGTGAAAAAAGGATGAAAAATAGCATAAGGAAAAGGCAATTGTTCAGAAAATTAAACCGGAATTGTAAAAGAAAGTTGTAAACTTGCTTCATTCATCCTTGCCATATTGCAGATCAAGGAGTTGATTATGTACTTCCTCAATTTGCTTATCCAAGGTCTGGAACCTTGAATCCATATTCTGGAACCTTGTCTCACATAACTCATGAAGGCTTCTTTGATTTTCAGTAAAGTTATCCATCCTACTCACCATGAGCCTTTCAAAGGGAGACATTGAGGTTATCCTCTCATTCATATGATCAAAGCTTTGTCCAACTTCATATACCTCAGCAGTAGGTTCTTCTGTGGTTGTTGTAGCTTCTTTTCCTTCCTCAGCATGAGCTCCACTTGGACCAGCTTGATATTCATCTTTACTCACCCACTTTCCACCTATTTTGGTAAACCCCATTTTGCTTAGGGAACCACTATTGATTTCACTTGAGGGCTTCACAACCTCAGCCAGTTCTTCCTCCAAATCCACTTCAAAATAGTGTAGAAATTTAGAAATCAAAATGGCATAAGGATAATGGAAATCACTAACCTTGTTGCTTTTTGCATGTGGTCCATAAAGATGTGGATCCAATTCAGCTTGACTTTGTTCAAGATGTAGTAAATCAGAACCAAGTCTTCTTCTGAGAGAGTGGAATGGTTGCTACCCCTTAGTGAGACTATCCAGGAGATGATGAAGGCAGTGAGCCTCTCATCCAACTTTAATCCTCCAACTGAAAAATTCCTCACTTTTAAGATACGATTTTTAAGGCAACTCTTGTAGAATTGTGTCTTGTTAAATTCTTCCACCACTCCTAGGTTGCCTTTATTGATTCTCAGTCCAGTGTACTTTAACCAAGTTATGGCAGTCCAAACCTCATGGGTGATCTCAATGCCCACCCCTTTCACATGAGAGCTGAGATTATCACCATTAAATTGAAGGTTTGTATAGAAGACTTTAACCAAATTTGGATATATATTTCCAGACATTTCAAGAAACCGCTTCAGCTTTTGTTCCTTCAAGAGATTCCTCACTTCAATGAGGTTTTGCTGTTTCATCTAGCTGAAGGAAACCAGTTTTGGAGTATTGACAACTTTCCTACATGTCTCATGTAGGATTTTCTCAATCAATTCAGATTCTCTTGCAAACCAGATTTCAAGTTTACCTCCGCTTCTCACAGCCCTTGTCTTCATCCTCTTGGATGATGGAGGAGTTGATTCCATGATTTAGTGAGAGCAAAAGAGTGTAGGAAAACTGCAGAAAAATATTATAGCAGAAGAGAAAATAGCTGGTTGTTTCTTATGAAGAAGAACAACTAATAACCACACATTTTTATAACCAAAAAAGGTAGTCAAAGCTTTGGCATTTAGTGAGTTAAAATTCAAACGAAAAGGAATCAAATCAAAGGCAATAAAGTAGACTATCAGACCCTAACATAAAGCACAAAGAGAGAAATCACATGCTGATTTGACCAAGCTTAAAAGGATTTTAATTTTTAATGTAAAGAAAAATATATTGCACATAGAATACATGTTCAAAGCTGTAATTAATGCACCATTGACTACTAACGACACTAGGATTGATCAGAGAAGCAAATCAAGGCATAGAGAATTAAAGCAAATTTGACCAGTGTTATCAGGGTTGAAACAATTGATTGAAATTCTACAACAACGGAATGAAGTTAGAAAACCAAAATTCATTTAACAAAAATCAAATATACAAAGATTCATATTAAAGCACATAGTGTTTGTATTGGAATAGAAGAAATACAAATCAAAATAATCTAGAACCCAAGAATGAAAATACAGAATTTGATTTAAAACTGAATGTTTAAGCATAGAAAGAATAAGGAATTATCCTTCAAGATTTTAGTACAGATTTGAGACAGTTCATAATTCCAAAATCTAAGCTCTGTCTTAAGTACTTGCATCCATGAAATCCAGATTCTACATATCCTTCATTGTGGAAGCAAAGTTCTGCAAAAAAGAACATATCAAATAACAAGATTTGATCCCTTAAAGAATTGGGGACCTTTTATGTTAGTTTTATCATCATAATCAACAATATTTCTTGGAATCCATTTCAAAATACCTTTAAGACCAAGAATTTTACAAATTCTGCAGAACCTGACAGAATGACCTCTCTTCATACAATAAAAGCATGTAACAACCGGTTGTTTCGATCTTTTAATCAGTTGATTTTTTGGCACAGTTGAAAAAGGTTTTGAAATCCCATTCTTTTTACTCTGTGGATTAAATCCTAAACCAGATTTTCCAAAAACAAAATTTTTCCAATAACACTCTCAAAGTTGGATTTTCCTATTAAAAGCCTATCCATAATTTTCACAAGGTAGTGAACCTTCTTTTCAAGAGATTCACAGTTTTCACAAACACTTGAGTCACACATGCAAGAATAGTTCTTGTAAATCAAATCCAAATTTTCAAAATCAATTTTAGCTTTTTCCAACTCTTCTTCCAGTGATTTAACTCTGTTTTCAAGTCAGTTATTCAATCCTTTCAATCGGTTGTTCAGGAGAGCCAATCTATTAGCTTCTTCATGTGTTTCTTTAAATGCTACAAGGAGTTGATAGTAGTTATTACCCTTGGATGAAGAAGATGAACTTACATTGCTTGATGTTGATGCCTTCAAGCACATATTACCTTATGCATCTCTGAAGAACTGGAAGAGGACATTTCGTTGTCATCCCAAGCTACATATGTTTTCTTGATCTTGCCTCTTCTTTCTCCTTTGAATTTTGCTTTCTCTTTGTTCTCATTGTTAGCACAATCTGCCTTGATGTGTCCCTGCTCACCACAACCAAAACAAGTATATTTATTAGGATTGAAATCATTCACTTTCTTGGAACTATACCTTTTAGAAGATTGGCCTTTGTTGTTCTTCTTCAAGAATTTGCTGAACTTTTTTTCATAGCAAACTCATTGTGTCTTCTCCACTGTCACTGGAATCTTGATATCTTTTCTGGCCAGCTGCTTTCAGGGTTATTCCTTTTATGTGTTTATCCTCACTTTCTTGGACAAATAACCTATTCATTTCAGGTTCATGTTCTCTTAGCTTACCAAACAATGAGGTTGTTGTCATGGATGTTAGATCCTTTGATTCAAAAATTGCAGTAACCTTGGCTGCCAAGACCTATCAAGACACTTTAAAATCTTTATATTCAGCTCCTCTTTGTCAAATCTTTTTCCAAGACTCATTAGGTGATTCAAAATGTGAGAAAAACGTTTCTGGACTTCAGAAATTCTTTCCCCTTTCTGCATCTTGAATAACTCATATTCTTGGATGAGAGCATGCTTTCTTGCCCTTTTCACATCATTGGCTCCCTCATGTGTGACCTCAAGAATATCCCACATTTCTTTTGCAAAATTGCATTGTGACACCTTGAAAAATTCATCACAGCTTAAAGTAGAAGTTATAATATTTTTTGCAATCCAATCAAACTTAGCTTTCTTGCTGTCTGACTCAGTCCATTCAGATGAAGGCTTATCAACAAACACATCATCCTTTTGACTTGGGATAAAGGGTTCATTCTCTATGGCTTCCCAAATTCCTTTATCTGTAGATTGAATAAAAAAAATTCATTCTAATTTTCCAGAATTGATAGTTTAAACCACAGAATAAAGGTGGTCTATTAATAGAAGCTCCTTCCCCAAAAGGCAACTTTGTTGAACCAAGTGGTGTTCAAGCTTTGAAGAATCCAAACCCTTTGAAGGATGTTGAAGCCTTGGCTGTGCTTGCTGTTGCTATGCTGTTTTAGTTAGGATCTGGGGTAGATTGTGTATGTAATCCACCTCTTGATTGAATCCAAAGCATAGCCATTCTCAATCTTTTTGAAAGAAAAATGTTTTTCAAACTAAGTTAAAAACAACCGATTGTTTTGTCGAAACAACCGATTGTTTATACTTAGATGTTTTTAGAAAAGTTTGAAAACTGTTTTTCAAATGGTTGAGCTGTTAAAACCAAAACAACCGATTGATTCGAGGAAACAACCGATTGTTTGTTTTGGTACCATAACAGAAAAATTGTTTTATCTTTGACTGAGCTTT
>Ga0123341_1002809_pt1 | contig 14604 bp, 7 predicted proteins | sample Turbeapinknodule_FD_89959 | JGI IMG/M metagenome (GOLD analysis project Ga0123341, IMG submission 89959) | Root nodule microbial communities of legume samples collected from Mexico - Turtle bean Mexico pink nodule | ecosystem: Host-associated > Plants > Roots > Nodule | place: Mexico: Nepantla... | reverse complement strand
TATTTGTACCCATATTCTTTTGATAATTTTGCATAAAGTTTGTTGAAAATATAAAATTTCCTTCTTGATTGAGAAAAGTAGCCTTCAACCATATCTTTTTAACTAACTAAATATATACTATTTTTTGAATCAAGCAAATAGGGTTTTAAAAAATTCGGTTTAGGTGAATTAGAGATTTTTTAAATTGAACACGACAAGTGGGCTGAACAATTTCAAATGAAAAATAAATTATTTGGTTGTTTTCATCTTGAACTTCGAGTTCGATAAAAAAACAATTCAGACTGTATCTGATTGTCTCCATCTCGAATTCGAGAAGTTCGATAAAAAAACAACTCAAAGTGTATCTAATTGTCTCCTCTCAAATCCGAGAAGTCTTATACAAAAACAATTCAGACTATATTTGGTTGTCTCTATCTCGGGCTCGAGAAATCCAATAAAAAACAACTAAGACTGTATTTGGTTGTCTCCATCTCGGTCCTGAGAAGTTCGATAAAAAACAACTCAGATTGTATTTGGTTGTTTCCATCTCGGACCCAAGAAGTCTTATATAAAAACAACTTAGACTATATCTAGTTGTCTCCATCTCGAACATGAGAAGTCCGATCAAAAAACAACTCAGACTGTATCTGGTTGTCTCCACCTCGGACCCTAGAAGTCCGATGAAAAACAACTTAGATTGTATCTAGTTGTCTTTACCTCGAACCCAAGAAGTTCGATAAAAAAATAACTTAAACTATATTTGGTTATCTCCACCTCAGACCCGAGAAGTCCGATAAAAAACAACTGGGTTTCTCTACCTCAGACTCGAGAAGTCCAACAAAAAATAACTCAGACTGTATTCGATTGTCTCCACCTCAGACCCGAGAAGTCCGACAAAAAAACAACTAAGACTGTATCTGATTGTCTCCACCTCGGACCCGAGAAGTCCGATGAAAAACAACTCAGACTGTATCTGGTTGTCTTCATGCAACAAGCGGTTGAGCTTAGTTGCAAACGACTTCGACAAATTCTCGCACACATGTGCCGATCAAAGCTCATGTTTGATTTTAACTTGACCTTTCTTACTAAAAAACTCATACCACTCTTCAAGACAAATGTAACGGTTGAACTTAGTCGCAAACATTTTTTACAAGTCTTTTCACCTCGCTCGGCTCAAGGTTGCAGGACTGTGTATCGTCTCGGATTTGATCAAACATGTACTGATCAAAGCCCAATTCGGATGTATTCCATTTTGGCTTAAATCGTGAGAAAGCCCATGACAAAGCAAAATTAACCATGATTTTTGGGACTATTATTATAAACTCCCACATAATTATGTTAGTGTAATAATATTAAGTTAGATCAATATATCATGAGAATCAATCTTATTAAAGCACAATTAACATGAATTTAATACACAATATTTTGATATCTTTGAATGGTCTGATTTACTTGCCCAAGGTTCCTGATTCTATTGCATGAATACTCTAATCTACTTACTCAATATCACTTATTATATAACATAAATGCTTCGATTATATTAAATAATACTCCCTCCAAGATCCATATACATGATATTTAGATTTTATGAAAAGATACTATAATATGTCTCATTATACTCGAATTTTAGCACTATATTCACTATATACACAAAATTTATTTATTGACTTGAGCATCAAAGTATTTTAACACTATATTCACTATATACTTCCCTCGTTTCTTAAATACTGAATCACTAGAACTTGAATGAAGATCACTATAAGCCCACCCAAATTCTGACAAACTTCATTTTGAGATTACGACAAACTTCATTTATCACCATAATTTTTTTAAAACATAATTAAAATTACAATTTCTTATAATAATGTCGTACATGGAACATTTTTTTTGTTGGCACAATGTTACTGGACAACTTTTGTCAAGAGTTTGTTATAAGTTTCTCATACGGATAATCCAGGATACAAATCCTCCTAACACCCTTGTTTTCAATCTAGATGGATGCAATTCCATGGATAAGTAGAGAGAGAGAAAGTAGAAGAGAGGAAGAAGCACTGCCAAATATCATTTAATTAGCATGTTTCAATCGGTGTTTATTAATGGTATAATATAAAACGTAAATAAAAGCATGCAATTCTTCCTCATACATGTTCAAACCTTCTTAGCTCTTAGGGGAAAGCTGCTGCATTAGAAGCATGAAATGTGGAGTTCTTGGACCAAAGCCATATCTTGGAAACAGAGAAGCTCTCACCTTTGGTTGAGTCGCTTATCCTCTTTCCCTTCACATTCTCATTTTCTGAAACATCACCAGATTCAGACAACACCACTTGCAGATTCGAATCACGAACCACATACCGATATGAACCCATGGAGTAGCATCTCCTCTCATTCAAACTACAACTATCTCCACTCTCTAACTCCAACCCATTGTTTCTGAATTTTCCAAGCCTCACGGAAAACACCCTTTTCCCAACTGATCTTTCACTCTCTGAAAACCCCTTCTCTTCCTCACCACTGAACCCACTTGGCAGAACCAAACAATTTGAATTGCCAATGCCAACATTAAACAGCATTGGATTCTGATTCTGATTCTGATTCTCCACGTAGTTGGAGAGAGACGCCCTGCAAAGAGGACACGTGGAATTCGAGAGAAGCCACGTGTCAAGACAGTTCATGTGAAACGCGTGTGTGCACATAGGAAGCAACCTCAGCTTGTCGTCCTCGGAGAACTCGCATAAACACACGGCACAATCAAACGGTTCCTTTGAACCCAATAAATCTTGGTAACGGAAAACGGGTAGAGAGTCTATGAGGGCTTGGTCTAGACCTGAGTCGTGCAAGCGGAAGAGTTGTTGAAGCTGCCTCTGAAGAACACGTGAGCGCGTGGATTCGTGGAACCTGTTGGAGTTGTAGATTGATGAAGAGGTTGGTGTTTTCATGAAAAACCATAGAACCAAATGGACAAGTCCATACACGAAGAAGATAACTGCTAGAACAATTATGACCAGCAAAATAAGTGGACTGATTCTGCTGAGAGACGATGGCGTTGTTGTTTCTTTCTCGTTGGTAGTGTTGCCGTCATTAGGAGCTTGGTATGCTGAGAAAGGAGATTGAGGATATGACTCATCTGAGTACTTCACACCACCATTTTGCTTCGTTTCAATCTGAATGTTGCGCATCTTGGCAGATGAGTATTCTTTTTTTCAATGTACAATGACAACAATGATGCTTGTGTCCAACAGTTCATGTAAATTATTCAAACTCTTGCTAGCTAGAAGGTTGACTGTGGTAGACTTTAGCAGAAGAATATTCTGAAAACTGATATTCCTGATTCGTTTTTCCATGTTGGAAGTCAAGGGGGCATTATGCAGTAGTACTTTGTGGAAGATTCATTCCAGTGTAGTGGAGTCAGTGTTGTGAGAAGAGAAGCATTAGAAAAGGTATGTTATGCATATGGTTGAATTGTTAAGGTGGATTTTGTAGTAAGGAAACTAATTTCCTTTTTTCTAGTTAAGATGGAAGGAGATATAGAGGGCTTAAAAAGAAAAAGAAAAAGAAGGAAGAGATGATAGGTGGGAGAGTGTTATTAGCTTTTGATAAAAGTCAACAAGCATGGAAATTTGTTGGTGGACATGGAAAAATTTGTTTAACTTTACTTTTACAGCAGAGATCCAAAACAAAGGTATAAATTAATGGAGTATATATATAGACCTCTATATCTATATAAACACATAATTATACTACTATTTATATAGGTTTTTTAATATATATATCTTCTCATCATATTATTTCTTTTTATAATTCTTCCCCTGTGATCTTAATTTTTATTCTGAAAAATTATATAAATACAGTTTCTCACGTTTAAATACTAAAGTCCCTGTATTAAATCTATCATGTTAATTTTGTATGTCTCTTTGGAAATGAATTCAGGAAGCTCTTTTTTTTTCTCTCTTTTTAGACAACAGTCATTCAAACACAGTAAAATAACTTTTTCATTTTCTTTCTTCCCCACTGTCTCTTACTTTTATTTTTGGCATGCCAATATTATTAATAAGTTATGCTAATAATTAGTTCCACTTACCCCTCAACTCTATTTTTAAGATTGTTAAACTTGTCTAATATTACAATCATTTACGTTTTATCATCTCAAAACTATTTTTACATTTGCTCCATTATTCTTCTTTTTATTATTATTATTATTATGAATTATTAAAATAAAATTATGTTTGCAAGTTTTTGTCGTTCCAATATTGGCATAGAGAATTGACAGTTTTAAGCAAATATTTCATTTTGACTTGTACGGTAACAAAACACCAGATGTCTATAAGGAGAAAAACAGAAAAGAATGAAAAAAAATAACCAAATGATTAAGATGTTGACTTCTTTATATACCATAAAAATTGATAAGTTTAAACTCTAAAGTTGTCTATTTGTAGGGTGTGTCTTCTTTTTTGGAGTACAGAATCATTGCAGATAATAATGACCAATCCACGCCAATCTTGGCATGATAGCTGCAAAGAAAAAAAAAAGTAAAAAGGAGATTTTTTTTTCATACATGAATGCTACCTAAGATTAAGAGTTTGAATGGAGCAGTGAGTTCTAAACCTTTGTGGAATCTTGAAATAGTGGTTAGTGCAGTAAGGTTTTTAGGCTTGAAGGCTAAGTTGTAACCTCAGAAATTAAAGTGTAAATCTATGTAGGGTCTTATATAATATTATAGGCGTGTTTTGTTACATCATAGAAGCATTTGGGTCGCATTTAAATTGAAATGATGAATGTTAATTCCTATAAATCATAATAGCTACGGGCTGAGAAGTTGATTCAACTTTCACATGTTTGGAGGTGATGATAACTAGAGATATCTTGAAAAGACAAAAAAGTAAATGGTAGGGTCTTGTATTTTCGCACGCATGGCAACTAATTAAACCTATGATGGTGTCTTTCCAAAGTAGGTGTGAAATGCAAATAAAATGGTGTTGGTGCCCTTGGTAACCAGCAAGTCAATAACATGGGTTCTGTACTCAAGCAGATGTTATTCCTGAACAAAACTGGGGCTGAATACCTGTTCTCTCAAGCAATCATAATATACAGGAAAAAAGACAGAAAATTTGTAAGGTAAAACATGAGAACAGAAGACACAGACACAACCAAAACTATCTCATGTTTTTTTAGATCTATTTATTAAAAATGCATCATCACTTCCTCACGTCAACAGAATGCAGTAGCTTACTTACAAGAAGTAGTAGTTTGTGCAACTTTGATTTCAATTTAAAATGACAAAACTATGTTTAAAAATTGAAAAAAGAAACAATCTTGTGTGGTGTTGTATAGTCTTCCTTTAAATAGACGATCCTATCGTTTGTCACATGTATAACTAAACTCTCTCCTTTGATATATCTCCTTCTTGTTTCATTGAAATTGTCATGCCATCACTTAAACTTCACTCTTGCTTAGACTACATCTCTTGTTTTTTAGATGTTTATCATGTTGCATTTCAGCTTGATTTCCAATCAGCATCAGACCATATTAGCTTACTTATGCATGGATGATAAATCCATATACTTGATTTAATTTATCATCAGCTATTCTACTTCCAGAATCTCCCCATGCGTATAAGTCAAAATAAGTCAAAGCCTTAGCTATGCTAGCAGCAGCATTAAGTCTTTGTACCCTAGTTCAAAGATTGGCCGAGGTGTTTGCGGGTTGAATTAGCCAGAATTTTAACAAACCTCTTACTAGCAGGTTGAGTTTATGCATTTTTTAGCTATGTCCAATGCAACTTGAATGTAGTCACTTATACTTAAACTCATCACAACCTATATAATGAGTTAGTTTGAATTGGTTCAGGTCAAATTTGACTTAATCATAAATAAAATCCAACTAAATTTAAATAAGTTGGATTATGTGAAGTTGGGTCCAACTCTATAAATGGGATAGTTGGAAAATTGGCCACTTTGAAATCTTGATAGAATTCAAAGAATTTTCATATTTCTCAAAGAACTTCTATCTCATTCTTCATCAATTGTTTGAGAGATTGAGTTTAATCTGTACTTTCTATTGTCATCTTAAAAGGATTGGCTTTGCTATGTTTGGCTGTTGGAGTGCAAGTAGACCATTATCTCCTAGTCGATGCAACTTTTTTTTTCTGTAATTGATTTTTTGTTTGAATTACAGTAAGATTTGGAGGATTTTAACTATTTACTGGTAAAGTCCCTCAATTTCCTGCAATTATAAACTACAATGACTTTGCTCTTAATTCTTTGGTTTGCACGGAGCAAAGGGCAGGATTTCATGTTTATTCAAGCTACATTGATTAGAAACATTGATAGAAATTTGTAGTTATAATATAAGTATGAAAAAATTTACAGTCTTTTTTCTTAAAAGTCACTGTAATATGTAGCTAATAAACTACTAATTACCATTTATTTAACATCCCTGGTTTTGGAATAAAAACATACATATTCAGCCTCCAAAAGAGAGTATGAAGAATTACGTAAAAAGTTATAAAATAACTAGTATACATATTACTATAATTATGTAACTTCATATCAATATCATGTTAATAAGAAGTGTAAGAGAGAGCTTCTGCTCATTGGCTGCAGGAAAGAAGAAAATAGAAAGCTAGGCAGAGGGAGTTTTCAGGTGAGAGAGTAGAAAGAAGGAAAGGATCAAGCTTGGAGATTCGCTAAGGTTATGAAGTTGAGCAAATTCATCCCTCTATCTCTCTCTACATCTTCATTTTCTTTTTCTTTTATTTGCCTTAGGATGTTAAGGTTGATGAATTTCTGAACCTAATTTGTGGCCATAGTTTTATACCTGTTACTTGATTATACAGTTGGACCTGGGTTAGTGAAAAATTATTACCATGCGTATAATATTTGTAAGAAAGTAATATTTATACAACTAAAACGAGAGAATTAATTAAAAGATGTTATGCTTACTATTATTCGTAGATGTTTATGACCTTAAATGACTTCTTTTTAGGATCTTTTAAACCTCTTTTAAGTAGCTAAAAAGTTATTCAAAAAAGGACACAATTAAAATTTTATAATTCGGCTCTAAAAAATTTTAATGATTTTTTTACTCTTGACTACTTAGTCTATATACTGATGTTAAGAAGAAGAAGAAAAGTTAAGCCATTAAGCAAATTTGTCAAAACTATCCATTGGTGTTCTTGAATCAAGACTCCACTGACAAGAAGAAACATATTTCCATAACTGGAAGTAATATTGTTAGATAATTATACAGGAGAAAACTGAAATTTTGAACATGTATCAACATCTTTTTTTTTCAAAGTAATGAAGTACACAATGTAAAATTCGATTATAGCACTAACTATATATTATATTATAGCTTTTCATGAAATTCCTGAGGAATGAGAATTGTAATTTTACAAGCAGAAACAGTGAATATAATCCCTACGTCTTATAATTGAACAGGTAACAATGATTTAATAATGCTTTGATTGGTATTACATGGACCCTTTAAAAGGTATAATTGGAAGATCATTAAACCAGTTTAAGGATCAGCATGACCAGGAATGTCATCATCACTAGATCCACTGTCTTCTTCACTGATGTCTTCGTCATCTCCACTCTCCTCACCAGCTGTAGAGTTGCTATTGTTTTCCTTCTTAGCATACCGCTCACAATACTCTGTCCCCACAAATAGCAGAGCAATTTTTATATATCTTTTGTCACCATGAAATAGCCCCCCAATTCACCAAAGCATCCTAACTTTAGAAATAAATCCAAACATTAAGAAATACATGAAGCAGTCTCGGGTACAAAAAATATCATCGTGTTTGAATAATTTACAGCCTTTGGTAAAAATATAGTGCTGAACCATTGCATTGCATGACACAACTTCCTGATCTTGGCTGGGCGCGGGTGTTAAGAGAATAAAAGGGGGGTAAATACGGGTCCGGAGCACTAGCACGGTTTTATCATTACAAACCAAAGTCCAGATGTGATTCGCCCAGGAGGTTAAAGTTATTCAATCAGAAACCAATTAGTTACGGAGATCCTCCATTAAGCGCATGTAATCACAATCGTAGTTGAAATGCAATTCAATTTTGGTTTAGAATCATGATTCTTACCTATGGATAAATAAAAAAACTGAAGGTAAGAATTGAATTATAATTCCATTCTGACTAGAATTACACAACAAATTGAATAAAAAAAATGATCCCCAATTGGCGGTGGCATGATGACCACAACGCGGTGAGGAAACGATGATGAAAATAGTAGTGGTACTAACAGAAATAGGAAATCAATTCCAATGTCCAATTCCCATTCTATGCACAAATCCATGCACCAAACAAACACTGGCAATCAGCAGACAATAGGAATTGTATTTGAATAACTAAAATAGAGAAACCAATATAACATGTCTTCAATTATCAGAAAAAGTAGCACATAACAAACAATATGCTCACCTTTAACTTTCTGATCATACAACTTTTTATCCTTCATCATTAACGATGCTGCATCGCCATTGAGAGGATCTGAAGCATTTGGATAAAGCAGGAGTTGTGGAAGAAAAACTTCAAAGACATTTAGAAGATCTGAAAACACACAAGAAACCTTGGTCATTTTCAAGAAACAAAAAACATAACAGATTAGCCAGAAAAGGAGAGAGGACATTAATGAAGGAGGATATTCTATATTCATGTTGAATTTTCGTTCAGATAATTATATACCTCAGAGTACATAGACAGAAATATGACAAACTAATAGAACCTTCAGACGATGGATACTTGAAACTTTTACTATGAAAGCGTATAACTGAATTACCAAACATTGGGCTCCAAGATTGGTTAATGACATCCAAGCAAACAGAGCCAGATCTGCAGTTGATGAAATGTGCAAAGCAGAATCAGTCACATTAGCAAGCTGTTTCCGTGACTTGATACTCCTAAGAAATATCTTGCACAAAATCCCAAAACAATGAAATATAAACAGCAGAAAAAAATTACTGACATGTATCATGGAACCCAAATATAAAAAAGGAAATAATCCATTGACCCATATTAGTGCAGAAACTACATAGAGCAGAAGAAATATTCACCCAAAAAATTAAAGATTGACTAATAGCATATGAAGTGCTCACAACTCATCGACATTTGGGTGGAATATTTTGTTCACAAAGCCAATAGAAGGGGATTTATATGGGTAAGCATCAGGAAGCTCAACACGAATTTTCCAGACTCCACCTTCATAAAGACCTGCAACAATCACGTAAATGTGATCAATCAAGGAACAAACAAATAGATTAAAGACAAGCAATTGGTCTTTGTGGTCACAACCCATTTAAAGACAAGGAAACCAGTGTCAAGCTAGAATATGAAATGTGACATGCAAATATTATATGGAAAATTATGTTGATAGAAATAAAGGAGCTTCTCATCAAAGTCTTTTTGTCCTCCCATTTTCTCATGAGAAAGGAAAAAAAGGGAAATACTTGGTTTAAGAAAAAAAATAGTAAGTAATTCTTAGTACACATTTACAGTTTCATTTCATCAAACAAAAGAGTAGGTTAACCATGGAATTTTGACAGTACTTTCTTTTGGACCATGAAACTCAACATTGAATTCACTAAGTCCATCGTTTATCGTCTCCACTGTATAATCACTCATCATCCTGAAAAAAAGTAGGGAATATTTGAGAAATATGACTACAAAATGTTTTTGCTGGAGTGATCAAGCATACATGACCATGTGAATAAAATGCCAAGAATGATAGTCTTGGACTCTAAGTTCATCCGAAAGATATAAGGAACAGTCATCAACATGAATTTACAAACTAGCACATGCATACGCTTTCTAACTCTAGAAAAATATAGTACATTAGCATCATTTGATCAATGCCAAATCCCACAAAAGGTTCAAGCCTTTGACACCATTTGGACAAACATTTAACAAGTACTTATAGCAGAAAAAGAGAAAAAATGAATGGAATTTCTCTCCTTAAGTTAAATTAACTTTTCATATGTCAACTTCAAGAGAAGTTCGATGATAGAGCTTTTGAAAGTTGAGCTTCAAAATTAATTTTAGCTTCCGAGAGAAACAGAGGTATATTTACCTTTTTTTCTCCTATAACTGTTCGTTGGAAAGTTCATTCATACTAGGCTTTTGCGACTTTTTTTTTGGGTCTTATGCACATACTTCATAAACCTCACCAATCATGCAATGCATTTGAAGCATATAAAGGTCACTTGATAATTTTGTTCGGCACAAGTTACTAAATTAGATGAAGCCCATATGCCTTCATTTCAATTGCTGTTATCAATTTCAACCATGCTATTCCATCCATAACGACATCTACGCGTTCATTGTGATAACATAGCCTATAAGTACCATACGGCACCGCATAATACTATCGCTTCTTTCAGCGTAACAACTTTCATTTAGGTAGATAAAATATGCATAAATGATATTGCTACCAAGACACCAACATATCATCCTTACTTAGTCAAATACCTATATTAACTCATTATATGACCAAAAAAGTTGCACTAATTGATCGATGTCAAGAATAACAAGTATCATATGTTATTAAAGACATTTATTTTTTGGGAGGAAAAAAAGGAAAATGGAGGGAATGGGATCGATTTATAATGAATTTACTTTCACTAAGTACTACATGGTTGAAGTTTACTATATCATTCAGCATTTAAAAAATGTTTCTCTGAAAAATAAAATCATAAAAAAGCAGTGGTTTAGTCCCCTACCACAGGGAAATATGATGGTATGACACCAGAAAAGGCACCCTGGGGAAAACATAAACTGCCAACAGACTAAGACTAAGTAACCATGTTCTTTTTCGCTTCTTTTTAATTTCCTCAATTGTTTTAGTAATTTGCAGATCCCTATTCCCACTAAAAAAGGTGAAGTCTATGTTATGACTAAAATTCAGCTTATGCTAAAACGTAATGTGATGGAGAATCCTAAGCAATTTTTATCTTTTTAATTTTGAAGTTGGTTTCTATGCTTGGCATATCATGCTGTGATGAATTTGATTGTCACTTCCAGGTGATTTTTCATGACAGAAACAGCCAATTCATAATCCTGCCTTCTCTCATGAATGTTAATAAATGGGTAAAACAAATTTCCCATTAAGTATTGCATATCTAAACTTAACTCTAAGGTCTACATTTTATCACTTAGCCCTCAATTTGATTTTAAGTGAAAACATTACTTTTACAGTCAAATAATTATGTTTCGTGCACATCATGTGACCATCACAAAAACTGAAGTTTTTCTTTATCATGAATCCCCAAAATTTGTTTTTTTATTACTCTTAGAATGAAGAACTCAGTCAACTCCACAAAAATTAAGGGGTTTCTACACTTTAAAAGCACTGCATGATTCATATCTCCAATTGATAAGAGATCTGAACTATCAAGGAGACACGTCCTGGTGGCCACCACTATAATCCACTATAATCCCCAACTCGACCTTCATTATCAAGGCCGCACTAAGTAGCCCTTTCCAACCAAGGGGTGACTGCAATTAAGGCAGTTTTCCAACAATCACATTAGCCCCCTTCAAATCTAGTTTTCAGGGTGTTGTTACCTTCTTGCTGATCAACTAACCAGATATTTTAACTTGAAAACAACACTGAGTGGAGTTAGAAATTTGTGAGAGTGAGGTAGCCAATTGTCACACCATGGAAGTGGAGAGTTTTTAGGATTAAAACTTGCACCTTGACTACTCTTAGGACTATAAATACAAGTGCTAACCCTTTTCTAAAGGAGCTTAGAATTGATAAAGAAATGATGTCCAAGTTTGTGCACAATTTGTCTTCTTTGCTCACTCATTAGCACTAGTTTTGTGTCTAGCTTAGAATCACTTAGGAGTTGGCCTCACCTCTTCTAAGTTTCTATATTCACCAACCAAATTCATCTTCTCCATTTAGTTTTCTTCATCCATTTAACCCACACAATGGACTATCAAACAGCAACATATAAAAAATTACAAAAAGCTACATGGATTCAACATAGGATTACGTCATATTTTAACTTGAAAACAACACTACACGGTATTTAGTGATTAACAAAAATAAAAATTATGGTAAGTTAGGAAAGGCGTGTACTTCAACGGATTTGGACGGATTTTAATCCTTTATAAATCTTACAAACTACTATATATAATGGCTGTTTCATTTCAACAAGTAGTCCAGGTCCTTCTGTGTAATAGAACTTTAGTTTAAACAGGCTTCTCTTTAAGCCAAATTAAACTTACTGAAATTTACCCACATTATGAACGTGGACGTGGGTTCAAGATCAAATGATACCTCGTGAAGATAACCTATAATGTGCCAAATGTGCTTCTTCATCACGTCATGCCAACAATCAAAACAAACAAACCATAATATATTTCAAAGAATTTAACAATATACCGATTGCCACCCATTTATAGAAAAAAATATACAACAAATAATTCAAACAGTTTAAAATAATGTAACCATAAACACTCAATAATAAAATCTACTTACAATTTCATAACATCCATTTCTCTTCTCTTGCTTGGAGATGACATTTTGATTATACAAATCACTTATTTCAACCTGCTAGAGATACAATAAGGAAAATTTAATATCTGCCAATGTACATATTTGTTCTCATCTTCCCCAAAACAGAAGATATAAAAAACAAAACCTAATTTCGATGTGCAGCCTATATAAGCTCAATTCATTTCTGTTAAATTTAAAATAGGATTAGAAACTTGATATATCCTAAAATGTTTGTGGTGGTGCCCTACATATCAAACCAAAACATAATTTTGCCCGTCAAGATTCACCACTTTTGCTGATAAATGATGCAGAGAAGCAGAAAACCCAAGTATAAGAAACTTTGCAATTGTTTTGATGCAAAAATCAGGAGCAAGAAGATCTCTATTAATCCATAAATAGAAGCCTCATCTGTGAAGAAAGACACCCTATATCATATAAAGATAGTGCAGAGTCGAAGAAATTATCTTTTTCATTGAATGTTCAAAATATCATTCGACTACAGAAATTAATTCCATTCACTTAATCTCTTTCCACACAAATACTGCCCCTCGATTTGGGGTTTTTTTATAAAAATATAAAATAAAGCAATTAATGCAGTTGACAATTTAAAGGGGGTCTTGTAGAAAGAACGAAGAGAAACTTCGCAAAAGAGAGGCAGTATGTATGAAGGGTAACAACTTGATTACTTTTAGAGAAATAGCTAGTTTTTTAAAAGCTTGCTTATAACACTTGAAAGAATAAGCAATTATTCTTCCGAAATAAATGCACATTACCCATGGATCAAACAGAAAAGGACAGAGTGGAGAAGGAAAATTAAACACAAACACAGACATAGTTGTTTACGTGTATACTACATAGCTCTGTTCATCACAGAGCATACTTGCAGAACTTTACACTACAGGCAAACTTAAACCAAATTCCTACTCAGTAAAGAGTAATCCTTCAACTACGATGAAGGCAACAAAAACGACCCCTTGCTTCAGAAGGACAGAAGAATACTTAAGCTGATGAAAATTTCCACCCCAATGAGACAAACACTATCTATGTGAATAAAATAGGAACCAACATTATCACCCTTCCGAGTATTGAAGCACAAAGCTAACAGGTCCAAAGGAGAACACCAAGCAACAGTGACTAATGAAAGGGTCTTACGAATGCACAGAAAAAAGCTATACAAAGTGCGTGATACACAACGTGGCACAAGTGCACGCTTCATTGGCACGAAGTGCAAATACATGAAAGTCAAAATCTTTTGCAAACGACTGCGTCCATTTGAAACAAAGGAAAATACCCAAAATTCCTTGTCTTACTTGGATAAACTTCCTAGCCAGCAATTCGGAAACGGAAGGCAAAATGAGAAAAGGCATATTTGCGTTAATTGAATAAAACCGATACCGACAAGCAAGGTTACAAAAGAGCTATTATAGATTCCGGTAGAAAGATCTATGGCTGACCCATTTAACCAAAGATAGAGGGAAAACAATGCGTGCACTGCTATTGCTAAGCATGCTTGAATTAGTGCAAAATCAAAAGGAAGAGAGGATAAGAGAGAAAAAGTGCATTGGCATAAAAGAAGTGAAACTATAATTTGGGGGAAATGATGGCTTGCCTGAAACCCTTGTAGCGTTTTGGTGATGGCGTTGTGATCAGAGAGTAATTGAAAAGAAGAGAATTGAGAAAGGAAATGAGGAGGAACACATATATAGGGAGTGGGTGGGTGTAAGGGAGATAGAATGTCGACGTGGGACATAACACGTGTTCTAGAAAGGTTCGGCAACGTGGCAATTATGTTTCACCATTTTTCTAGTAAGTACAATTCCTATTAATTACCGAGCTAATTCCAATTTATTACTCTAGGAGGTACAATTTCCACTTCACGTGCATATATTATTTCTTCAATCAGTTAATGCTAAAATAACATGCTATGCTCAATTTTTCTAACTATATTCACTTCATTTGATTTATATATAACCCTCATATTGTTCGAAAGCACAATTTTTCATAAAACTAAAATTTATTTATGAGTTTTATTCATGACTTTAATTGATAATAACTATGTATTAAGTGTGCCAAGTATGACCATTATTTTTCTATTATAATATATATATATATA
>Ga0123341_1002808_pt1 | contig 14606 bp, 9 predicted proteins | sample Turbeapinknodule_FD_89959 | JGI IMG/M metagenome (GOLD analysis project Ga0123341, IMG submission 89959) | Root nodule microbial communities of legume samples collected from Mexico - Turtle bean Mexico pink nodule | ecosystem: Host-associated > Plants > Roots > Nodule | place: Mexico: Nepantla... | reverse complement strand
TAATTTTTTTTTAAAGTGAGTAACCTATTTTAAAACTAAAAAAATAGAAGAAAAACCTTAAAATTAGTTGTTATTTAACTTTGAAAGAAATGGTTGTTATTTTTTTAAAGTCAAACTTGCAATTAAAAATTATCCTAAATGACCATAACCATTCCAAATGATGAGATGAAGATTAAAAACATCATTTTAACAAATAGAATTCAAAAGGCAATTTGACAAATTAGTTATCTTCTAGAAAGTTAAAGAACTGGATACAAAATTTAAAGAAATTTTGAGCTGAATTTTGTTGAAAAATGGTTGAGAAGATGATGATAAGTGGTGATGTTTTTAATATTTTATAGAGAGTGAATTAGAATTTTCAAAAGTTAGATAAGCAATGATGGTTGGCAGGAGATTCAAAGGGAGGCACATGGACAAATCCTTCAAACGGAACCCATTCACATGGACCTCATTTTGCGGGAATCTACCAAGAGAATCAATGTAAAAGAGATTGATTATATAAACTGAGTTTTAATAAAATATAATTATAAAAAAAGTGTTAAAAGTGTATTATTAATATTTAAAATAATAATAATAAAGTGTTTCTTTTGCTTTAGCTTTAGTTTTGTCGTTTCTGCAGCCGAGATTCCTTCAGCAACCAGCCACTTTCTCATACTCACACACAACACATGCTTCTGTTATGTCACCTTCCTTCTCTCTCACCCTTCATACTTTACAGCTTCAACGCATTATCCAATTTTCTCACAAACTAGAGTTTGGATTAACAACTCAAGCCCATAAATTTACTTACAGGAGTGAAACTTCTTTTTAACTCTTTCTTTTTCATTAAACAAAACTATTAAAATTAAAAAATTATTTATAAAGAATATATTGATACAGGCATTATTAATATTGGATGGGTTTATCTTTAATATCACTATTGTATTAATTTGCTTTAACTTTAAGTATTTAAATCTATTTGAAGATAAACTCTGCCGTCTTCCAATTGAAACTAAAATAAAGGGAGGAAACCCTATGAACACTTATTTGATTGCATTAGAATAACAATAAGCAAGCTAACCAGATCAGTTCTTTTTGGGATAAACAGTTAACAAGTTCGTTACAATGTAAAATTTGAGTGTTTAATTAAGAACATGCATACGATGTTATTTTGGCATATATATGTCATGTGAAACTGGCATAGTGTGCAGAAATAATTTTCCTAGCCATTAATTCAAAAGGGCTGGAGTGAAGAAAATAATAAAGTATAAAATTAATGATCGAATCATGAAATGAACACAATCCCTGTTAATAATTACATATCCAGCTCAAAACGCCTCGTCGTCAACCATACTGGTTGCGTAGTGACCCAAGTTTCGGCCCTGTAGTTTATCAGAAGAGGAAATAAAGGGAACAAAATTCAGCACGGTGTGAATATTAAGATGATTACGTAAATGGCAAAGCATGATTATGGCCAGAAAATTTGGTTCCATGTGTAAAACAGTATAGAGAAATAGATAGAGAAAACTAGTTTGTATCAAACACGAATGCTCTTAAGATCGTTACATGGCAAGAATACCAACCTCAGATAACAACCGTTGCTTATTAAGTAATTGTGTCCTAGCCTTGTTCTGAACTGAATTCGGAGACTTGAACATTCTCTGCAAGAGGGTCAATAATGCAGATAAGTACACAATGACAAGAAACAGGAAAAAAATAAGTATATAACATGTGAGAGTAGCAAACAGATAAGACGACCTTCAGTAACAAAAACACATGATAGTTAAGCAAAATCAGTAATAGAAGCCAACCTTTTCACCGCTAGACATCCGATGTTCATTGTTATTAAGATATCTTCTCTTTGGTGTGAAATTAAATACATCTTGAAGGAACTCATTTTCCTAATTTGCCAAGGGAGAAAGGGAAATAATGTAACCACCGAAATAAATAAGTTTTTTCAGCAAAACTAACATGTTATTGTTCAAAAGTACCAAGAGAAAGCCAACCTGCATATGCTTAATGAATCCTCCCCCTAAAAAGTGCTTGAGAAAGTTCAACTGCAAAAGATGTATGTTAAAATTTAACACAGAAAGGGAACCTTTTGTCAGAAAAATAGATGAATGAAAAAATATATAAAAACCTGTATCATCTGGGACCATGAAGATGTCTGCAGTGAATCACCACCAATTTTCACAGAAATTTCAGGAGAGTAACCGTACTGGTAACACAAGGTATTAAAGTCAGTAAAGAAGCATGTGTTCCACATGCAATAACCCTACAACTGGAGAGGCTGTTTACAGGATGTGAACCAATGATCTTTAGGTCACAAGACTTAGAATATAAATTACAATTAATCAGAAAGGCAACTCAAGTACCTCAAAAAATTCCACAATATCTCGGAACAAGTTCCTCTGATTATTAAGATCTTTCTTAGCAGAACCTTTTCCACCAGCCTCAACAGAAAGGTTTTTCACTTGATTGATGACCTTCCCTTTCAATCCTTGTAAATGGGTGTAACTTTCCTGCAGGTTAATCCCTTCTCGAATCATTTCACTTGCACCCTTAGAATCAGTAGAAAATTTCTCTATAATTCCATTCTCAAAAATTACAGCCAGTGCTTCACCAGCAGCAATACGCACAGGCCGGTCTTCCTTGTCTAGAAGACTTGATAAATAAGATATTGAACTGCATTAACAACAAAATCAATTATTTGGATCCCAGACAATAAACAAGCATAAAACATAGTCAAGATTCAATTTAATTAAATTAGGAGTTAGGAATTTGAGCTTGGAATTGAATTTGAATCTAAATTTTAATTATGTTAAGGGAGTCCTTTAAGAATTAGAATCATAACTCGTGACAATTCCTAGAGATACAAAATGATGACTGGGGCCCTTTTCAATTCTTATTGCAATTTTGGCTACGTGTTTTAATAACGGAGAATCGCATAAAAGGTTCTGAATATTATAAGCAATCTTTGAACAAAATTGATTATAGATCAAAACCATGGTTTTGTTGCACCACGACAAAAGCAACATTTTTGTGGAAAAGGAAAATCCTGTTCAACATGTATTGATAAAAATATCATCATGCTTAAATATTATGTCCTTACTTTAACAATATTTCTGTGCCCATATTAATTATTACAACAAAAAGTGATTTTGATCAACACAACATTTGATGTATTATAATCACGTTTCACTCAATATTTCCAAACAAAAATCAATTCCCTCAACCACACTTCTCATCAGAATCAAATTTCTAAAATAAAGTTTATCCAAAATCAGTTTTGGCAAACTCTAATCCATGCACTTACTCACCACCCTAAGAAATTGTGAATACTACACACAGACTATGAAATTAAAATTGTGCTCAACCCAAAAAACAAGAAACTGAATGCATCCCACACCTGACTTTTAAAATAATTATTGTAGAAGTCAATAACTGCACCATACATACATTGGACGGAAAAACTTTTACACTGTGAAACTTAGAATTTTAATTCTAAGATGTACACAACCCAAAGATAGAATTCATAATTTAGAACCATATCCCATATGGATAACATTGAAAAAAAGTATTAAAACTCTAAACAGTCGTTTGAATTACATCATCTAAACTGATCCTTAATATATCTTTAATTTAATAATTCTTTTAACATTTTCCCTGCCCTCAGTACCTATGTTACTCCAAGTTCCATGGGAGAAAAATTATAGTATGCATAATCCTTCATAACACAATTTCATCCTCCCTGTCCCCACTTAAACTTTCAGTCAACCTTTTGGTAATCAAATCCTAGTACACCTGCTTTTATAACAAACAGGTCCAAAAAAATTTAGATTGCCAAACTGCATGTCAACTATAAAAATGAATGCACACAGAGGCTCTTAGTTCTTTTCCCAATAGCAACGAAGAAATGAGTCAAGAACTAGGTGATATTATTCAGAAGTCTAGAATGCAGATCTGAAATGCACTCAGGGTTGGTTTTTATGAGGGAAAATCCAACTAACTGCAGTCCCTGGTCATCTGTAGAACTTAGCTAACTAAGCCAAGTAAAAGTGCAAGTTATGCACTTTTTGCAATACCAAAAGCTAGTGCAGGATTAAATGAAAATGGATACATAGAAACAGGACAGCTTACTTTTGCCAATTTTTAGAATTTAGCTTCAACTCGCTCATTGTAGATAGGAGAAAGGACCAAGCAGATACCACAGCAGTTATTAATGGAGCAGAAGGTTTGACTGCAACTACCTAAACAACAAAATAGCTAAGACAGTAAATTTAAGGTAGAAAAGTTAAATAATACTTGAAAGTAAAACATTTAGTAGTAGAGATGCATAACACTTTGGATTGATAAGCATAATAGAAATAAAACTAACAAGTATAATTGAAATAAATGCCTACATTGGAACCTAATCTGGGATGAATCACTCGCCACAGTATGTCCATTGATCTATCTGTATCCTCTTCATTCCCACCAACAAAAGTGATTATAGCCAAGCATTCCAGCAACTATAAAAATAAATGGCATTGAAGAGAGAAGATTCAGAATCAGAGTCTCTAATGAACCATAAGGCAAATTTTGAGTACAGAAGACTTTCCAAAATATCCAAACTCCTACTTACTGTTAAAATTCATGAGAAAGTAAAACATGAGAAAGTGAGAGAAAGTTGAGAGTATTGTGAAATCTTTGGTATTTTGATATCTAACCACTGAGAGCTTGTCCAGAGTTTATATATACTTCTAGAATCAATTGAAACTGTAATGATTAGTTACAACTGATTAGAAACAGAAACACAACGAAAACTGACTTCTGAAAGCCTAATGGGCTTGGTCTTCATGGCCCCAATTTACAACAGAGAACAAAAGCTAGGATAACAACAAAACAATCTATATCTTGCTAATACTTACTGAAGGAATTTTTGTCAAATTTGATTTAGATGTGAGAAATTCATCAAGAGGACGAGCTGTTTCCTCAAATATTTCCCGTGAACGATTATCACCACATCCAATAGTCAAGGACAGTAAACCTACAAAATAATCAACATATATGTTTAATTATATCATTATATGAATGCAACATTAAACATTCATAAGATGATCTACATCTTACCAATGGCATGTGATGCCAAAACAATCTCCTCTGCAGATGCCTTTTTGGATCCCTTTTTTATTGAAGCAAGACACGAATGCAATAAAGTAGCAAATCTGATGGAGGAAAGGACGTCAAAGTTAGAAACATCATAATTATTGAGATAAATAAACCAATGGCCAGGCCAAGATATAACATCTCTGTAATCAACATAAATACATTTTGACATTGATACTATCCAGTAGTAAACATCCTATTGAAAGATAAAAGATATATATGGGAAACATATAACATTTTTTTTCAGGTTAATAATATAGTTTTGCACACAAACCAGCCAGTTGACAAAGTAAGTATATTAGAAATAATGATAAGATTTAGGAACACAGCATAAAACACAAAGGCATTAAGCATCATTACTAGACTGAAACACTGAAATTAATTGACAACTTGGTTGTGAATTTGATAAGACAGAAATATTGAAATGTCTAGACATAAAAGTCTAAAGAAGGAAATTTAAGCAGCAAAGGATACTATTTATCTTTTAGCGTTTGGTCATCAAAACAGGAAAGAGTTTCTGTTCAATATACACGGAGTGTACTTTAGCACTTTTTCAATCAATTTCATTTTCGGCAAGTAAACAGGGGTGGGGCTATTGGAACTCCAAAACCTACTCATTCATACTCTACACTACATACTTTTCATGGCAATTTCTTAAATTCTGTCAACTACATTATAAATTATTAATGAAAAGTGAGCAGTGTGGGATGTGAATAGCCAATTGAAAGGAACAATAGCCACACCACACCCGTTAAAAAACACTGCTAAATCAATTTCGGCCTTCAGAACTAAATTGAGCTTCCTGACTTCCCCCACTTGACCTCATCATTTCTATGCAATCTCTTGGAAAGGAAATGTAAGACTGACTCAACCTTACAAAATCGGCTTATAAGGTAAGATTTTTAAGATTTTTAGCCACTTATATACTCTATTTAACCATATCTCTAGACACACAATCAAAATATAGTTTAACTCAAAGTCAAAGTTATCCTCTTAAGGCCAAAGAAGAGCTTGCTACTAGTAAACAGGAGGACTCCAATACAAGACATGTGACTAGGTTGGACAAAGCACAAAGCACATGTATCAATTTTCTTTATGTTGCTTTGGCAAGTTGTAACACATGCAATGCAATTAGGTAAATAAATGATACAATAGAAAGAAGCAGACGATTCGATAGTTGCTTACTTCTTATCCACAAACTGATGCTGCAAGTTGCTACTGAATGCCCCAACGATCACCGACAATGCTCTCTCCCTCGTGGAACTCCTTTATTTCCAAAAGCGAACAAAATTTATACATGCATTGATAGTGTAAAAATCTTTTACACCATAAACCATCCTGTGCAGTAAGTTCGTTGAATTTAATGATAACTAACTAGTTTAAAAGTCATATCCATGAAGATTTTCCATTAGTTGAGTTTACTCGTAAAATAAAACTTGTTATAATTTTAGATTTGGAATTTGCAGTGGTAAACACTAATGCAAGCACCTTTTCTCATCCAAGGAATCGAGAGCTTGATCGAGGAGAGCGTCTTGATCGACGAGCACTTCTTCGTTCCCTGAGACGGAGACGTGATCAGTTCGCGAAGTAGACGACGAACTCACACTACTACTATCATCGTCGCTATCCAACATTGCAGCACTTTTACGTTGAGAATTACCTACACACACATAACCAAAACACGCCACAAAAACAATCAACAACTTCATTCATTCGCCGCGAAGTCATAATAACAGCACTTAACATTCTCATATTAATTAGTGAGTTAATAAACTAAGCAGTTTCAATTAATACGCGATGGATCGGATAATTAAGATGAGGAATAAACCCTAGAAAATGCGATATAACAGGATATGGTTACGAGCTCTTACGCTTTCCCATAACGGTAACGGCTCCAACGGTGTTGTGTTGGAAAGAGAGGAGAGCGTTGGAAAGTGTTAGGTGATGGAATGAAAATGAGAATTGAAGGGAACGGAATTGGGAGAGAAGGAGGATGAGAGAAATATGCAGAAAGGTGAACAATAAGCCATGAAAAGAATTGGAAGATTCTGATTCAGACGAATAGAGAGAAGAGAGAGAAGGTTTGGTTTTATGTGTGATGAAATTTGAAGTGAACAATGAGGGTGTGTGTGTGGCGTGGTGTGGTGTGGAAGCTTGAAAGGGAATTATTCAAACAGGTGGTGTGGAATATTCGGAATGTGTGGTGTGCCACATGCTCTCTACTGTGGCGTGGTTGCGAGGCACATCGCAAACCCGTGACTGAAAATCAACTTTCTCAACCTTCTGATTGTTTATCTCCATTATCTTGAATTTCTACCAGAAAATAATTAATTTATAAGGTTTATAAGCTATGTAGCAAAAATACTGGCAGAGACACTAATACGTCACGACACTGATACGCTACGGACACGGATACGGTAATACGTACAATCTCTAAAATGTAAGATAAGGGGTACGGATCTATATATTATATAATTATAAATTATATCATTTGACAATAAAAAATTATGTGCACAAGTATGTTCCAGATTATTTTTGGAGCAGACAGATGTTTTTTATGACTGGTTCACAATGATTTGTTTTTTATTTTTATAATCATATTAACAATTTATATAATAAAGTTTGATTTTTAGAAAATTAATGTATTTTAAAAAAAAATTGTGTTAAAATCATATTAGAATTGTCAAAAATCTAACAAATACTTTTTGAATTAGACACTTCATGGATATGTATCTTACAGGTGTCATATGAGTGTCGGTGTCCGATACAAATATCGGTCAGTGATACGTCATTTAAGAGGAGTGTAAGAGCTTCATAGTTTATAAGTGAGCTAATTGATTTTTTTTTATATCTTACACAAAAAAGACTATATATTTAAGCACGAGTATGTGAATGATGATTCTTTTTATCATTTGTTAAGTTTTTTAAGGAATATTAAACATTAATGAATCTTTAACAAACTCATATAGAAATTATGTCATTATTTTTAATCTAAAATCTTAAAATAATAAATTTATAGTTATTTTATTTTATATATATAAATAGTTTCTTTATTAAGAGAGGGTGAGTTGAATTTATTAATGAAAATATCTTGAATGAGTACTAACTTTTTGTCTCTATTGAGTGCTTATTACAGGTTAGTCTAATATGGAGCCCACAAGGAGTAATTAAAAGCAAGGTTAGGTCGTGATTAGGTATGTGTCCCTCTAATGTCTTGTTAAGAACAGGGATAATTTTTTTCTCAAACAATAATTAGTGTTACATTTTAAGCATGAGAGAATATCTTCTACCACTAAAAAAATTTATTATTATTGTTTAGTTTTTATTATTACAACATTTTATATGTTTAAGTCTGATTGCAACTGTTGCTTTAGCTTAAAGTTGAAGAAAATAATACCATCTCACTATAGCGGGGAATAAATATTGATATATATATTATTGAAACTTTATAATATAAAAAAAAAATATATAAAATTTTTTCATGTTAGGCATCACTATGCTACTTGACATCTAGGCTGACACCTCAAGTAACAACAATCATTTGTCATCACATAAAAAAAAGTATTATTAAAAAATACAAAAATACGGGGGACTATACCAAAACTCATATGTTAACAAAAACGATACATAGGAAGACTGTACCTATTAATAAAGAATTCTAAGAATAGACTAGATGAAAGTCTATTATACCAATGAAAAGATTTTCTATGAATAAATCCTAAATTAACCAACTACACGCATTCCCTTTGCGAAAAATATGAGTAACCATAAACCTGATTTTTCCGCAGTAACTAAGACAATCATCGATTACAAAGCATCCAAAGAACATTTGTCCTAGTAGTAAACATAGCACAAACCAAGACAGAGTCACATTCGAACTAGACATTAGTAAGACCCAACTTTTGAGTATCTTCCAAAGCATATATAACTCCATAAAATTCAGCAACAAAAGCAGTCTGAATGTCAAAAAACTCAAAGAAAACTTCAATAAACTTCCTAATACTTCCACAAAAAATACTTCCACAAGCGGCAAGACCTGAATAACCCCTAACAGCCCCATCAGATAATATACAAATTTTTTATTTTAACTTTTATACATATTTTAAATATTGAGAAAGTATACATTTGTGTTTTATTTTAATTTTTATAATCATAAAATTATAATATCATATGTTTTTAATATTGTTTGTGCATTTTTAATTAATAAAAATAGTTTCATCAATACTTGTTTGATTATTAAACCTTAAACCAGTATTTTTACCGGTTCATATGGGTTGTATTTAGAGATATTGGGTTCAAAAGTACTAGAGTTTGTTTTTGTCATTTCTTATGCTAACATGTATAATTAAATCATACTATAAATGAATACAGAGTTGTTATATACTTTAAGCTCTGAAGAGATTAATTCTCAGTGTCTATGAATTGCATTTGCAGAAAACCAAGAAATCCATGAAAAAATTGGACTGAACAGAACAATTTCTGCTTCATGGATTGCCTGAACATCATTGCAACCATCACCAGAAAGAATCTGCAAAAACCTCTTCAAATAATGTTGTCAAAATCGCAAACTCGGACCGTAGAATCGTACGATTCTAACGAATTAACTCGTAGAGTCGTACGATCCTTACGATTGAACTAGTAGAATCTTACGATTCAGCATCAAACATTCAAATTGTGATTTCAATTGGTAAATGGAGCGACCTAATTTAAGAGCCAACTAAAAGCATTGAATCCAGCAGCAACGTGGATATGAGAGAGGAAGCCTGCAGGCAAATTGCTAGGTTTTTCTACATCAATGTCATTCCCTTGAAGGCTGCAAAAGGGGAAGCTTTTCAGAAAATGTTCCACCATATTGCAGGCGCTGGGTTCAAGCCACCCTCTACTTAGAGGGAAATATTTGAAACAACAAGTGGCTGAGATCAAGGAATCAATAGAGGCGCGTAAAGCTGAATGGAAGAAAACAGGATGCTCTATCTTGACTGGTGATTGGACTAATAGCTATGGGGTCACTATTTGCAATTTCTTTGTCAACAGCCCCAAAGGTACTGTTTTCTTAAATCTCTTAATGCATCTGATAACTGCAAAACTGTTTTGATGGCATTGTGGAGGAAGTTGGGAAAGAAAATGTTGTTCAAGTTGTTACTAGGAATGAATCTAACTATAAAGCTGCTGGGAAAATGTTGGTGAGGAAAAGGAGGAGACTTTTTTTGGATACCTTGTGCTATTGATAGATAACATTAATTTGATGCTGGAGGGTTTTGTGAAAAGGTTGCAGATCCATAGAGACACAGTTGCAAATGGGAGGAGAATTATATATAAATATATATATATATATATATATATATATTCAAGAAGCTTTGTTGCATCATTTTACTAAGGGTAAAGATTTGATTAGACCTGGAGTGACTAAATTTCCCACATGCTATCTAACTTTGAAGTGTCTCTATGGTAACAAGGGGGCATTGGAGAAGATGTTTACATCCAAACAATGGAAATCCAGTTGTTTTGCTGGAACAACAGGTGGAAAACTTGTTCAAGGTGTTGTTATGGATGATAAGTTCTGGAAAAGTATTGTGGTTTGCTTGATTGGTGCTAGTCCTCTGAACAAGCTGCTTCATTTGGTGAGTTTGGACAAGAAACCAGTCATAGATTTCCTTTATGAGGAAGTGAAGCGTGTAAAAGAGAAGATATAGCATGCCTTTAAATCTGTCAAGAAACGTAAACTTTTTTAGTATGCTATAATTCACTGTTAAAATGAATTTGATTTGCTCCCCTGAGAACTACTTCTGATAAAAGTGTTTTTTCTCTTTTTAGTTATATGCCTCTATGGGACATCATAAATGAAAGATGGGACGAACAAACTCTTAGGCCTTTGCATTCTACAGCTTATTATCTTAACCGTCAATTCCATTATGATCCTAGTTTCGAAGAAGATTTTGAAGTTAAACTTGGTTTGTACGAGTCTTTATACAAGATGATAGCAAAGCAAGACTGGTCTACGGTTGATCTTATGCTTGAAGATTTCAAGCATGCAAGAAACAATTTTGGCAATGAAATAGCAAAGATTGCAATTAAAACCAAAAATCCATCTGATTGGTGGTCTTCATGTGATTCTGAACATCCCAAGCTTCAACATTATGCTAAACGAATACTGAGTTTGACAACCAATTCGGTAGGGTGTGTGGATAACCGGAATGCCTTTGAAATGGTAAAATTTGTTAGTTTCACTTGTAAACCTATCTATTTAACCATTTTTTTATTTGGTTTTTATTTGTTCAGGTACACATGAGGAGAAGAAATCGTCTAAGGCAACAGACATTGAATGATTGACTGCTAGTGATTCAAAGTTAGCCAAAAGGCACCAAGCTGGAAAAGCCATTGAATTTGGCATAGACGATCTTTCTTCTGATGATGAATGGATTGCAGAGAGTAATGAAAGCTCATCCAACAATGAAGAGTCAGAGTTAGATGACTTATGCTTGTTTGTTCCAATAGAAGATGATGAGGCAGATTCCAATGGTGATAATGGTGCTTATGTAGATGACCTACAGATTCATGATGCTGATGATGTTGAATTTGATGATGAAGATGGGGCAAGTTAAGCAACAGATGAAGTCATGGATGGATATGTGTTGGTAACTAACATTCAATGAACCATTCATGGATTTGGTGCCTGGTTCGTTAAAGCCCCCTGCGTTTTTTCTTTCATAAGGAGTAGCATGCTTCTTCAGTTTTACACTTAATAAAACAAGTTTTAAGTGTTTCTTTTTTTGGTTTTATCTTGATAGTGACTGAAATCTCTTCCTTCACACCAATAGTGACTATTTTTATGGTGCCACCCAAAACTTTAAATGGTTTGTGTTTTCTGTTTCTGTGCTGTAAAACTTTGCTGACTGGTGCAAGATTAGAAGCCTTAAAATACCAAATGAATCATCTATAGACTCAAAAACCAGGGTCATATCGATCTCTGGTACCCTTATTCCTATAACCCCTTGTGAGAATAGGACTTTGTGTCCCATATCTTATCCATATAATAGCAAATATATCTCATCCATACATACCAATATATCAAAATAGATTATGCAGATGAACAATATACGCATATAGAAAGTGAGATTTAGAAACATACATAAAAAAAAAGTGTTATAAAGTAGCCAAGAATGTGCGGAATGGAGAAAGAGAGAATAAAAGCAAACCAAAAACAGCAGTGATAGGGGAAGTGCATGATTGTATATGAGGTTTACGCACGCGTGCACTCCATATCTAATCACACTCCTGAAATGCTTCATTTGCTTGGTGTCACTTGTGTGCAGTCCCCACCTCCCTACCCTTGTCTCCTTATCTCTTCCAACTTATCCCATTATTTGTTCCATCCATTTATGGATTCTCCAATTTTGTGACGTCAATTCTGGGGAATCATCCACGTTAGATCACTACACCAAAGTCTCCACAGTTTTAAAATAGATTTAAACATGTTTTTCTTCTCTAAAATTTTATGAAAAATTGTGTTTCCTCTTTCACTGAAATTGAAAGTGTAGTGTTATTGAATCCTTGTACTTTGTAAAGTCATGTAAGACATCCTTGAACACATATAACTTTCACGACTATTCTCGCTGATTGATTAGGGTCGGACCTTAGTGGTGAACTCCGAGCTTACTTCTCTTTTCTGTGGTTGCTGCCTTGGGATGCTAATAATTCATAGTGAAAGGAATTTCATCCACCTGTTGATTACACTGCAACGGTCAAATCAGTCATATAACTATCAAAAATTGTATGCAAAATAATTGTATGGGTGTAGTCTCTCCAAATTTCAACTTACCTTCAGGGTCTTGAGGTTCTTTTATAGCATTCGTAGATCTCCCTTCGAGAATTAACAAACATAACTATATTCTGTTAATATATCCCTTTTATTTTAGGGGTGTAGGTAAAACATTATCTCTAACTGTTTATTTAATGTTAGAGTAATATCTATGACTAACTAATTTAGTTATTTCTTCTATTACTCACTTTAGTAATCTTTTTAATACATGTTGTCAGCTGTTTGAGCCAACTTATTGTCATATTATTGGGGTTATCATTGGGCTTATTATTATTTGGACAAAGTTAAATATTTTGTCTTTATGGACTTGGCCAGTCAGGATGGTATGCATAAGTGCTTAGGTTGGACTTCGAGCATCCAACCAATACAACGACTTTGTCCTGAGCCAAACTGAGTTTAACGTCAAACTTTACATTTTCAACAAAACTCAGACACTAAAAATATATTTAATTATAATAATTATACATTTACTTAAAATAAAGTTAGTTACTCAAACATATTTAATCATATACATTAACCATATATAAATTAAAATGATATATAATATATATAAATGTAGGGGTGAAGTTCTCAAGAGGAGAATGAAGAAACAACGTAGTAAAAGTACTTATTTCAAGGGGTGAATGTGAAAATGAAAAATTTGGGATATCGAAAGTGTATTTATATACATATACAAACATATATATCATTTTAAAACACTACAATTTTGTATCCATCATCCAAAACAAAACGCAATTATTCAAAAGATCTTTAATCCTTTAAAATATTATTCTACCTTTTTATTCTATAGTATCCCTCACCACATAAATACTAATCTCTCACTCTATCTATTTATGGGTTAAAAAAAGTTACCATGTACCTAACTCTATTGGTTACACAACCTTTTAGTGCCATTATTTTTCCTTTGAGGTGCGTCAACAGAGAAAGAGTTCAATTACAGTTGATTTGAGTTTGTGTTTAACGTTAGATGCGTGCAATTATTTCTTGTAGACCACACCAAGCATGAACACTTCAAAATAAAATGTAATTTCATAGGTTTAATCATCATCACCACTTTACAATTGTAAATTTATTCATTTCTTTGTGATTACAAATTTTCTTCTAACGTTAGTGGTCAGAGCATATGTAACTCAATGATTCTCGTTATACTGTGCATGTTCCTTATCCACAATAGTAACTGTTGTTAAAACAATTCTCCACATTCCCACCTTTTACTACAAAAATATGTATATTTGTAAATAATAATTTATGTTCAAATTGACATGCTATATCAACAAATAAAATTACGACTAACAAGTTGTTAATCGAAGTAGTATTCAATTTAGTTTTCATAAATAATGTCTAGAATTCAACTTCAGTAGGAAAAAAGTGTGGCTGAAATGAAAACCCATAAAACAGAATTGTGCAATTGATGTTATATGATATAGTAGATATAACATCGATTCTAAATTAAAAAATGTTATATGCATTATAAAACAACTCATATTATTTAGTATTTTTTTATTAATTTGACTTGACAATAGTATATGGAGAATTGCGATTCTTCCTTTTTCTCATCCTCATCCTCCAACATTACATGTTTCATGCAAAGTAAATAATTAAAAAATACATTTTGATTACAAAAAAAAAATTGTATTAATAATATTATATCATTTAATAT